>ERZ650302.1260-NODE-1260-length-14289-cov-12.168470_pt1 | contig 14289 bp, 15 predicted proteins | sample MGYA00376238_ERZ650302 | MGnify/ENA primary metagenome ERZ650302 (study PRJEB26733, sample SAMN07839298) | wastewater metagenome | biome: urban; feature: wastewater treatment plant; material: waste water | place: USA: North Carolina | collected 2016-04-28 ... | reverse complement strand
ATAACATCAGCAGACAAAGTTTCTTCAAAACTTTTATCCACTTTATATTCCTTTAAATTATCTATTTGAATAGATTTTAATGGATTTTTCAACCTCTGCTATTTACCCCATTATTACAATTAATGATTGTAAAATTGTAGATTTTCTTACTCATGAAAAAGTTCCATTTAGAGTAATTGATGGTTCATTTAATTTACCTGAATATAAATTAGTTGAAAGTCAATATGGTGATGGTCAAGCAAAGCGTTCAAAAATTTGGTTTATGAACCATATTGATGAAGGCATGATTATTCTTAATTACATTAATTCTAATATTGCATCTAAAGCAGCATTTTGTTTACATCCATTACTGCAAATAGATGAAGATTTATCAAATAATTTTCAATCATTAGCAATTAATCCATTAATTTCTAAGGAACACTTTGGTTTAGCTTTAGAATATAGAAATATTGCTAATCAGTATCTGAGTAAACACTATGTAAGTAATGATGACAATATTACATTAAGTCCATTAAAAGAAGTAAATGACATGTTAATTGCAGATAAAATTCAAAACTATAAAGACTTTTTACTTTATCATAAAGGCACTCATCCTCGTTCTGACATTTTAGAAAATTACTTTAAAAATTGGTTAAAAAAACTCAATTGTGAAGATACATTTGAATGGTTTATTAACTATTCTCAAAAATTTCAATCAAAACCCATTGTTCACCAATTTTAAAGTTAATTTTTAATAACAACAAAAAAACGTTTAAAAACATTACGTTTACCGATAAATTGGAGCAATCTATCCGGAACACTATTTTTAACTTTTAATCTTACTCACATAAAAATTTACCCTAATAAGGTTCCGTAGGAACCAAATATGTGTAGTAATGTTTCGTCATAAAAAAGGCGTTCCGTAGGAACGCTATCTGAAAAATTGGTTTATTAAGTTTACTCTCAAAGTTTATAATTTACATTTTCTAATCTTTGACTGCAGATGAAATCTAAATTTATTATTAATCTCTTTTATAAAAAATTAATCTTAAAAGAAGATAAAAAACGTTTATAATCAAAACTGTTATTAAAAAATTAAAATTCACCCAAATACACTTTTTCAATAAATCAATATTCTTAAGCGTCAAAGAATATTCATATGATTTATAAAAATTGAACATTGAAAATAAATCTATCAGTAAAACTAAGATAGTTAAAATAGGAAAAAGGTATTTTTTAAATTTATTCATATTAGTTTAGATTCCTACGGAAATCGAAGATTCGACGAAGTCAATGACAAAGTTTATGCTTATTATTTTCTAGAAACTAAACTCCCAAATAATCAGAACTTTCTGGTAAATTTACAATTCTCTCGATAGGATAAATAAACATATCATCGAAATCATTCATGGCATTAATCAACTGAAAATGAGAAAAATCCTTAATATTTTGAAGCGTAATTTCGGTTTCTTTTATTTTCTTTTCGTGAAGCAAATGTTGGCGCATCACACCGTTTAACAGATAAGTAGTCGGCGTAAACCATTCTTTGCCTTTCAAGAATAGAATATTGGTATAAGAAGTATCCGTAATGTGATTGTTTTTCACTACAATGATTTCTTCTGTTTTGGCTTTGGTTTTCATGCGTTCAAATTCCTTTCTATCTTCAAATTTGAAAGAATAATCGTAAGAATTATTTTCCACCAACTGAAAATTTTCAATTTCGGGAATCGCATAAGGAATGAGTTGTGTAGTGAATTTTTTATCTAAATCATACACGATGCGCAGTTTGTACAAACCATCTTCATCATGCTCTAAATTTTTAAAAATTTTAGCCAAATCTATAGAACCTTCTTTGCCAAAATGTGCAAAAGTTTGGTTCACTCGTTTTTGATGTAAGTCTAGCAAAAAGGCTTTTTGGTCTTCTATTTTAATGCTTTCAATGAATCGGGACATAAATTTTGTTTTTCATTTCTTGGTATTCATCTGCTAATTTACTCAAATGTGTAATTCCACCGCCACTTCGGAATGTTAAATTTTCACCGTTTTGTTGAATAAACCGAATCATCACACAAGAATCTAAATTTTCTCCATCAAAATAACCGCAAACTCCTGTATAAAAGCCTCTTTCATAGGTTTCCGCTTCTAAGATAATTTCTAAAGTTTTGGGTTTTGGAGCGCCCAAAATACTTCCTGCAGGAAGCAAAGTTTTCATCAAACTTCCTATTTTATTTTGAAATTCTGGTTTTACTTTTCCTGAAATTTCAGAACTCATCGCATAGAGATTTTTGTTTCGGGTTTTTAAGAAATCTATCCTCTGGAATTCATCTAATTTTACCCAATCTGCAACCATACTCAAGTCATTTCTGAGCAAATCTACTACCGTGTAATGCTCTGCTTTTTCTTTCACTGAGTTTTTTAGTTCATCTATGGCATTTGGAACAGATGCTTCGATAGTTCCTTTCATAGGATGCGTAAAAATCTCTTGATTTTTAATTTCCACAAAAGTTTCTGGCGAAAAAAAAGTAAAATTCTCTGGGAGTAAAACTTTATATTTTGCTTCAGATCTGTAGAAAATTTCTTCTAAAGAAAGATTAGTTTCTATGGGCGTTTCGCAAGTGTAATTGATTAAATAAGAATCTCCCAATTTCAAATGATTTTGCACGATTTCGAAACCTTTTTGGTAATCTTCTTTGGATTGAGGGAAAGATTTCCAAGTTACTTCTTTCGTTTCAAACGTAAATGGTTGAACATTTTTAAAATTTGGAAAATCAACCAATATTTTTTGCGCTTCTAAATCTTCTTGACTGAAAATGAGCACATTTTCCATTAAAAAATCAATCACAAAAAAGAAAGGAACTTTCTGCAGAGAAAGCTCGTCCATTTCTGAAAATTTCTGTTCGTTGATTTTTAACATCGCGCAAATTTACAAATTAGAACTTGAGATTTCAGAATTTTTAAAATTTAAACGGTTTCTCGTTTTACGATTTTACGATTGCTCTACTTTACATCAAAAAACATTACTTTTGCAGCATGAATCAAGAAAATTTACCAAAGGCAAAAATCACTTTAGACGAGGTGATTAATCAGTCTTTTAAATATTGGAAAGCTACGCTTTCATTTCAGTTTGTGGTGACCGTTTTATATTTTGGGATAATTTTTATTTCATTATTTCAGTTAGTGCAGTATTATTTTGGAGATAAATTATATATTTTCACACCAGAACTTTTACAAGATCCTATAAAATTTAATTTAAAAATAAGAGAACTTCTCGCTACGGAGAACGGAAGTTATTTCCAGATTGTTATCTCATTATTAAAAGCATCACTTTTTCCTTTATTCATTGGTCTTTTCAGAGTTTACACTTTAATTGATGAAGGCAAAAAACCTAACCTGTCAGAAGTTTTAGATGGATACAAAGGAAGCAACTTCTTCAAACTTTGGGGTTATGCAATTTTCTGGAATGTAATTTTCAGTTTGGGGATGTCATTCTTTTTCATTCCAGGTGTTTTATGGGTGTTTCTTACTGTTTTTGTAGGTCCGTTATTGTATTTTACTCCTATGAGAATGCTAGAAGCCATCAATATCAGCGCAAAAGTAGCTTGGGCAAATTGGAAAATTGTTTTACCATGTGCTATCATCGCATTTTTATTCAGTTATAGCGGATTTATCTTATTTTTTGTAGGATTTTTATTCACTTATCCTTTTTGGAATGCTATTATTTATACTTTATTCAAAAGATTCTTCAGCATTAAATTTGTATAAAATGTAACGAAACTTTGAGAAAAATAACTAATTTTGGTAGAACTCAATTGAAAAAATTATGGAAAATTTTACCGAAGTAAACCAACCTATTACACCCAAAAAGGAAATAGGAAGTATTCTTTCTCATGCATTCGAAAATTTTACGGGAACTTTTTTATATGCATTAGTCTTTGTAGTCATTTACCTTTTAGCGTATTTTATTTTTAATGGTCTGTTGTCTTTCTTGATTCCAGGCGGTGGAGATTATCAAAATGAAGTCATGAGAGTCATGAATGATTTTGTAGAAGACAAAAAGTATGACCTAAATGCTATTACAGAATTACAAAACAGTTTAGAAGCGGCCAGAACTACTGCCGTAATGATTTCTGAAGTGATTTCTAAAAGTATTACTTCGGCGTTATTGGCTCCATTAGTGGTAGGAATTATTTACATTTCTTATCAGTTCAATGCCAAAAAAGAGGTAGAATTCGGTGATTTATTCATTGGTTTCAGACAAAATACCGCACAAATCATTATTTACGGATTCATTACTACAGCGCTTATTCAAGCTGGCTTAGAAATCAATATGCTGATTGGCATGTATCTTTCTTTTGCTTTTTTTATAGGATTACCGATTGTATTTTTTGAAAATACCTCAGCAATTGAAGGTATTAGAAAATCATTTTCTCTCGTTCATGCTAATTTTATCACCGTATTAGTATTGTGGCTTTTAGCAGGAATTATCTCTTCTGCAGGAGTTTTATTTTGCTTAGTTGGAGTTCTATTTACCTTTCCGTTTTTCTTTACCGCAAGATATTCTATCTATTCGGCGATTTGCGGAGCACCTTACGAAGTAAAATCTTAAAATTTTATAAACAATTTACAGAAAGCAACAGATTTTACTGTTGCTTTTTTTATTAAATTCGCATTAAAACAAAACAAATGAACTCAGACCAAATCAGCAATAACAAAATCCGTCAAGTTTTCATGTTGGCGGTTATTATCATTCTTTCAGCGATAATATTATACAATCTCAGTGATTTTTTGCCTTCCTTATTGGGAGCCATCACGTTATATATTATTTCTAGAAGTTGGAATTTTAAACTCGTAGAAGAAAAAGGCTGGAAACCTTGGGTTGCAGCATTGGTCATTATCTTAATTTGTCTGGTCATCATTGTGATTCCCACGTATTTCACCATTGAAGTTTTAGTGAATAAAATAAGTGATGCAAAAGCTTATACAGAAAGTATTACTCAATTTTTTGAAAAAATAGAAACTTATATTCGTGCCAAAACAGGGTTTGAAATTTTAAGTAACGGAAATTTAGAAAAAATCACAGGATTTGCTACGCAAGCTTCCACTGCTATTCTGAATACTACAGTGAATATGATTAGTGTAATTGTGGGTATGTTTTTTATCTTGTACTTTATGCTTACTAAAGGAAGATTATTCGAAAGAATTCTTACTTCAATTTCTCCTCTAAAGAAAGCGAATGACCAAAAAATTGGCGAAAAATTCACAAGAATGGTGATTGCTAATGCTGTAGGAATTCCAGTTGTAGCACTTGTTCAAGCCATAGTTTCATTAATTAGTTATTATATTTTTGACGCTCCAAGTCCTTTGCTATTGTTTATCCTTACTTTTATTGGCAGTATGATTCCTATTGTAGGAGCAGCTATTATTTATGTTCCTGTTGGTCTATTTATGCTCGCAAGTGGCGACACTTTTGGTGGATTAGGAGTTTTAGGCTTCGGATTTATTATTGTAGGATTGGTAGACAATATTTTTAGGTTTACTTTTTTAAAAAAATTAGAAAACATCCATCCTCTTAATACTGTATTTGGAATTATTTTAGGGTTAAAGATTTTTGGATTTTTAGGTTTAATTTTCGGGCCAATTTTAGTTTCTATCACTATTCTGTTGATGCAAATTTATGGAGACGAATTTTCTGAAGAAACAGAAGATTCTCCGAACGACATTGTTCTTCCCGAAAGTGAAACTCCACTTCAACCAAAAATTGACATTGATATTTAAAAAAATGCAAGGAATTAACCCCGAAATACTAAAAGAAATCTGCGAGGTAAAAATGCCTTTCGGAAAACATGCTGGAATTGTTTTAGCAGATTTGCCCATTTCTTATTTAGAATGGTTTCACCGACAAGGAATGCCAAAAGGAAAACTCGGCATGCAACTTTCTACGATTTATGAAATAAAAATCAATGGTTTAATGGATTTACTCACTCCAATTCGCGGCGAAGTGAATTATGAAAAACCGAAGAAGAGGGTGTATAAGTTTTAGGACATGAAAATTTTATTTATAAGTTTTTTAATGCTGATTATTTGGCTCTATTTCTATAAATATAGTCCAGAAATTTTAGAAACTGAAAAAAAGAAGCAAACAATTTTTTAAGGAAATTTTTAGCAAAATATACAACAGTTTTAATTTTAAGAATAATCAGTATATTAATAATGTTAACAGGTTTTTGGGGAATTACGTCTTTTATAATAAAGCAATTATAAATCAAAGGTTCCGTAGGAACCAAATGTGTGTAATAAAAACTAAACCAAGAAAAGCGTTCCGTAGGAACGCAATGTCTTTTTTAAATTTTTTACCCTTTCAATGCTACAATCTCATCTCTCAATTTCGCAGCGGTGATGAAATCTAGATTTTTCGCAGCGGCTTCCATTGCTTTTTGTTTTTCGGCGATGAGTTTTTCTACATCTACGCTTCCGTAAGTTTCGCGTTCTTCTGCAACTTGACGAATAATTTCTTTCTGCGTGTATTGAGAATCTGGGAAATCTTTGCTTCTTCCCACTAAATTTTCAGAAATTTTCTTATTGAGCGGAGTCGGAACTTTATTGTGTTCTAAATTGTACTGCGTTTGTTTTTCACGGCGATAATTGGTTTCATCAATCGCTTTTTGCATAGAATTGGTGATTTTATCGGCGTACATAATTGCTTTTCCGTTTACGTTTCTCGCAGCTCTACCAATGGTTTGAACCAAAGAACGACGAGAACGCAACATTCCTTCTTTATCTGCATCGAGAATCGCAACCAATGAAACTTCTGGTAAATCTAAACCTTCTCTCAAAAGATTTACACCCACCAAAACATCAAATAATCCTGTTCTCAAATCCTGCATAATTTGAATACGCTCCAAAGTTTCTACATCTGAGTGAATATAACGAGTTCTAATGCCAAATCTGGTAAAATATTTGGTCAATTCTTCTGCCATTTTCTTGGTTAAAGTCGTCACCAAAACACGTTCGTCTTCTTCTACCCTTTTTTGAATTTCTTCAATTAAATCATCGATTTGATTCATGGTAGGTCTTACTTCGATAATTGGGTCAAGAAGTCCAGTTGGTCTTATAATTTGTTCGGTATAAATTCCGCCAGATTTTTCCAATTCATAATCAGCAGGAGTCGCCGAAACGTAAATCACTTGATTCTGCATTTCCTCAAATTCTGGAAATTTCAGCGGTCTGTTATCCATCGCAGCAGGAAGTCTGAACCCATATTCTACCAAAGCTTCTTTTCTGCTTCTATCGCCACCATACATTGCATGAACTTGCGGAATGGTTACGTGAGATTCATCAATCACCATCAAATAATCTTTCGGAAAATAATCGAGTAAACAGAAAGGTCTAGAACCAGGCATTCTTCCGTCCATATAACGAGAATAATTCTCAATTCCAGAGCAATAACCGAGTTCTTTTATCATTTCCAAATCCAATTCGGTGCGTTCTTGTAAACGCTTGGCTTCAATTGGTTTTTCAATAGAATTAAAAAAGTCAACTTGTTTTACCAAATCATCTTGAATTTCTCTAATCGCTCCGTTTAAAGTTTCTTTAGAGGTCACAAATAAATTGGCGGGATAAATATTAATTCGGTCAAAACTAGAAGTTACGTTTCCTGAAATGACATCAAAACTTTGAATTTTTTCAATTTCATCTCCGAAAAATTGCACTCTAATTCCGTTATCAGCATAAGCTGGATATACATCTATCACATCTCCTTTTACTCGAAATGTACCTCTCGCAAATTCGTTTACACTCCTAGAATACAATGCATTTACCAACTTATGAAGAAACGCCGTTCTAGAAATTTTAGAATTAACTTCTAGCTCAATCAAAGATTTATTAAACTCTGTAGGATTTCCGATACCGTAAATACATGAAACTGAAGCCACAATTAAAACGTCTCTTCTTCCAGAAAGTAAACTTGCCGTAGCCGAAAGTCTTAGTTTTTCTACTTCTTCATTGATAGACAAGTCTTTCTCAATATAAGTTCCAGACGAAGCAATGTAAGCTTCTGGCTGATAATAATCGTAGTAAGAAACGAAATATTCTACCGCATTATCTGGGAAAAACTCCTTGAATTCCATAAAAAGTTGAGCCGCCAAAGTTTTATTATGTGCTAAAACTAAAGTCGGTTTTTGAACTTTTTCTACCACATTTGCAATGGTAAAAGTCTTACCAGAACCAGTAACACCAAGCAAAGTCTGATATTTCTCTCCGTTTTGTAAACCTTCGGAGAGTTTTTCTATAGCTGTAGGTTGATCACCAGTTGGCGCAAATTCTGAATGGAGTTTGAAATTCATATTTCAAAAATACGGAAAAGATTTAAAGAAATTCTATAGAAATTAAATGAAAAATCTAGTATTTTTCATTTGTAATCAATTTTATGATTGAGTTCGATAGGATTATTATTTTCTCTTATTTTTTTCTGTTCGTGTTCTGTCCATTCTTTGAAATCTGGCACTATTTCGTTTCCGTTTTCGTCCGTATATTTTATTTTAGAAAAATTATTTCCCGCAGAATTAGGTTTGAAATCTTTGTAAGGATCATTGTAAAAATTTTTCCTCAATGTATCCATCATTTTCCAATTGATTGAAATTTTATTTGATTTAGAATCAAAAAACTGACTTTCTTTTTTAATTTGATTTAAAGAAAAAAGGAAATTATTATTTTCATCTTTTATCTCAAGAATTAAACCTGGCAAACCTTGAAAAACATAAGGCCCATCTTGAAAAGGAATTTCTGTAGTAAACCAAGCAATCCATTTTCTTCCACCATATTCTGTTTCAGCTCTTTGACAATCGAAAGCTCCAATTTTCCTTTTTTCTGAAAGCACTTTCCAAGAGAAATTTTCGGCGATTTTTAGCGAATAATAATCAAATCCACTAATAATAATTTTATTGGTTTCTTTGCTTTTGAAATTTTTTTCTACAAAAAACTGTTCTTCAAAACCAAAATTTAGACTTTTTCTAATACCAGAAGCCACAAAAATAGAATCATCTTTTTTCTGATTTTCGGTTCTAAAAATTGATTTAAAATCCTGAATATCAAGAACTGATTTCATGGTTTTTATAGAATCTTTTGTAGGATTTGGTTTAAATTTCACGTCGTAAATAAAACTATTACCTTGCGAAAAATAAAAACCAAAAATCAAGAAAGTAAGTAATAAAATAAGTTTTTTCATAAAGAGAATTTAAAGTTCAAATATGAGAAATAAAATTTAAAAAAAACCGAGGAAAATCTCGGTTTCAAATTTATTCAAAATTCATGGTTATTGGCATTTTAAATTGAGATGCGACTGGCTTTCCATTTAGCGTACCTGGCTTCCACTCGACTCCTTTTAAGGTTTTTTCTAGAGCATCTTTGGCTGCTGTTTTGAAATTTTCATCATCAAATTGATAATTAGCATTATAACTTTTCCCATCTTCAGAAACAATTATAATAAGAACACCTTTTAATGTTCCTTTAGAATTTTTCATTTTACTCACATCAAAATTTTCAGCTAATTTATTTCTTAATGCTGCAAGTCCTCCAGGAAATTCTGGTTCTGTTTGAGAAGAAATTTCTTTTACAGGAGGTGGAGGTGGAATCATTTCTGTATTTTCTTCCTTAACTTTTTCTACCTTTTGCTTTTTAGGTTTAATGGTATCTTTTTTAATTGAGATCATTTCATTTTTAAATGCGCTTTTTTCAATATTTGAAACTTGAGTTTCTGAAAATTGCGCCTCTCCTTTTTTAACAATTTTTTGAAGAGACTTGTTTACTGTATTTTCAATTTTTGCAGGCACTTTTTCTACAAAAGCAAAAAATAATAATGCAGATATTGGTAAAGTCAAGTAAGACTTCAGTTTGGCTATTTTAGTTAATTTATTGGTCATCATAACGATTCTTTTTTTAGTGTTGTGTAAATTAAATGGATGTGTAAATAATATTTTCTCCGAAATAAGTTCGTTCAGTATGAGCTTTTGGTAACTAATTATATCTTTATTTTGGCTTAAAACCGCTTCATCTGCCAGAAATTCATGATTGGTAACAATTGCTTTTCTATAAAAATAGAATGCAGGATTGAACCAGAAAACGCAAAGCATAATTTCTATAAAAATCACATCAATGCTGTGTTTTTGATTCACATGAGCTTTCTCGTGAAGAATAATTTTATAATCTATTTTCCCTTCTAAAAAATCACTTTTATTAAGAAAAATAGCGTTCCAAAAACTGTAAGGTGTAAATTTATTTTGTTTTAAAATGAATTGATAATGGTCTTGTTTTATTTTTTCTGAAAATTTAATTTCTTTTATAAGTTTAAAAATTCCCCAAGAAAATTTTAGAAACAGAAGTGAAAATCCTACAATATAAATAGCCCAAAGCATATTTTCTGTAGTAAAAATGGATGATTCTACCAATTTAGTTTCTGGTAAAATCATGAGTTCAGAATTATTTGGATTAATATTCTCTACCACTTCAATAGCCCCGTAATTAATTGATATTAAAGGAACTAATATAGAAAATAAAGCGCTGATTAAAAGATAAAATCTTTTGAAATGATGATTTTTTTCTTTTTCTAAAAAAACAAAATAAAGTAAAATGAAAATTGCAGAAAGTGCAATCATTTTATAAATATAAGTTTCCATAAGACAAGTTTTAAGTTAATAGGTCAGAAATTTTAAAACATTTTTTTATTGATTTAACTTTATGGTAGCTTCAATTTTTTGCACCGCACTGTCAAATTCTTTTCCAGTGTTATAAGCTCCTTCGTAATAAGGTTGATATTTTAAGTTGGCATATTGCACAATAGAAATCCAACGATTTTTAATTTTAAATATTCCTTGAAAATATGTAAAATTTCCCTTTCTCATTTTTTTAAACCAATATAGAGGTTTGTTATCTTTAATTTTCGGATAATACTTTTCTAAATTTATATTTTGATTTTTATAAATAAAACATAATTTTCGGTCTCTATTATTTTCGAATTGAAAATCAGACAACCATAAAAAGTCTTTATCTTCTAAATTATTTTCTCCTAATAATTTCAAGATTTTTAAATCTCTATTCGTTAGTTTCCCTTTTTCTTTATAATGAACGCTTTCAATGCCATGAATGATTGCAATCTTTACATTTAGACTATCATTAATTATTAATTTATCATATTCTTCAGAAGGAATTTCTTTTGAATTTTTTATTATTGGAACTTTTGTGTTACAAGAAATAATTATAACAATACAAATAATTAATAAACCTAAAGATTTCATTAATTTTTCTTTTTCTGAATTTCTGCTTCTATAATTTTCTTTATTTCAATCAGTTCTTTTTCGCTTAATTTAGAATTAGCTGTAAAGAACGACGCAAATTGCGTTACAGAATTATTGAAAAATTTACCAATCATACCTTGCATTTCTTTGGCAAAATAATTTCCTTTTTCTACCAAAGGAAAATACTCTCTAGAGTTGCCAAAAGTTTTATAATCTATCAAATTTTTATTTTGCATCCTTTTGAGCAAAGTTGCAATGGTAGTTGTCGCAGGTTTTGGTTCTGGGAAAGCTTCTATAATATCTTTCATAAAAGCTTTTTCTTTGTCCCAAAGTATTTCCATTAATTCTTTTTCGGCTTCGGTTAACTTATTCATTTCTACAAAAATAAAATTTACTCTACAAATGTAGAATAATTTTTCAAACACACAAACTTTTCACAAAAAAAATCGCTAAAAATTTTAGCGATTCTGTATAATCAAATTATTTTTTACTCAAAAGCTCTATCTAAAATTCTGAAAATCTTGAATATAAAGTCCTTTTGCAGCATTCGTTGGATTGAATTTTTGCAGATTTTTATTTTCAAAACTGCTGGTAGAAGTATTACCCATTCTGAATGACTGACCTGTAATAAGCTCTAAAGCCTTTTTCAAAAACGGGTCTCTCACATCGCCAAAAGCAGTTAAATTATTGAAAATAGAATAAGGATTTACTTCATAATTCGGAGCGATAAATTCTGGATTCACATCTTTATCTTTGTTGTAATAAGAAAAAGTAATCGGTTGTAGTTGCCAGTTGTGCTTCGTATTTCTGTTGGTATAAGAAGTGTAATCTTGAGCAGGAGAATCATATAAAGTGATAGAACCTACAAATTTCCCTACTGTATCATAACCAATCGTTACCACATTTACATATTTTTTAAGACACTGAACCGTAAGTTCACTTGCAGAAGCAGTTTGGAAATTTACCAAAACATAAACTTTAGTCAGATTAAGACTATTAATGGTTTGTGTTCCAGATTTTTCGGGTCTGTTATTCACTAAACTGTAAGTATTCATTTGATTGCTCAAATAATCAAAGCCGTCTTCACTATTATGTTTATTATTAAAATCTAAAAAAACATACGGACTTCCGCTATAATTGCCGTTAATCATTCCTGCTAAAGCAACTGCCGTTTCCAGAGAACCACCTCCGTTATATCTTAAATCTAAAACCAATTCATTGATTCCATCTGCTTTCATTTGAGCAAAAGCAGCATTCAATTCATCATTATAATCTGCTTTGAAAGCATTAAATACCAAATATCCAATATTTTTAGTTCCGTACACTTTTTTCTCATAATAAGCGATTGGATTTTCGTCTATATCTGCTTGAGTAATCGAAATAGAAGAAGTTTTATCTGTGGTGATAAGTCCTGTACTTGTTAATTGTACCGTTGCAGCCAGAGTAACAGTTACTTGATTGTTATACAATAAGTCAGAATTATTAAGCGTCAAAGGAGAACCATTTACCTTAGTGATTACATCACCACGTTTTAAACCAGCTAAAGCTGCAGGAGAATTAGGAACCACATAGTTTACGAGAGCAACTGCGGTAGTATTGGTATTGTCTTTCGGATAAATTCCTATATCAAAACCTCCACTTTTTTCAACTTCGGCAATTTTAGAAGAATATACCACTTCATTATTGTTTTCAATCCAAGAAAATATGTCTATAGTACCTCTTTGATAAAGCAAAGAATAGAACAATTTATCTGGAGTTTTTCCATTTAAAAAATTAGCGTACGTAGTTTGATTATCATCAAAAGAATCTGCTAAATTAGGAACATTCGGTTGCCAATAATACCAAGAGTTCATGGCCTTCCAAACAAAATTATTGATTTCATCAGGCTTCGTGGTAGAACCAGTATCATTATTGTCATCTCTAGAACAAGAGATAAATACTAATGTTAAAAATAGTGCGTTAAATAGATATTTAAGTTTCATTTTTTTGAATAGATTTGTAATAAACTTAACGATAAATTTATGAAAATTAGTATAATAAAATCATTTTTGGGAGCAATCTTTATGGCAAGTTTCGCAATTTCTTGTCAATCAAACGTTTTGCCAAAGGTAAAAAACGCCACTTATTCTTCTTATTCTAATGCTGACCAAAAAGGATATTGGGTAGAATTTGAACTAAGTCATGATTCTATTGCACCAAAATCTGTAGTGCTCAATAATATTTTACAAGAAATTACTCCAGAAAATAAAACCGATAAAAAATTTAAAGTCAATGTAATAGCTCAATCTACCGCAATTTTCGGGTTCAAACCGAAGTTGGTAGAGAAAGAAAATGGCATTTATTTTGTTACAGATACGGCAGATGTTTTCAGGGCTGTAGATTTCAAATTAAAATAAATTTTATCTTTGCGTCCGTTTTATAACATTATAAAAATATAAATTATGAAAAAAATTTTTGCAAGTGCAATGATATTTGCCGTAGGTTTTGCAAGCGCTCAAACTGTTGCTTATAAAGGAGCAGGTGATGTAAAAGTAAATTTAGGTGCTAATTTACAAGATGGAGGAACAGGTATTGTTTCTTCTGTAGATTATGGTTTAGGCGAGAGTTTCTCAATTGGTGCACAAGCTGGATATCTTCTTGGCGTAAAAGAAATTGGTGGAGAAATTCCAAAATTCGGAGATAGATTTGACTTAAAAGTAAGATTAAATGCTAACCTTGGAAGCGTTTTGAAACTTCCTTCAAATGTAGATGTATATCCTGGATTAAACCTTGGACTTAAAAATTTCGGTGGACATCTTGGAGCAAGATATTTCTTCGATAAAGGTTTTGGACTTTATACAGAAATGCAATTCCCAATCGCGAAATACAAAAAATCTGAAATTGCTTTTGACGATTTAAACAATCAATTTGCAGTAAATATTGGAGTGTCTTTTGATATTGACAACTAAAAAACTTTATAAAAATAAAAATGCCGAGAAAAATCTCGGCATTTTTTATGCTTGTTCTAATTTTACTGTAAAAT
>ERZ650302.1257-NODE-1257-length-14308-cov-14.644496_pt1 | contig 14308 bp, 12 predicted proteins | sample MGYA00376238_ERZ650302 | MGnify/ENA primary metagenome ERZ650302 (study PRJEB26733, sample SAMN07839298) | wastewater metagenome | biome: urban; feature: wastewater treatment plant; material: waste water | place: USA: North Carolina | collected 2016-04-28 ... | reverse complement strand
GTTAAATAAGGTTGATTTACCTACGTTTGGTAAACCTACAATTCCACATTTCATATTCGCTAATTGCTTTTGGCAGTTGGCTTTTGGCTTTCTGCTTGTTAAAAATTAAAGGTTTGCAAATGTACGGAAATTTGTTAAGGAATAGGAATTTATCTTGAATATAGACATCAAAAAAACACGTTTTGCAACGTGTTTTAGATTTTATAAAATTCTTTTGTTTAAATCTCTTGCTCCGTGATGTATTAATAAAATATGAATTTCTTCGATAGAAACAATTCTGTAAATTATTCTATAATCCCCTTCAAAGATTTCTCTAATTTTCTCATCATCAGATTCTGAAACCTTTTTTCCAAGGACTTTTCCTAGTTTTAGAATCTCTGTTTTGGCTTGAATCTTTTCTACCTGATGTTTTGCATATCTTTTTGAATCCAAAGAAATGTATTCATAGATGTCTCTTAAATCATCTTTCGCAGATTTAAGCCATTTTACTCGAACCATTTTTTCATTTCCTCTTTAAGTTCATCTTCTTCTATGGTTTCGTTATTATCAGATTCTTGCTTTCGAGTTTCTATTTTCTCTAGCATTATCAATCTTTCTATTACTTCATCCATAGAAATAGTATCAGGAAACTGGTCTATCTGTTGTTTTAACTTTTCTTTTGTAATAGTCATCACTAATTTTTTAGCTAAATTAATAAAAATAATTGCACAGAAATTAGAAATTACTCAAAAATCACTGTCTTATTTTCATCAATAAAAACCTTGTCATTGAAAACCAATTTCAAAGCTTCTGCTAAAACTTTTTTCTCTACTTCTTTGCCAAGTTTGGCTAAATCTTTTGCGTTTTGAGAATGATTTACTTTAATGATGTCTTGAAAAATAATTGGGCCTTCATCTAAATCATCGGTTACAAAATGAGAAGTGGCACCAATCATTTTTACACCTCTTTCGTGGGCTTGTTTGTATGGATTTGCACCGATAAATGCAGGCAAAAACGAATGATGAATGTTGATAATTTTATGTTTGAATTTTTTCACAAATTCTGGCGTAAGGATTCTCATAAACTTCGCCAACACAATGTAGTCAAAATCGTATTGTTCTAGAATTTCTGCAATTTTTTGTTGGTGTTCTTCTCTAGAAATATTTTCTGCGGGAACGTAATGAAAAGGAACATTGAATTTTTGGGTTAAATCTTTCAAAGTTTCATAATTACCAATAACAGATAAAACATTGAAATTCATTTCATTAAATTCATTTCTGATCAATAAATCCGAAAGACAATGATGTTCTTTAGTCACCAAAATTACTACATTTTTCACCTTTTTAAGAGACAATTCTAGTTTGGCATCTTCTGGCAAAATATTTTGAAGTTTATTTTTCAATTCTTCTACTTTGCAATCGCCAGAAAACTCTGTTCTCATAAAGAAATGATTCTTTTCGGCATCTACAAATTCGTCATTTCTTTCTACATTAAAACCTTCCTCGAAAAGGACATTCGAGATTTTATAAATTAAGCCTTTTTGATCGGAACAAGTGATTCTTAAGATGTATTTTTGCATTGAAGTTTATTAATAATATGAATATTAGAAATTGTTGAATTATCAATACTTAAAAAATATCAAATAGGTAGTTTTGAGTTTAAAAAATTTTAATATTATTTTCAAAAAAAAATTAAATTACAGACTTATCAATTATAAAAGCATCAATTTCATTTTTTTTAAATATTACGTACGTGAAATCATCAATTAATATTGAGAATTCAATTGGTTTTTCCTCACCAATATCGAGCACTACCCTTTCATTTCCTTCTTTCCTGTCCAATTCATAATTCATAAGAAAAAATCTATCTTTTTCAATAATATAAATTTGATTCGAATTATTTTTTATTTTAAAATTAATTTTATTATCATTAAAAAAGACTTGTATTGAAATATTTTTCTCAAGATTTATAATATTAGTGTATTTCCATTCTAGATTTAATATACATAAATATTTTAATTTCAAAACTAATCTATCTAAAGTAGTGAAAGGATTAATATTATAAAATGTTGCTAGATTAACTTTATTTTCTTCTCTAATTTTGGTTGCATTTAAAAGAGCTATTTGCCAATAAGGATCATACATTTCAAAATTGAAATTTTTGCCTTTCTCATATTTCAAATATTTATTTTCAACAATATAACCGCAAACACATTTTTCTCCACTACAATCATTTTCTTCATTATGTGTTCCACAGTCGATAGTTTTCTTTTTACTTAATTTACATTGAGATTTTAAGTGTGAGATTATAACTTTTTCAAAGTGCATTAAAATCCATACTTCAAAAGAAATTGATGAAAATGCAATATTAATTATTTTTCCATAATCATCTTCCTTTTTAGAAAGTTCAAATGCCTCAAATTGTTTTGGATGTCCATCTTTGTCATATACAACCCAAATTTCATCGTATAGACCTTTACTCTGTAATTGTTCTAGTTGAGCCTTTCTAACATAACAAATAGGTTGAGCTTTGTATTCATCTTCAATTTGATTATTTTCTATTGTGGAAATATCTATTAATTGTCTTTTTTTACCTGCTTTTCTAACTTTAAAGTTATTCAAATCTTCTTCTATTTGTTCTTCGGGTGGAATAGGCAAAATTTTTATTGAGGTGTTATCTGCACATTTATCTAAAATTTGCTCTCTCAATTTATGAAAATAATTAGGTTCAGATCTATCTCCTTCACATACAATTAAAATAGCATTTTTAACGTTCATTTGTGAAAGATTTTTTTAGATTTTTTATTTGTGGAAGTCCTCCAAATTTCCCTGCCAAATACCATTTTTCAAAAGGAGTATCTTCTCTTAAACCTTCAAAATCTTGCAAACTATATAAATCTGTAGATCCTTCTTGATTTTTCTCAGTTATCCAAACTTGGTCTTTTCGTACCAAATCTTGATCAAGCAGTGTTACATCGTGTGTTGTAAAAATTAATTGTGCTCCATTAGTATTTAAATCATCATCTAAAAACATCATTAGAATCATTCTTGTAATAAAAGGATGCAAACTTGTATCTAATTCGTCAACTACAAGAACACTTCCAATTTCTAGCGCTTCAATAATTTTCGCTCCTAGAGTATAAAGATTTTGTGATCCAACAGATTCTTCTTTAAAAGGTAATTCTTTCTTACCAATATTTTTTTTTCCATTAAAATATTGATGAACACCAAAAACTGAATAATTATTTTTTATCCATTTAACATTATCAAGAACAACTTCGGTTTTTGGATCATTTTCATTTGTAAATAAATTGAGTCCAATTATTTTTGTATCAGCATTTTGAATGAGAATTTCTAATTTCTTTTTCAATTCTACATTTTTTAAAACAGCTTCATTTACATTTGCGTTAAGAACTTCGTAGTGAAGACGATTTGTCGCATTATATACATATAATTCCTTGAAATATAAAAATACTTTTGTAATTAATTCGTTGGGTTCATCATCACCAAATTTTGAAAGTAATAATTGATTTGAAAAAACTTGTATTTTTTTCTTTTTTAAAGAATCTCCTAATGTACCATATTGAACAGTTTTATTTTTATCATATTTATCTCTTTCAAACAGGATTGTTACTTTATTATTAGGATAATATTTAAGGGTTTCCGTTTTAACCACATTATTATCAATCGAAAAATTATAAGAATACTTAATTTCGTCAATGACAAAATCTAAATTAAAAATAACAGGTTTCTTATCTGTATTGCTATCAAATAAAAAAGGATCATAAATCGTTAAATCATCTCCAATTTTAGGCTTATTTATTATGAATTTTCTAATCTCAAATAGGGCTCTAACAATATTAGATTTTCCCGATGCGTTGGCTCCATATATAAATGAAGATTTCAATACTTTTTTACCCGCGACATTCTTATAATTATTTATCTTTAATTTTGATGAAGTAGCTTCTAAAGAAAATATAGTTTTATTCTTATAAGATCTGAAATTTTCAATTTCAAGTTTTAAAATCATTTTTCGTTAATTTTATGTAAAAATAAACAATTAAACTTAATAAATATTGATTTTTATAAAAAAAATAAATAAGTCAGTTTTATTTATATTAAGTTTTCAAAAAATTAACACGAAAAAGACGCTCCAAAAAGCGTCTTTCTTATATAATTTTTAACTATATATAAATTACTTCGCACCTCTTTCTGCACGTTTTCTATCTTCTTCAGAAAGTATTTTTTTACGCATTCTGATGAAGTTTGGCGTAACTTCAATACATTCGTCTGCTTGAATGTATTCCATACATTCTTCTAGTGAAAATAAGATTTTTGGAGCAATGTTTCCGTCTTTATCTTTACCAGCAGCACGCATATTGTTTAGTTGTTTTGCTTCTACGATATTTACTACCAAATCTCCTGGTTTGTTTTGCTCACCAATAATCATTCCTGCATAGATTTCTTCGCCCGGATCTACAAAAAACTTACCTCTATCTTGTAATTTTGCGATAGAATATTCTGTACAAGGACCTTGCGTTTTAGAAACCAAAACTCCGTTATTTCTACCCGGAATTGCTCCTTTGAAAGGTTTGTAATCTGTAAAACGGTGCGCCATAATTGCTTCACCAGCAGTTGCTGTAAGCATTTGAGAACGCAATCCGATTAAACCTCTTGAAGGAATCTCGAACTCTAAATGTTGCATTTCTCCTTTGGTTTCCATAATGTGAAGATCTCCTTTTCTTTGGGTAGCCAAATCGATTACTCTAGAAGCGTATTCGTCTGGAACATCTACTACCAAACTTTCGTAAGGTTCGTGGTTTTCTCCATCAACATCGTGAAGAATTACTTGTGGTTGACCAATCGTCATTTCATAACCTTCTCTTCTCATGGTTTCAATAAGAACTGACAAGTGAAGAATACCTCTACCAAAAACTAGGAAAGTGTTTGCATCTTCGGTTTGCTCTACTCTTAATGCTAAATTTTTCTCTAATTCTTTTTCTAATCTTTCTTTAAGGTGATTAGAAGTTACGTATTTTCCGTCTTTTCCGAAGAAAGGAGAATTGTTGATAGAGAACGTCATATTAAGCGTAGGCTCGTCAATAGAAAGTCTAGTTAATGGTTCTGGATTTTCTAAATCTACGAAAGTATCACCAATTTGGAAGGCATCAAAACCTACTACTGCACAAATATCACCTGCTTGAACTTCTGTAACTTTTTTCTTGCCTAAACCTTCAAAAACATATAATTCTTTTACTTTTCCTTTTAAAATATTGCCATTTTCTTGTGCTAAACCAATCCATTGAGATTCTTTGATAGAACCTCTGGTTACTTTACCAACGGCAATTCTTCCTAAAAACGAAGAATAATCTAGTGAAGTCACTTGCATTTGAAGGTTTCCTTCTTCTACTTTTGGAGCTGGAACGTATTGTAAAATACCATCAAGAATTGGTAAAATATTGTCTGTTTGTTCTAAAGAAGTATTGAACCAACCTTGCTTAGACGAACCATAGAACGTAGGGAAATCTAATTGTTCTTCGGTAGCATCTAGTGCAAAAAACAAATCGAAAACTTTGTCGTGAACTTCTTCGGGACGGCAGTTTTCTTTGTCAACTTTATTAATAACTACAATTGGTTTAAGACCTAATTCTAAAGCTTTATGCAAAACGAAACGAGTCTGAGGCATAGGCCCTTCAAAAGCATCTACCAACAAAATAACACCATCTGCCATCTTAAGTACACGCTCTACTTCGCCACCGAAATCGGCGTGCCCAGGAGTATCTATTACGTTAATTTTAGTATCTTTATACGTAACCGAAATGTTTTTAGAAAGAATGGTAATTCCTCTTTCTCTTTCTAAATCGTTGTTATCCATAATCAAATCTCCAGATTCTTGATTGTCTCTGAAAACGTGAGTAGCATGGATAATTTTATCAACCAAAGTGGTTTTACCGTGGTCTACGTGGGCAATAATTGCGATGTTTCTGATATTTTGCATATATATTTTTTGAAGGTGCAAAAGTAGTGAAAAAAATTGGAAGATGGAAGTATGAAGATACAAGATTAACAATTCGTTAAAATATTGATAATGAAATCATTTTGAGACTTTCGATTTTAAAAACGTATTGAAAGAAATTTAAAAAAAATAAATCTCATTCATCAACAATCTTTAAAAAAAACAAATTCAGTTTTTTTATAAACACTAGATTGATAAGGGATTTATAAGAGACTAACACGAATCAAAGTTAACCACTACACAACTATAAAAAACAAAAAAGAGACTAAAGCAGTCTCTTTTGTATTCTTAAGTATTAGAGTTTTTTAAGTTCTTCTAAAACAGCTTCGCCAACTGCATGAGCAGATTGAGGATTTTGACCTGTTACCACTCTTTCATCTACGGTAACGTGAGTTTGCCATAAACCAGATTTTTCAAACTTAGCTCCGCGTTCTATTAATTTAGATTCTAATCTAAATGGAACCACATCATCTAATTTCACAGCAGCTTCTTCTTCGTTGGTGAAAGCATTGATTTTTTTGCCATCTACCAAATATTTTCCATTGCTGAGTTTAATATTCACCAATCCAGCAGGACCGTGACAAACCGCACTTACGACTCCATTTTTTTCGTAGATTTTTTGTGCAATTACTGCCAATTCTTCATTATCTGCAAAATCCCACATCGTACCGTGACCTCCAGCATAAAGAATCCCCACATATTCATCAGGATTTACTTCTGAAGGCGTCATGGTGTTCTGAATTTTATTTTGATAATATTCATCTGCCAAAAATCTTTCATTAACCTTATCATCTGGAGTATTTCCATAATACGGCGGGTTTCCACCTTTTGGACTCACGAAATCTATTTCGTAACCAGCATCTACTAATACAGCCCAAGGATGCGTAACTTCACCTAAATAATAACCGGTAGATTCACCAGTGTTTCCTAATTCGCCGTGGCTCGTAACCACGAATAATACTTTTTTGCTCATTTTGTTAGATTTAATTGTTTGTGCATTTACCATGTTGATCCCTAAAAAAAGAATACAACTCATTAAGAAAATAATCTTGGATAAAAACTTGTTGTGATTCATTTTACTATTGATTTTTAATGATTTGATAGTGCAAAGGTAAGTGCAGCTCCCCACAAACAACAGGACCTACCTCACAACTTTTTTGTGACCTACATCACATTACACCGAAAGCCGACTCAAGGTTTCTCTGGAAACACCTAAATACGAAGCGATTAATGTTTTGGGCAATCGTTGTAAAAGTGTAGGATATTGAGAAATAAATTGTTCGTAGCGTTCTTTGGCATTGCTATTCAGCAGAGACAAAATCCTTCTTTGGAGCGCGATATAACCATTATTCGACTTTTTTCTGAAAAAATGTTCTATTTTATGCATGTCTGCACAGAGTTTCTCTCGGTTATAGAGAGACAAAGTAAGCACTTCGGTAGATTCTAATGCATCAATGGTAAAAGTAGCTTCCGTTTGATTAAAATACGCTTGATAATCGGTAATCCACCAATCTTCCATTGCAAATTGCATGATGTGCTCTTTCCCTTCTTTGTTCACGTAAGAAGCTTTTAACAAACCATTCATCACAAAATAATCATTTTGTACTGCATCTCCTTCTTGAATTAAAATCTGATGCTTTTTAAATTTTTTCAAGGTAAAATGAGACAGAATATACTCGAACTCTTGGTCAGTTAGTGGCGTAATATTCTCAATTTGACGTCTTAAAATCTCACTCATATTTTTATCATTCTTAATTGCAAAGAAAAAAATTGTTCTCTCCAAATGTAGAATATTGAAAGCAAAAATCCATCAAAAGCGATGGATTTTTTAAATATGGTAGATGGAATTCTTATGGATTGGTAGAGAAAATTAGAAGCTATAGAATAATATCTTGGTCGGACTTATTTTTGTGTTTGTGGATTGTAAAAATCATCTGATAAAAGAAATCCAAAAAAAGCAGTTTATTATTTTACTGAAACAACAAATCAATATCGCAAAATTTTTTCAGAATCTGAAGGAACTAATGCCTCACACAACTCTATTTTTATTGTTAATTCTTTAGCCAAAACTATCACAGCGATGATTGCATTGAAATAGGTAAGCTTAGGAAAATGGAATTTTAACGAACCTAAATAAGTATACCATCCATTAAAATTGTCTCGCAGTTGAAATAAAAATTTTATTAAAAAAATAAAACTGCAGCTAACGGTAACTGTTGCAAAACTCCTTTTTTAGAAAATAAATATTAAAAAACCTCTTTAAAAGCAATTTTAGAGAGGCTTGTTTTTTAATACTTTTCAGTTAAGTATTTCCAATAACGTTTCGGAACCCACTGAATATGGAGTTTCATGTTTTTTCGTTCAGGAATTCCTGTTTTTACAAAATAACGTTGCCAAAGTTTTTGGTATTTTTTCTCTTCTTCGTGATGGAATTGTTCAGAATTTCTAAAATTTTGTAATTGAAAAGAATCAGGCGTGAAAAATTGGACTTCTTTTAAATCGTAAAAAATTCCATAATGTCTTTTCAAATCGAAAATCATCCATTTTTGGTCAGCGTATCTTTCTTTAAAATGTTTTCTAATAAGTGGTAAAACATTAAAATCAGGTTCTATTTTGGCAAAATACACTTCGTCTTGCAGTAATTCAAATCTTACAAAAGCCAGCATTCTGTGTCGTTCTCTACTTACGCTTCTGCAAATTTTAGAAATTTCTAAAATATCTTCATTCCCAAAATCTTGTAAAATATTTTGTTTTGGATGTTTTATAGAATGCCAAACTGCGCTCAAAATTAATCGTTCAAAGTCTTTTCTCTCCGAGAAATAAACCATCATGAGTTGAGAAATGCCTTGCTTTCCTAGGTTTTCTTCCAATTTTTTCAGAACTCGGTCAGATTTGGTAAAATCAGTAATCACTTCATGCGTTTCTGCGAAGAAATTCTCTTGACTATAATTTTGTTGAGCAACAATTTCCACCACATCATATTTGTACTCGAAAACTTCAAATACTGCCGTCATTAATCCTTCAAAAGTGGAATCGTAGAGTAGGGTGGTCAATTTTTATTAATGATAATAAATTATTAATGAAATATAAATGATAATCTTTGTAATTAAATATTCGTGTATTCGTGGCAATTTAAAACAAACTCAACTGCTCCGAAAACGGATTTTGCCATTTAGATTTCATTCCGTTTACAATGATTTGTCTGAAATTTTGCTCATCAATCAGTCGGTTGAAAATATTTTGACTTTCAAATTCTATAAAATATTTGGCTCTGTTGGTTGCAACGCCCATTTTTTTGAGGTGCTCTAAATTCAGTTTCTGAAATTTTCTCGCCATCAGAATTTTATTTACAGAAGTTACGCCCACTCCAGGAATTCTTAACAGCATTTCTTTCGGAGCGGTATTGATATTTACTGGGAATTTTTCTCTGTTTCTAAGCGCCCAAGCTAATTTTGGGTCTACTTCTAAATCTAGAAACGGATGATTTTTGTCTAAAATTTCATTCGCGTCAAATCCATAAAAACGCATCAACCAATCCGCTTGATACAGTCGGTTTTCCCTTTGCATTGGAACTTGCGCATGAATGGAAGGTAAATTTTTATCTTCTAAAACAGGAACGTAACCAGAATAGTACACCCGTTTCATGTTGTAATTTTGATAAAAATGTTTGGCTACATGAATAATTTTCAGGTCGGTTTCGTTGGTTGCGCCCACAATCATTTGGGTAGATTGACCAGCTGGAGCGAATTTCGGAGTTTTTCTAAAAATTTTTCTTTCTTCTTGATAAACCGTTAAAGCATTTTTAATAAAACCCATCGGTTTTATCATGTCTTGATGTGATTTTTCGGGAGCGAGAAGTTTTAAGCCAGATTCTGTAGGAATTTCTAAATTAATGGAAAGTCTGTCTGCGTACAGACCAGCTTCTCTAATCAGTTCATCACTTGCGCCGGGAATGGTTTTTAGGTGAATGTAACCATTGAAGTTATGCTCTTCTCTCAGTTTTTTGGCAATTCTCACCAATCGTTCCATGGTGAAATCTGCATTTTTAAAAATTCCAGAGCTTAAAAATAAGCCTTCAATGTAATTTCTGCGATAAAAATTCATCGTGAGGTCTACCACTTCTTCCACCGTGAAAGCTGCCCGTTTTATGTCGTTTGATTTTCTGGAAACACAATATAAACAGTCGTAAATGCAATGATTGGTCAAGAGAATTTTGAGCAAAGAAATACATCTGCCATCTTCTGTAAAGGAGTGACAAATTCCCGCAGTATGACTGTTGCCTAATCCGCCTTTGTTTTTACGATTTCCACCACTCGAAGAGCAGGAAACGTCGTATTTAGCAGCGTCTGCAAGGATTTCTAATTTTTCTTTTATTCTGTCGAAATTCATAATCTTCTCTGGTCAAAGATAGTTCGCACAAAATAAAATTTCAATAGATTTTGTCTAAAGTTATCCGCAAAAAATGTTAAAAAGAATTAATTGCAATAGTTAATTTAAATCTTAACAAAATCGCAAATCACAAATCAAAAATCGTAAATTAAAGCACTTCTTTTCTGATTTTAGCAATCGCTTTTTTCATGCTTTCATTGAAGTGTTCTTTTTCTAATCGGGTTGGTGGTGCTTTTCTTACTTCGCAATCAGAGATGCTACAAGTTTCGCAGGTTACGCCTACATCTTCAGATTTAATGCTGTCGTTTTTCGCAAATTTTATTTTTTTCAAAGAATTAGCATTCAGTAAAATTCCCAAGCAGTAACTTCTGTTGGTTCCGTCTGAAAAAGGATTTCTGTGCGAGGTGGAAATAACCAGATAACTCAATCCAGAATCTTTGTAGTGAGAAATTTGTGCAGAAGTGGCGGTCTCGTTTTCTTTTAGTTCTTTTAGATTTTTAATGGCAATCCAGCGTCTGCAATAATGTTCGTTAGTCGCATTTCCGTGAGGAGCTTGTTGTTGATTTAGGTGTAATTCCTTGAGAATTTGAACCTTGTCTGTGTTTTTCTTTTTGACGAAACACAAATAAAATAAATCTTTTATCCCGAATTCGGCTGAAAGTAAATTGGTTAATCGGTAATAAAAAGTTTCAGGAGAATTGGTAAAATGGGCAATTAATTCATCAAATTTTTGAGAATTAAAGTCTGGTTCGTCAAAGAATTCTTCTGTTTTTTCAATCAATTCATCTTTAGGTATCAAAATACAACCTGCAAAATATGAAGCGTAGAAATTGCTTAATAATTCTTCGAAACTGGTAAAATCTAACCAAGAATAAGTATTCGGTCTTGGATTAAGTTCGAGAACTTGAAATCCAATTTCTTTGGCTAGAATGAAGGTTTTTTGGTTCTCGTCAAGTAAACGATTCAGAAGTAATAATTTTTTTTCAGGAACGTAAAGCGAACGAAGATGATTTAAGGTTCCGTATTGTTCAAAATCTTCAGATTTTATTTCATAGTCGAAAACATCAATCAGGATTTTTTCTAAATGTTTGATGTCAATATTTTTCCCAAGCTTTAATTGATTTTCTTCGGCGAAATTTTTGGCTTTTTCTTCAATATCTGGGAAATGATTATCGTATAATTCTTGAAAACTTCTTACTACAGCGAAGTAAAAACGCTCTTTTCCGAGATTGTAATTTTGTGAAATTTCAATCAAAGTGTTGATAAATGCAGTTACTTTTTTAGGAGCTTCACTGATGATATTAATGAGCGTGTTTTTATTAATTCCAAAAAGTTCCAGCGGAATTTCTTTGAAGAAATCACTTTGTAAAATTTCACTAAAAGGAGCGAGGTTTTTATCTAATTTGGTAGAAACTAAATCGTCAAATTTACAATTCAATACATCAGCTAACTGAATGATTTTGTCATGTTTAGGATATTTTTTTCCGTTTTCTATTTCGTTGAGATACGATTTAGAAAGTTTGGTTTTGTCTGCCAAATCTTGCAGTGACCAATTTTTCTTTTGTCTCTGTTGTCTCAGTTTTAAACCAAAAACGGTCTTGATAAAATCACTTTCGCTGCTCATGATAAAATTTTTATTGAATCTAAATAAGTGGTAAAACCCTTTAAAATTCAAAGATAAGAAATATAAGCGATTTTTCGCATAATAAATTTTATTAAAAATTTAGCGAACGTTCGCTGTAAGTGAAAATATTTTCTATATTTGCAAAAGAACAAATTCAAAATCTATTCATTTCGTTTCAAATAAAACTAATAACCACATTTTTTTGAAACCCACAACAAAATATACTATGGAGTCTAATTTTAAAATAACAGCCACTCATCATTATCCCGAAATTTTCTCGGAAGAATTGGTGAAATTTTTGATTCACTTGCATAAAAAATTTAATCAAGACAGATTAGAATTATTGTCTGCAAGAAAAATGGTGCAACAAAAAATAGATGAAGGTGTTTTTCCAAAATTTCCAGAAGAAACTGCAGGAATTAGAGAAGAAAATTGGGTGTGCAGCAGATTGCCAAAAGATTTACAGGACAGAAGAGTAGAAATTACAGGTCCGGTTGATAGAAAAATGATTATCAATGCTTTGAATTCTGGAGCTTCTACTTTTATGGCAGATTTCGAGGATTCTAACTCGCCGACTTGGGGAAATTGCATGGAAGGACAAATTAATCTTTCTGATGCGATTAATAGAACCATAGATTTTGTAAACGAAGAAGGGAAAGCCTATCAATTGGGTGAGAAATTGGCGGTGCTTTTGGTAAGACCTCGAGGTTTACATTTAGACGAAAAAAATATTACAATAAATGGAGAAAAAGCTTCTGGCTCTCTGATTGATTTCGGAATTTATTTTTTCAGAAATGCGAAAAAATTATTAGAAAACGGAAGCGGTCCTTATTTCTATTTACCAAAATTAGAGCACTATAAAGAAGCACGATGGTGGAATGAGATCTTCAATTTCTCACAAAATTATTTAGGTATTTCTCAAGGCACTATTAAGGCCACAGTTCTCATCGAAACCATTACTGCTTCTTTTCAGCTCGATGAAATTTTATACGAACTCAAAGAACACAGTTCTGGACTCAATTGTGGAAGATGGGATTACATTTTCTCTTACATCAAAAAATTCAGAAATCACAAGGAATTTTTAGTTCCAGACAGAGATCAAGTGACCATGACTTCGCCTTTTATGAGTGCCTATTCTAAACGAGTAATTCAAGTTTGTCACAAACGTGGAGTTCATGCAATGGGAGGAATGGCAGCGCAAATTCCTGTGAAAAATAATGAAGAAGAAAACGAATTGGCATATGCAAAAGTTCGTGCAGACAAAGAGCGTGAAGTGAAAAACGGTCACGATGGAACTTGGGTAGCACATCCTGGTTTGGTTCCTGTAGCGAAGAAAATTTTTGATGAATTTATGCCGACACCAAATCAAATAGATAAAAAACACGAAGACTATCATATTACAGAGGCAGATTTATTAGAAGTTCCAAAAGGTGAAATCACCGAAAAAGGCGTGAGAAAAAACATCAATGTAGGAATTCTTTATATAGAATCTTGGCTCATGGGAACTGGAGCGGCTGCATTGTATAATTTAATGGAAGATGCTGCCACTGCAGAAATTTCTAGAACTCAAGTTTGGCAATGGCTGAAAAATCAAGCAAAACTGAATGACGGAAGAACATTGACCCAAGAAATGGTTCTGGAATTTGAGAAAGAAGAACTCGAAAATATCAAAAAATATGTAGGCGAAAATCGTTTCGAAAAAGGAAAATTTGATTTAGCAACAAAACTCTTTAATGAGTTGGTTTTCGATGAAAATTTTGAAGATTTTTTAACCTTAAAAGCGTATCCGTTTATTTAAGAGCCAAGTAAAAAGTAAAAAGAGCCAAGAAAAAACTCTGTGTTAAAAAAGAGGAAAAACCTTTGCGGACATTGCAAATCATCTTTGATGATTCTTTGTGAACTTAAAAATATTTTCAAGAAAAATAAAAAAAATCTTTGTGCGCTTTGCGTTTAAAAAAATCAGTGTTCTCTGTGAAAAACTCCATGAACGCTGTGAATTAAAATAAACAAAACAAACCCAAAATATCATGAACAGACAAGAACAAATCCAAGCGCTCGAAAAAGAATGGAGAGAAAATCCAAGATGGAGCGGAATTACAAGGCCTTATTCGGCTGAAGAAGTTTTAAAACTCAGAGGAAAATACAAGTTAGATTATACCATCGCTACTCAAATGTCTGAGTTGCTTTGGAAAAAGCTAAATAGTCAAGATTTTGTTGCAGGATTAGGAGCTTTAACAGGAAATCAGGCAGTTCAGGAAGTGGACGCAGGTTTAGAAGCGATTTATCTTTCTGGTTGGCAAG
>ERZ650302.1256-NODE-1256-length-14313-cov-22.896619_pt1 | contig 14313 bp, 13 predicted proteins | sample MGYA00376238_ERZ650302 | MGnify/ENA primary metagenome ERZ650302 (study PRJEB26733, sample SAMN07839298) | wastewater metagenome | biome: urban; feature: wastewater treatment plant; material: waste water | place: USA: North Carolina | collected 2016-04-28 ... | reverse complement strand
GTGTGACAGATTATCAGACTGGCGGCGCGTTGAGCTGGTAAGGTAAAGCATCACGTGACACATATGTTGTCATAGATGAAAAAATAAAAAGGCTGCTATTTGCAGCCTTTTTCTATTAGAAAAAAATTATCGTAACTCTTTGATTATAAATACTGGAAACAAATATTAAGTAACGATAATCTCTAGACTCCCAGTGTAGCGTACTTTTATACTTTCATTTTTTGCACAGTGCAAAAATGCTTTTTATTCAAAATCACATATCACCAGCTGCCAATAAATCATGATGTTTATCACAATATATTTCATCGTACCAAGTATAATGCATGTCATTATTAATACTTACAAAAACCCATAAAGGTATATCAACCAATGATTTTAAGGAAAGTTTTTTATTTAAAAAAATGAACCTACTATCTTTCTTGGGCTATTCAAGCATTTCATTATAAGATCTAATAAAATTCCCTAAACCCAACTCCTTGACGAGGATCTTCTCCAAGCATTCACAAATATGTATTTCCTTACTTTTCACTGCAATTTCTCAACACTCTTCCCGCCATCTTACTGAAAAATATATATTTAGAGATAGATCACTATATACCGAAACGACGCCCCAATTATAAAAATATTCTGTATATGGTTTTACATCATCTACTTTTTTATTCAAAAATTGTGTTTTATCAAAATAACCCACAAGACCATTCATCTTTAAATCAAATTCATCATAAGATTCATATACAAGTTTGAAATTAATTAATCTTAGTTTCTTCTCATTATAAATCATACTTAAGTTAAATATTTCACCTATAAAAACAACATTAAATAAAAAAACTTTCTCATCATCAAAATCAATAAATGAATCATCGGATAGACTATTTAGATTATTAATCTCATCATCTTCGCAAAAAAAACTACTCAGCTTATATTCAATAAAATTCTCACATACATAAACTTCACCAGTATTACTATTAAAACTTAATGTATACATAAAAATTCCTTTTAAATTATTTTAAATTCAAATAAGTAGGAGTACTTCTTATCTTTCCTTTATCTTCATTCGTAACATAAAATTGAACTGCTCCACCAGCTGAAATATGAGAATTAGCTAAGGCCTTAGATTTAGCCACACATAGACCTTTTGTTGTTACAAATTTATGCATTTCCGTTCTCATTGATCGATCTACACCTTTAAAATTACCTTTATGAGCAACTTGAACAGCATCATTATATGCTGCTGCCGTTGGAAATTTATTTATCTGACTTTTTTGTACAAAAAAGTTTGGAGTACTATTACCGTGTGGTGATAAGGCATAAAGTTGAGTATGTTTAGCTATATATACTACTTCCCAATCATCTTGTTTATTGTATATAGATTTTTCGCCCTCTTTGGGTGTCTGATAAGCCTTTGCTAAAAGTGCTGCCTTACTATTTTTACATGGATCAGGACAAGGCTGCTTTTTCCTCCCGCCATTTCCCCTAGCTTTATTACTTGTTCTTTTCGTTAAGCCTCTCTCCAATTGTTTGGACGGACTCTAAAGCTTGATTTATAACATATTCATAATCTTTATATTTTTGATATGGTTCTCTTTTTTGTATTTTCCAATCACTTTCATTCAGTAATCCAATCATCAAAGTTATTCCATCGTTGCTATATCTGACAGTAAAATTATTGGTTGTTTTAAATTGTTTCGTTTACTTTTGGAACAATCATACCCTTGGTTAGAGAGCCTTGATTTTATATAAAAGGAACATCTTAAGTTCCTTATGGCTCACATCAATGACTTAAATCCAAAGACCAAATCATTCCCACCACATATATTGACTGCGAATTTTGGCATAATCTTCTGTCCAGTTTAAAAGATATAGGGAAAGTTCTTAAATAAATACAATATCCTCGCCTTAAGAATATTGTAATGAAATAAAATTTAAGGCATCTTTTAATCTTTGATGCCCAACAGCCTAATTTTACTGGATTTAGCATTTGCCTTATATTTTTGAAAACCGTCAGTTACTGAATAAATGCCATTTAAAAATTCATCACAACATTCCTGATAATCTAGTTCTGTTAAATAATTATCTCTAAAATTTTCATGAATTAATATTTTTTGATTAGATCGCTGTTCCCAATCAATATTTAAATCACTTATTTGGTTATTCAACTCTTTTACTCCGGCAACATTTCATTTAGTAAAAGTAAAAAACCATCCAAACGTAGATGGCTTTTCTCAAATGATTCAATTAATTTTCATCATCCCAATACCAATAGACCTCTCCCCAATCTAGTTCTGAAAAGGTTGGAAGAATATCACCTTGTTTAAAGTATTGTCGTGAATCAGGTCGTGCTGGAGTTTGCCAATAGCCAGTTCGTGGACATGACTCTCCACCTTTCACTTTGAGCGCCTCTTCCTCTAACGATAATCCATTCACCTTATTGATTCGTTTTCCTTCAGGCCAACTGCTGTCTTCATCAAAACGACGCATCCATGCAATACCCTCTTCGTAACTCAGATGCTCATTTGGATCATCATCCCATTGTGCATAACCGACCAGTTTCAGCTCATCACAACGTATCGGCTTAATTAAAGCATTGGCATAAACAGGCAAAACAGGCACACCGTCTTCAACAGGATACATGGAGAGTTCCCCAAGTCGAATCCATAATCCTGTTTGATTTTCTGGATACTCGATTTCCTTAATTTCAACTTCTTTAAAGCGGTTAAAGTAAGCTTTGATCTCTTCGGCAGTTTTATCTAATTTTGTAATCCAATATGGATCCAGTAAAAAGCTCCAGACAGGTGTTCGAATGCCAGAGCCTAATTTTCGTTCATTGATATAACCATCAGGGTCATCATGAGTATTACTGCCATTAAAACTCGGATGATCAATATCAACTCCATAGAAAGCTTGAGTAACAATCTTTTCTAAACTGTTAATTTCATAACTACCTAAATGCAAAGACGCGGCTTGAGCTATCTCAAATCCACTGTAGGTATGACGAGGCTTTAATTTATCAATACAACGTTCAACAAACTGATTCCACTTCTCTTTATTATCCTGACTTGCAATATACCAAGCATACCTAAAGTTCATTTTTAAGACACTATATGTATCAGTATATGGCGTTACTCTAAAATAATATGCCCATACTGCTGAGCTAATTTCTGTATCATCTGAGGCTGTTGCAGCAAATGATAAAAAATCATCTCTAGCATATTGTTTTTGGCAAGTTTGCTCTAAATCTGCCAATAACATTTGAGCATTTTCAGATTTAACAAATATATCTTTAACAGGATGTTTGAAAGAAATCCATTCTTCATTTTTGATTTGGTTAAACTCATTAAAGATTTCAATGAACTTATTAATCAGTTGTGGGGCTTCTTCTGCTGAGTGATAAACATAAAAAGAAACATAGGGTCCAATACCGTATACATCCCCCCCTTCGTCACCAATTACCCAGAGTTTATCCGTTGCTTTAATCTTTTCAATCCATTCAGCTTGGTCTGCTTCGCTTACAAAAGGTTCAACCGTACTCATTATCGCCCACCTCCAGCAGACTTCTTGGTTCCTGTTTTTTCATTCGGTTTTTTCTTACCTTCTTCTAAGGCGATATCTTCAGGGTATCGAAACAAAGAAATATAGCCACCTTCATGTACGCCCTTACCCGAATAGTTGTTATGTTTGCCATACTTTTTCTCCTTTGCCTTTTTACACGCCTCTAATAATCGATCATATTGGTTAAACTGCTTATCTTTAATCGAATCCCCCTGAAACTTGATTTCTACAATCGCAAAAAGATTTGTTTTTGAGATCGGTTCCAAACGAGATTCTGCAATAACTAGATCGGCAGCTTTGGTCGGACTGCGTTGTGCCTCATAAATCCATCCAGCCACAAATAATCTATCTATGGTGATCTTATCGAGCAATTTACTCCGCCATATTTTTTAGATAATTTAGTCATTATAAAAAACCATCCAAATAAGGATGGTTTTTTATAAAATGATTAAATTATTTTTCACCATTCCAATACCAATACACTTCCCCCCAATCGAGCTCGATAAGTGCAGGAACAATCTCACCTTGTTTAAAGTATTGTCGTGAATCTGGTTGTGCTGTTGTTCTCCAATAACCTGTTTTAATACAGGCTTCTCCACCCTTAACTTTCATTCGTTCTAATTGTTGATCATCTAAAACTACTTTTGACTGTGTTCGAGCAAAATCAACCAAATCTTTTGGATAGAACTGATGTTCACGATATGACGTATCATCTATATCCAGCAACCACGTTACCGCTGCTGCTTCCCATGACCAATAGCCATAGTAACCTCTTCCTGATCTTAAATCAGTTTGAGGATGCTGATCATAATAAGGCTCTCGGCGGCTCGCCTCATACCAATCTTCTAAATATTGCAGCATTAAAGCTGGACGCTGTTCAGGTGAAGCATTAAACACGTTAATCAGCTTACGATAAGGCAAATGTCGTCTTGCTTCATCTGGTGGAGTTCCACGATCTGCAACAAATGGAGCAACTAAACGTTCAATTAATCCATCTTTTTCCTGTCCTTCAGGTGTTGCTTCTACATAGTCAATGATTGGCATAATCCGATCCATCTGGTCTGCATAGCCAGTCAACAGCCCAAAACAAATCAGACGTAAAGCAATATACCAATAGTCTTCTGTTCCCAAACTAATATGCCAAACAAATCGTCCATCAGCATCAGGACTTAAATTATATAAATGGCTTGCTTCTGCGTACTCTTCTGTCCAATGAAGTAGATATGGATATATTTCTTTTAAAAACTCAAGACTTCCGCCTGCCGAATACTGTAAAGACATTAAATTTAAGACATCGTTTAAACGCTGATGACCTGCCGCAATATAGCCACCATATTTTTTTTCATTTTTATAATTACTAAAACCATCCGTTACGGAATATATCCCATTCACAAATGTATCAAATCTTTTGCTATACATTTTTTGTTCAAGCAAATTATCTCTAAATAAAGCAGGGTCTTTTATTTCTAAACTTAACCACTTTTGCCAATCTATTGTCTGCTCATTTACTTGTATGGACATTTATTAACGCTCCAGCATGTCATTCGGTAAAAGTAAAAAAACCATCCGAAAGAGGATGGCTTTTCTAAAATGATTAAATTATTTTTCACCATCCCAATACCAATAGACCTCTCCCCAGTCTAGTTCTGAAAAGGTTGGAAGAATATCACCTTCTTCAAAATACTGTCGTAAATCCGGTCGTGCTGGAGTTTGCCAATAGCCTGTTTGTGGGCATGGCTCTCCACCTTTCACTTTAAGTTTTTCTTCTTCCAATGATAGGTTACTAACCTTATTGACTCGTTTGCCTTCAGGCCAACTGCTATCTTCATCAAAACGGGCAATCCATTGGGGAGAACTTTCTATATCAAATCTTGGATTAGGGTCATCATCCCATGCATCTAACGTAGTTAGCTTCAAGTCATTACAACGTATTGGTTTTATCAGGTCATTTGCCCTCACCAATAAATCTGGAATACCCTCTTCAACAGGATAAAGTGACAGCTCCCCAAGTTGAATCCAAAGACTGAATTTTTCAGGATCTGTTGCATCTAGCAATTTGGTGATCTCTATCCGTGGATCATCTAGTTTTAAGCGGATTTTCTCCTCGCTTAAACCTAATTTATCGATCCAATAGGGAGATAATAAAAAACACCAAGTTGGGGTGCGAATTCCTGCGGCTAATGAAGGTGTATAGATAAAGCCATCCAAACCATCATGGGAGTGATTCATATTAGGATGATCTATATCCAGCCCATAAAAGTAATCACTAAAAATACGTTCTGCTGTTTCAAACTCAGGCGAAACAATATTAAAGTTTGTCGAATTTCCAATTTCATAGCCACTATAAGCTTGTATCGGATTAAGTTTAATTAAACAATGTTGAACAAACTGATACCATTTTGACTTATGTTCTCTATACCATTTTTCACCAAATGACAGCTTTAATGTTGTATATCTACTATTATTGTCATCTGAAATTTGAGCACAAAAAGCCCAACGGGCACTTTGAATTGGAGAGTCTGCTGTCGTTGCAGCAATAAAATAAACAAAGTATTTTTTATAGCCCTCATGCATTTGCTCTATCATTTCTTGACGAGTTTTTTTCCACTTCTCAGCTTTCTTCCATGTACTTGCTCCATCTTTTGCTTTTCTATAACGCAACTTAAATGGCCTATCAATTATTTCATTTTCAAATGCTTCATAAACGTCAATTGCTTTATTAGCAACCTCCTCCACTTTATCATCCTGATGATAAATGTAAAAAGTAATATATGGAGCTATGCCAAACTCTTCTTGTTCATAGCCATAGATATGGTCACTATCTTTTTTAAATTCTGCTATATAATCAACGACTTCTTCTTCGCTTAAAAATAATTCATCATCATGTATTGCATCACTCATCGTCTTGTACCACTTCCTTTCGACTTCTTTAGCTTCTGCTGTTGTGATTGATCCTTGGGACTCACATCTTCTAGATAACGGAATGATGACCATTTAAAACCTTCGCCTTGGTATTCTATGGACTTGATCCCTACGAGTTTTTTGGTATCAGGCAACTTACCGACTTGATCAAATTTGGTTGAGCTACGTTGTGCCTCATAAATCCATCCAGCCACAAATAATCTATCTATGGTGATCTCATCAAGCAATTTACTCCGCCATATTTATTAGATAATTTAGCCGTTATAAAAAACCATCCAAGTGAGGATAGCTTTTCTCAAATGATTCCAATTAATCTTCACCGTCAAACTGCCAGTACACATCCCCCCAATCACTTTCAAAATCAGGAAAAATGTCACCTTTATTAAAAATCTTCTTGATTTTTTTTTGCTGTAGTGTACCAATAGCCTGATTGAGGGCAATGCTCCCGACCCCGAACATTATTTGTGAATTGATGATCAATAGGATCGTTAAGTGGATGTGTAATTCTCTCCCATACTTCTCCATTGAATCGAATCAATTTTTTATAAGAAAGAACCCATAGAATACCTTCTTTTTCCTCTATAGACGTAATTCCTTTAATATCTTTAATGGCATCAACTAATTGATAAATTCCTTCTGCATATATATATAGGCCATCTTCTGATGCAATATATAACTTATCTTTATAGTAAGCGGTAGAATAGAAAGTAGAGTTGATACTTATATTTTTTAGATTTTTAAAACCATCTTTAAAATTACCCTTTATTAAAGTTCCATACGCTCCTGAAATTATAATGTTCTCTTTATCTGGGCATATTGTAATTCCATATAAAGGGGAAGGAGTTATTCTTTCAATAACATTCCAAGATGATCCATTATAATGGGATATGAAACCTTCATTTTTTTTTATACCACAAATATAAATATCATTAGAATTAAATCCATTTATATCATAAAGATTAATATCAAAGCTCAACTCCAAATCCATATTTAATTCATCTGTTTTTGGAATATTTAATACTTCTTCAGAAAAACCTATTCCTAATGCTCTCCAATCCTCATTATGATTCACATAAATTTGAGATCCATCGCCACAAACATACAACAAATTATCTATAACTCTAATTCTATTGAATTGCCCTTGGATTTTGGAATCATCAATCTCGCGAATTTTTTGTAGTCGATTTTTATTTTCTTGAAAGATGCATAAGTCACCATCTTGCTCAAGTGCAAGCAAAGAAGATACCCCTGAATTTTCAAAAAAGGCTACGGAAATAACTTTCCAACCATCTAAATCTATACCTACCCATTCATTAGATTGGTGTTTATATATGAATGTTTTTGAAAAGAGATCCCAAGTATCTAAGCTATCAAGATTAGAAGTCAGATAAAAATTTGATTGGCTTATAGCACAACCAGTAACAAATGTTATTGATGAATTATTCATTTAGCTTAATCTCGAAGTCATTCACTTAATAGGTGATCCAAAAACATTGGGAGGTAGTGTCCTAGCAGTGTTACCCCTTACATCTACTCGTACTCGATAAGTAGGAGCTAATCCTTTTGCCTGATGATAAACACGCAATTGAGTAGCTAGACTTACTGCACTGCATTATCTAACTTCAAGGTGTCTATAAAATTGGTTACTATTCAATGGTAACGTTCTGTAGAGACTGCCTAAACTATCAACAAACTACTCTCTACCCGCCCAATACCAATAGACCTCTCCCCAATCTAGTTCTGAAAAGGTTGGAAGAATATCACCTTGTTTAAAGTATTGTCGTGAATCAGGTCGTGCTGGAGTTTGCCAATAGCCAGTTCGTGGACATGACTCTCCACCTTTCACTTTGAGCGCCTCTTCCTCTAACGATAATCCATTCACCTTATTGATTCGTTTTCCTTCAGGCCAACTGCTGTCTTCATCAAAACGACGCATCCATGCAATACCCTCTTCGTAACTCAGATGCTCATTTGGATCATCATCCCATTGTGCATAACCGACCAGTTTCAGCTCATCACAACGTATCGGCTTAATTAAAGCATTGGCATAAACAGGCAAAACAGGCACACCGTCTTCAACAGGATACATGGAGAGTTCCCCAAGTCGAATCCATAATCCTGTTTGATTTTCTGGATACTCGATTTCCTTAATTTCAACTTCTTTAAAGCGGTTAAAGTAAGCTTTGATCTCTTCGGCAGTTTTATCTAATTTTGTAATCCAATATGGATCCAGTAAAAAGCTCCAGACAGGTGTTCGAATGCCAGAGCCTAATTTTCGTTCATTGATATAACCATCAGGGTCATCATGAGTATTACTGCCATTAAAACTCGGATGATCAATATCAACTCCATAGAAAGCTTGAGTAACAATCTTTTCTAAACTGTTAATTTCATAACTACCTAAATGCAAAGACGCGGCTTGAGCTATCTCAAATCCACTGTAGGTATGACGAGGCTTTAATTTATCAATACAACGTTCAACAAACTGATTCCACTTCTCTTTATTATCCTGACTTGCAATATACCAAGCATACCTAAAGTTCATTTTTAAGACACTATATGTATCAGTATATGGCGTTACTCTAAAATAATATGCCCATACTGCTGAGCTAATTTCTGTATCATCTGAGGCTGTTGCAGCAAATGATAAAAAATCATCTCTAGCATATTGTTTTTGGCAAGTTTGCTCTAAATCTGCCAATAACATTTGAGCATTTTCAGATTTAACAAATATATCTTTAACAGGATGTTTGAAAGAAATCCATTCTTCATTTTTGATTTGGTTAAACTCATTAAAGATTTCAATGAACTTATTAATCAGTTGTGGGGCTTCTTCTGCTGAGTGATAAACATAAAAAGAAACATAGGGTCCAATACCGTATACATCCCCCCCTTCGTCACCAATTACCCAGAGTTTATCCGTTGCTTTAATCTTTTCAATCCATTCAGCTTGGTCTGCTTCGCTTACAAAAGGTTCAACCGTACTCATTATCGCCCACCTCCAGCAGACTTCTTGGTTCCTGTTTTTTCATTCGGTTTTTTCTTACCTTCTTCTAAGGCGATATCTTCAGGGTATCGAAACAAAGAAATATAGCCACCTTCATGTACGCCCTTACCCGAATAGTTGTTATGTTTGCCATACTTTTTCTCCTTTGCCTTTTTACACGCCTCTAATAATCGATCATATTGGTTAAACTGCTTATCTTTAATCGAATCCCCCTGAAACTTGATTTCTACAATCGCAAAAAGATTTGTTTTTGAGATCGGTTCCAAACGAGATTCTGCAATAACTAGATCGGCAGCTTTGGTCGGACTGCGTTGTGCCTCATAAATCCATCCAGCCACAAATAATCTATCTATGGTGATCTTATCGAGCAATTTACTCCGCCATATTTTTTAGATAATTTAGTCATTATAAAAAACCATCCAAATAAGGATGGTTTTTTATAAAATGATTAAATTATTTTTCACCATTCCAATACCAATACACTTCCCCCCAATCGAGCTCGATAAGTGCAGGAACAATCTCACCTTGTTTAAAGTATTGTCGTGAATCTGGTTGTGCTGTTGTTCTCCAATAACCTGTTTTAATACAGGCTTCTCCACCCTTAACTTTCATTCGTTCTAATTGTTGATCATCTAAAACTACTTTTGACTGTGTTCGAGCAAAATCAACCAAATCTTTTGGATAGAACTGATGTTCACGATATGACGTATCATCTATATCCAGCAACCACGTTACCGCTGCTGCTTCCCATGACCAATAGCCATAGTAACCTCTTCCTGATCTTAAATCAGTTTGAGGATGCTGATCATAATAAGGCTCTCGGCGGCTCGCCTCATACCAATCTTCTAAATATTGCAGCATTAAAGCTGGACGCTGTTCAGGTGAAGCATTAAACACGTTAATCAGCTTACGATAAGGCAAATGTCGTCTTGCTTCATCTGGTGGAGTTCCACGATCTGCAACAAATGGAGCAACTAAACGTTCAATTAATCCATCTTTTTCCTGTCCTTCAGGTGTTGCTTCTACATAGTCAATGATTGGCATAATCCGATCCATCTGGTCTGCATAGCCAGTCAACAGCCCAAAACAAATCAGACGTAAAGCAATATACCAATAGTCTTCTGTTCCCAAACTAATATGCCAAACAAATCGTCCATCAGCATCAGGACTTAAATTATATAAATGGCTTGCTTCTGCGTACTCTTCTGTCCAATGAAGTAGATATGGATATATTTCTTTTAAAAACTCAAGACTTCCGCCTGCCGAATACTGTAAAGACATTAAATTTAAGACATCGTTTAAACGCTGATGACCTGCCGCAATATAGCCACCATATTTTTTTTCATTTTTATAATTACTAAAACCATCCGTTACGGAATATATCCCATTCACAAATGTATCAAATCTTTTGCTATACATTTTTTGTTCAAGCAAATTATCTCTAAATAAAGCAGGGTCTTTTATTTCTAAACTTAACCACTTTTGCCAATCTATTGTCTGCTCATTTACTTGTATGGACATTTATTAACGCTCCAGCATGTCATTCGGTAAAAGTAAAAAAACCATCCGAAAGAGGATGGCTTTTCTAAAATGATTAAATTATTTTTCACCATCCCAATACCAATAGACCTCTCCCCAGTCTAGTTCTGAAAAGGTTGGAAGAATATCACCTTCTTCAAAATACTGTCGTAAATCCGGTCGTGCTGGAGTTTGCCAATAGCCTGTTTGTGGGCATGGCTCTCCACCTTTCACTTTAAGTTTTTCTTCTTCCAATGATAGGTTACTAACCTTATTGACTCGTTTGCCTTCAGGCCAACTGCTATCTTCATCAAAACGGGCAATCCATTGGGGAGAACTTTCTATATCAAATCTTGGATTAGGGTCATCATCCCATGCATCTAACGTAGTTAGCTTCAAGTCATTACAACGTATTGGTTTTATCAGGTCATTTGCCCTCACCAATAAATCTGGAATACCCTCTTCAACAGGATAAAGTGACAGCTCCCCAAGTTGAATCCAAAGACTGAATTTTTCAGGATCTGTTGCATCTAGCAATTTGGTGATCTCTATCCGTGGATCATCTAGTTTTAAGCGGATTTTCTCCTCGCTTAAACCTAATTTATCGATCCAATAGGGAGATAATAAAAAACACCAAGTTGGGGTGCGAATTCCTGCGGCTAATGAAGGTGTATAGATAAAGCCATCCAAACCATCATGGGAGTGATTCATATTAGGATGATCTATATCCAGCCCATAAAAGTAATCACTAAAAATACGTTCTGCTGTTTCAAACTCAGGCGAAACAATATTAAAGTTTGTCGAATTTCCAATTTCATAGCCACTATAAGCTTGTATCGGATTAAGTTTAATTAAACAATGTTGAACAAACTGATACCATTTTGACTTATGTTCTCTATACCATTTTTCACCAAATGACAGCTTTAATGTCGTATACCTACTATTATTGTTATCTGAAAATTGAGCACAGAAAACCCAACGGGCACTTTGATTAGGAGAATTCCCTGTAGTTGCTGCTATAAAATATACAGGATACCTCTTAAAACTTTGGTGCATTTCATTGATTAACTCTTTATGAGAAGGCTTCCATTTATTGGCATTTTTCCAGACACCTGTATCCCGATAGCGTCGCTTAAATGGCTTATCAATTATTTTATTTTCAAAATCTTCATAAATATTGATAATTTTATTGGCAATTTCCTCTACTTCATTATCCTGATGGTAAATATAAAATGTGATGTAGGGACAAATGCCAAACTCTTCTTGTTCGTACCCATAAGTGTGATAACTATCTTTTTTAAACTCTGCTATATAGTCAGTCACTTCATCTTGACTTAAAAATAACTCTTCGTCATTCATTATATTTTACCCTTTCCTTTTGACTTCTTTGGCTGTTGCTGTTGTGGTTGATCCTTAGGACTTACATCTTCAGGATAACGAAACAGTGACAACTTAAAGCCCTCACTTGCCGTTATCTTGCTGGTTTTCTTTTCTGCAGCACATTGCTTTTTTAAATCGTCATAAGCCTTAAATTGCTTATCATCAATTCGATCACCTTGAAACTTGATTTCAACTAATGCAAAAATATTGGTCAGAGTTAAAGGTTCACCACGATACTCAGGAATAATAATATCAGCACCAATTGTATTCTTTCCTTTATAGGGCATCGGCCAGAATGGATTGATATCAGAACCTGTACGCTTGATCCGTGTTTTCCCCTCTAATAGAGGTACAAGGTACTTCTTCGTTTTAACATCATAACCAAAACAGACTTCAGCTTTTAATGGACTTTTCCATTTGACAATTTCATCCATGAATTCAAACATAAAATTTACAGCAAGTTGTTTCAGTCTCACAATGATATATTCATCGACATTTGCTCCTGCCAGTTCTTGAGCAGTCATTTTTAGAAGCTTTGCAACAACATCCACTTTACTTTTAGGAACTATATCCTTTAACTTTTTCCCTTTCTGCTTTCTCAACTGAATCATAGGTAGTTGTTCTGCTTTTTCACAAACCTGACTTATGATTGAACGAAATGGTGTCTTTTGTTTGATTGCAGCAGTAATCACATTACTTTTTGTCTGGGGTCTCCCAGATGCAGCTTTGGTATTGTTACTTTGCTTATCACCAGTAGTTAATGTCGTTAGTAAGACCTTTTCTTTTTCCTTATCAATTTTATCTGAAATCTCTTGACCAAGATTTTTCATGATTTTTTTAATTTCTTCTTTAGCCTTTTTAATGTTGTCCTGATAGTTTTTCACCTCACCATAAGCATTAGAAGCTGTACGGTATATTTCATATGCTGTTATTGCATAACCTGCCAATTTAACAACGACAATAATAGCTGGAAGCATCGTTACCCTCCATCCAACTCAGATTCTAGTTTTTTTGATTTTTCTTCTAATTTTGCTTCCCAATTTTCAGTCAATCGCTCGCTTTCTCTCATCACCGATTTATATCCAATAATTCTTTCTCTAGTTTCCGTAACAACCTGCTCTGTAAATCCGTACTCATCTGTAATACCTTCTTTCATTAAATTATTCTGATTATCAGAAATAAAGTACTTATATCCTTTAAAATTTCGACCATCTGCTTTAAATAGTTGATATTGCGCTGAGTAAGGTGACTGAGCAAATTCTAGTTTAGGTAATTGGGGCAAATTAGGTGAAACACTCGCCCCCCCCACAAACAAATGCTGTCCCGCCTTAACCTCAAACTTTCCACTAGTTGTTGCAAAGACTCCAGAACTATTAATCTTAAGTTCCGAACCATCAGCGATTAATTTAATTTCTTTAGGGCTGGTAATGTAAATGGCATCTTCAGTTGAAATGATCTGTACACCTTTACGTGCTATCAAATCAACCCCATCTGCTTGAGCCTGTATTTCAACTTTGCCTTGACCTGCATAGAATTTCGCACCGTCCTGTGCTGCAAACAAACTGATTTTACTTTGTGCATGTGCAAGTAAATTCTTTTGGGTACTAAAATTAATACTGTCCCCTGCACTGTGACCAATTTGACCATCTGCTGAAAGGTGAACATCTTCATTTGTAGTCAGAGCAATCGAATGGGGGGAGGTCAATATCATTAAAGCTTGTTTAAATGCTTTTGCCTTCGCCTCACTTTCTTGTTCAATTTGTTCAATAAACTCTTTTAGATTATCCAGTATTTCTAATGGATCGGTTTGTTGATTTTTAGCAACGTCACTTAAAGCTTTTGAATTACTTAGACTAGATTCAAATTGTGATTTCGTTTCAGAAGCATCTAGATGCTCACCTTTGGCTTGATCTTGTTTATACGTGGAAACAAGTAAG
>ERZ650302.1254-NODE-1254-length-14325-cov-10.843308_pt1 | contig 14325 bp, 16 predicted proteins | sample MGYA00376238_ERZ650302 | MGnify/ENA primary metagenome ERZ650302 (study PRJEB26733, sample SAMN07839298) | wastewater metagenome | biome: urban; feature: wastewater treatment plant; material: waste water | place: USA: North Carolina | collected 2016-04-28 ... | reverse complement strand
ACTAAGTTTTGTAACTCCTGACGAAACCGTAGAAAACGGAATTGAGATTGGATAATTAAAAAATTAATCAATTAAATAATTAAAGATTTCGGAGATATCTCCGAAATCTTTTTTATTTTTGAATTTCACACTTTGTCAAAGTTTTTGCGAAGCAAAGGAATCTTTGACAAAGTTTAAATATAACGATATGAATTTTCTAAAATCACTTCTACTCTGCTTTTTATTTTTTGGATTGGGAAATTTTAAGGCTCAAGAAGAAAATAATATAAAAAGCGTTTTCATTTCAAAAAACATTCTACTATTAGAATCAAATTATAGACTTAATTCAAAAAAAATAAATTTTGACATAGCTAACATTAAAAATTTAAGAAAAATCTACGACGAAAAATTAAAATTATTATTTCCAAATAAGTTAATAGAAGATGATAAAATTAAAGCTGCAATCTATTTTTATTATCAATATTATCCTGACATCAATGCTATTTTATTGAACAGAAACAATCAATTCTTAACAAAAATCTCAGACGAAGAAAAACAAAAATACAACGAACTTTTTCTAGAAATTGCCAAACAAATTCCGAACGAAACTTATATAGAACTTTCAAAAATTACAGACGAAATTAACCGTGATAAATTTGCATTAACGGTTCCTTATCGTTTTGAAATTTTTCAAGATTTATTTGATGAAAACCAAAGAAAAAGAATAGACATCATCAATTTTCTACTTTGGAATGTAGAATAAACCTTACTTTAACGTAAGTTGAGCCAAATAAGAATCTTCTAGTTGTTCAATTTTTTGAATTTTAAAACCATTAGCAATCGCAGCATTTTCTAAGGTATCAAAATCTAAATACAACCATTTCATTGGCAGTTCAGATTCTCCTTTGTAATGCAAATAATAATCTAATTCTCCGTAATAACCTGTTGCAGGAACCAGAACTCCACCATCTTCATCTTGGTCATACATATACAGAATATCTGTACTGTCTATGAGAATTTGTCCGTTTTCAGCAACTAAACTTTTCAGTTTTTGCAAGTATTGGTCAATGTGTTCTAAACTTTGAAAAATCCCAGTTCCATTCATCAAAAGCAAAACGGTATCAAAATTCTTTTCAGAAAATTGAAGCAAATCTTCACAAATCGCATTTTTCACACCTCTTGCTTTACAAACTTCAATAGATTTCGGAGAAATATCTAGTGCTGTTACTTCTAATTTTCTTTCATTTTGCAGATAAAGGCTATGTGAACCCGCTCCAGAACCTACATCTAGAACCTTACCAAAAGACAAATCCAATGCTTTTTTTTCTAAAGCATTCATTTCTTGATAATCTCTGAAAAGATAAGAAACTGGCAAATCATCCAGTTCTGAGATAGAAGTTTCGGTTTGTAAATCTTCAGAATTTTCTTGGTAATAATAATCCCAAATCGCGCGTCCCATTAAGTCTTTCATTTTGCAAAAATATTAATTAGGAATCACATAATTTCAAATTTCAAAAAATTTTCTGACTTTAGAAAGGATTTATTACTTTTAATAAAATTTAAAAAATATGAGAAAAATAGACCAACTTTTCGCAGAATACGCAGAAAGTCACCAAAACCAAACCAACAAATTTATTCATTGGATTTGCGTTCCTTTAATTTTCTTTACCATTGTAGGATTTATCAGTCTTATTCCAGCGCCACATTTTTGTGCACCTTATTTTGGTTGCATCAGCATTGCCAGTATTGTTGCACTTGTTTTGGTAAGTATTTTTTACTTCAATCTTTCATGGAGAATTTCCATCATCATGTTATTGATCATGCTTTTATTGGAACATTTTGCCTATGCTATCAATGTACATTTTAAAGAAAATTCTTGGATTATTTATCTCTCCATTTTTGTTATCACATGGATTTTTCAGTTCATCGGTCATAAAATTGAAGGTAAAAAACCGAGTTTCTTAAAGGATTTACAGTTTTTATTGGTTGGACCAATTTGGCTTTTGCATTTTATATTAAAGAAAATCGGAATTCCATATTAAGATGATTTTAAAATTTTAAAACACACAAAATCTTTATGATGAATTATTAATAAAGATTGAACTTCAAAAAAAGAATACCAAAACTGAAACTCAATATGATATTATTCAATAAAATTGATAGAAATTATACTTAAATTTGTAGAAAATAAAAAATATGAAAAATTTAATCTTTGCAATATTCGCATTTTTGGCTGTTTTTTCTTGTAGAAGTGAAGACGATACAGATGTGAGTCCAGTAGTTGGAGAATGGGAATGGGTTTCTTCTATAGGTGGAGTTGGAAACACTACAGAAACACCTGCTTCAAGTGGAAAAACCATTATCATGAAATTAGATTCTGATAAAAAATACACCATTACTACTAATGGCACAGTAACCAATGAAGGTACATTTTCTCTTTATAAAAATGTCTCTAACTTAGAACATTACGAAAGAGTTTATATCGATTTTTCTAATGCTCCAGACAAAATGATTGTAAACAATGAAGAAAAAACATTGATTCTAAGTGATGATGTAAATAACGGATACACTTCTACTTACAAGAAAAAATAAGTTTATCTCCCCAAAACAAATACTGCCGGAATTTTATGAAGTTCCGGTTTTTTATTTTTCCAATCAGAGATTTTTAAGGTTTTGATAAATTCTTCAGTTGGATGATTGATATTTGCAGCGATGCAAAGTTTCGTATTAGGATTGAGAAATTTAATTAAATCTTCTAAAAGCTGATTATTTCTGTACGGTGTTTCCATAAAAATCTGAGAATATCCTGACTTTTGAACTTGATGTTCTAGAAAGAGAATCTGTTTTTTCTTTTGCTCTTTATCAATGGGTAAATATCCGTGAAAGGTAAATTCCTGTCCATTAAAACCACTCGAAATTAGAGCTAAAATGATAGAACTTGGCCCATTAATTGGGATAACTTTTATGTTGTTTTCATGACACCATTTTACCATCAGATTTCCAGGATCTGCAATACAAGGCAATCCTGCTTCAGAAAGCAATCCGAAATCCTGACCAGATTTCATGAGTTTTTGTGCTTCTTTTAAATCATTAGATTCAGAATATTTATCCAAAAGAAAAAGTTTTAAATCACTTTGTTTTTTTTCTGGTGCAAAAAATTTGATGACTTTTCTGGCTGTTTTTTCGTTTTCCACGAAAAAATAATCGGTTTTAAGAATATATTCTTTAATCGATGGCGCAAAATAGTCTATCGGAGATTCTTCGGATAAATAAGCGGGAATAAGGAAAAGCATACTTTAAAACTACTTTTAAGATTAATGATTTTTGAGTCTTTGTTTCAGAGAAGGTTGTTTTGCATTTTCTACGTTTTCCATAGAATAGACAATATTAGAAATTTTCCATTGATTAAAAACTTTCACGAGAGTCCAAATTTCTTTTCCCCAATGTTTCATTTGCCCATTAAACCAAAAGCTGTAATCTAAATTTACGGAAGCCACACTTCCGTCTTCTATAATTTTCACATTATCATATTTTACTTCTGAGTTTTTCCCTTCTGATAAGTCTGATTTAAAATTTTTAAAATTTCCAGAAAAATAAGGTCTTAATTTATGATTGTGATGTGATAATTCTTCGTAAGTCTTATCTTTATAAGTACCAACCCAAGAAACATTTTCGTCATACAAAAAAGTAGAAATACTGGTAGAATCTTTACCGTTTATCACGTTGAAATAATCTTTTACGAAGAGTTTTAAATTCTCTTTGCTTGAACGTTCCTGAGCAGTTAATCCTGAACTTATAATTAAAAATAAAATTACAAAATTTCTCATCTTAATTCATATTTTTTTACAATCGCTTCACAAGCTTGATCTAACATTTGATACACCTTTTCGAAATCACTCATATCACCATAATACGGATCTGGAACTTCTATTTTTTCATCAGATAAAACGCCAGCTTCTTCCATAATCAAGGAAACTTTATTTCTCTGTTCTTCAGATTTGGCTTTTGACAATACATCTTCTAAATTTTTTAAATCCATGCAAAAAATCTTATCAAAGTCTTCTAAATGCTTTTCGGTAAAGTAATTAGCTCTTTGATGAGAAATATCTACGCCATGTTCTTTGGCAATTTTGGTAGAACGTTTATCAGGATGTTCTCCTTCATGAAAAGAAATTGTTCCTGCACTTGCAACCGTATGTTTTTCTGAAATTTTAGAACGCAAAATTCCTTCTGCTAATGGACTTCTGCATATATTTCCGAGGCAAACCATTAAAATTTTCATAAGTAAGTCGTCATTTAATTAAAAAAGGAATTTTTCAAATCTAAATTTAAAAAATTCCTCAATATTTTTATTATCAATAGGTCAAAGACCTAAATTTTATTCAAAGATTTTATCTTTAATTTCTTTTAGATATTTCTTCAGTTCTTTGTCAATTTTAGAAACATCTCTGATGGTTTCACAAGCATACATTACCGTAGAATGGTCTTTTCCGCCCATTTCTTCGCCAATTTTGGTAAAAGTGGCATTGGTATATTCTTTCGCGAAATACATCGCTAATTGTCTAGGCAATGCAATTTCTCTTTTTCTAGTTTTAGACAGCAATTGCTCTCTCTGAATACCGAAATATTCGCAAACCACTTCTTGAATATATGGAATATTGATGGTTTTCTTTTGATTTGCTGCAATCTTGTTAATGGTTTCTTTCAATAAATCTAGACTTAAATCTGATTTAGAAATCATAGAATGCGCAATTACAGAATTAATTACACCAATAAGTTCTCTCACGTTAGATTTTACTTCTCCAGCCAAGAAATCTACCATATCATCTTTTAAAACGATACCATCTCTGTGAAGTTTATCTACGATAATTTTCTTTCTCGTATCAAAATCTGGAGATTTTACTTCTGCACTTAATCCCCATTTAAAACGAGAAACAATTCTTTCTTGAATATCCTGAATATCTGCAGGAGCTTTATCAGAAGTTAAGATAATTTGTTTTCCGTTTTGATGTAAATGATCAAAAATATGGAAGAACATATCCTGAGTTGCAGCTTTACCAGAAAGGAACTGAATATCATCTATAATCAAAACATCTACCATTTGGTAAAAATTACCAAAATCTGTTTTATTCTGAGCTTTGGCCGCAGAAACAAACTGCTGGATAAATTTTTCTGATGATAAATATAAAACAACTTTATCTGGAAGATTCTGTTTAATATCTAAACCAATTGCATGAGCTAAGTGCGTTTTTCCTACACCTACTCCACCATGAATAAATAATGGGTTAAAAGAAGTTGCACCTGGTCTTTTAGCAATAGTTTTTGCTACGGTACATGCAAATTTATTGCTCTCGCCTTCTACAAAATTATCAAATGATAAATTTGGGTTAAGGTTAGCATCTATGTTTACCTTTTTAATTCCTGGAACTACAAAAGGATTCACTAAACTTTTAGAAACTGTGGTAGGAAGCACCTCTTGAACTTTCGGAGCTTGTACAGAAATCCCTTTATAATTTTGAGTAGCGGGTTTTTCTAATCCTTGTGGTTTATTTTCCATTACAGAATACCACAATTTAACTCCTTTTCCGATATTTTTTTTGAGAGCTGCAGAGAGTAGAGAAAGGTAATTTTCTTCTATATATTCTTTATAGAAGTCAGAAGGAACCAACAATGTAAGATTGTGGTTAATTAATGACACAGGTTGTACCCTGTCAAACAATAAGTCGAATGAGTGTTCTAGTTTTTTTACATCTTCATGCTCAGAAGCGCTCAAATTGTCTCGCATAAATTTAAGACAACGCTCCCAAATCAAGCCTAAGTTTTGATCCATTTTTTTCTCTGCTAAATAGTTTTCTCTGATTAATTTTATCGGGAAGACAAATATGAAAAATAATTATTTCTTAAAAAAATTTTGGGGTATTGCTTTTTTAAAAATATATTTGTATGTATTAAAGAAAAGTTAAAATGATACACACAACTCACACATTACGAGTACGTTACGGAGAAACAGACCCTATGAAATATGTCTACTATGGCAACTATGCAGAATACCTAGAAGTTGCTAGAGTTGAGCTGTTTAGAACCCTTGGAATTTCATACGATGAAATCGAAAAACGCGGGATTTGGCTGCCTGTTTCGGAGTATAAAATCAAGTATTTAAAACCTGCTTTTTATGACGAAATTTTAGAAATTCACACTTACGTAAGAAAAGTTCCGGGAGTGAAAATAGAATTCGAATATGAAATTTATAATGATTCTAAACAAAAAATCACAGAAGCATCTACTACTCTTTTTTTCTTAGACGCTACAACCAACAAAGTGTCTAGATGTCCTGATTTCTTGATGGAACTCATCCAAAAAAATTGGAAGGAATAAGCAAAAAGAACAAAAGTAAAAAAGTGAGATGACAAAAATCATCCAAAAAAATCAAAAAAAAATTTCACCAAAAATGATGACTAAAAATTGATTTAGATGAATTAATTTATTGCTTGAATTAATCTCATAATATTGCGTTCCTACGGAACGCTTTTTTATTAATTAGCAAATTCTACACACATTACATTCCTACGGAATAAATAATTTTTAAAATCTACAAACTCTATCCATTAAAAAAACACTCGTTTTCTCTCCCATTCTACAACTCTCCAATTCTACAACTCACTCCCACTCTCCAATTCATAAGGTTCTTTTCCTTTTTCAAAAATTCTAGTCAGTTGCGTTCCTTCTGTTGTAATTTTATCACCAAGAACTCTAATCCAGTTTCCTTCTCTTAAACCAACTACTTTTACCTCATTTTGAGTAAGAAATTCCTTAATTCGGGTTTCTCTAGTTTCTCCATTATGCTTCAAATTTGGATTTGGGTCTAAATAATGTGGATTGATATTAAACGGAACCAATCCCATACAATCAAAACTTGGCGGATATACAATTGGCATATCGTTCGTAGTTTTCATATTCATTCCTGCAATATTGCTTCCTGCAGAAGTTCCTAAATACGGTTTTCCAGATTTTACATTTTCTGCTAAAACGGTCATTAAATTTTCTTCGTGTAAGGTTTTCACGAGGAGAAAAGTATTTCCGCCACCTGTAAAAAAGCCTTTTGCTTCGTTTACTGCTGCCATTTTATCCTCGAATTCATGTAATCCTTTTACTTTTATATTGATTTGTTCAAAAAAATCTCTCGCAATTTGCGTGTATTCTTCATGTGAAATTCCGCTTGGTCTTGCAAAAGGAATAAAGATAATTTCGTCTATTCCGCTGAATAATTCAGCAATTTCTTCTTTGATATATTCTAAATATTTCCCACCAAAAAGTGAAGAGGTAGAAGCTAATAAAACGTTCATGGAGTTATAAATGATGAGTGATAAGTTATAAATGTTAAATATTAGTCGGCAAATTTATGTGAAAAATATGAAAATTGAACCAAAATTGCGCCCCAGATTGAGCGGCATGTTTGAGCTCTCCCAAAAAAAGCGAAGGTTTTGGTTTGGATTTTTTGGGAAGCGAGTAGCGAAAGCTGGAAATGTGCGCCAAAAAAACTATAAACTAATTCCTTAAAACTAATCCCTAATCCTTATCTTTGCAAAAAATAATTTTAACATGAAATTTTTTATTGATACAGCTAATCTAGACCAAATTAGAGAGGCACAAGATTTAGGAATTCTAGACGGTGTTACGACCAATCCAAGTTTAATGGCGAAAGAAGGCATTTCTGGAGCTGAAGCGATTAAAAATCATTACAAAACGATTTGCGAAATCGTAGATGGTGATATTTCTGCGGAAGTTCTAAGTACTACTTACGAAGAAATGATTAAAGAAGGAGAAGAATTGGCTGCAATTCACCCAAATATCGTGGTAAAAATTCCTATGATTAAAGACGGAATTAAAGCATTAAAATATTTTACAGATAAAGGAATTAAAACCAACTGTACTTTAATTTTCTCTGCTGGACAAGCGCTTCTTGCTGCAAAAGCTGGTGCTACTTACGTTTCTCCTTTCTTAGGAAGATTAGATGATGTTTCTACAGACGGATTAGCATTAATAGAAGAAATTAGAATTATTTTTGATAACTACGATTACAAAACTGAAATTCTAGCAGCTTCTATCCGTCATTCTATGCACATTATCAACTGTGCTAAGATTGGTGCAGATGTAGTAACTACACCTCTTGCTCCGATTTTATCTTTACTAAAACACCCTTTAACTGACAACGGTTTAGCTCAATTTATTGCAGATTCTAAAAAGATGATGTAATTTTTATTGCTGGATGTTAGATGTTGGAAGATGGATGATAAAAAACTCAAAATTTACTTCCTTTAGGATTGAGGCTAATAAATTTTGAGTTTTCTACAAATAAAAATCCTGAAATTTAGATTTTCAGGATTTTTTATTTTTTATTGAAGCAAGTCTAACTCTAAAAGATTGTTGTCTCGCTTGTTATTTTCTTTGACTTGTTGTTCTCTTCTTTTAATCATTTCCGATGCAGAAATTTCGTTTCCGTTTTGATCTCTGAACTGAAGAACGGCTCCATTTGCCATAGCCATTTTCATAGATTTTGCTGGATCATTTCGGTCTTCTAGAAATATTTTTTTGAATTGCTCTTGATTAACTTCTATATATTTGTCATTGCCAACAAATTCTGAAACTTTTTGAATTTCCTCTTTATATTTCCCTACTGCTTTTAGTTCAAAAACGTGAGATTGAGTAGCATCTTCCAATTTCACAATCAATCCTGGTAATCCTCTAAATTTATATGGCCCGTCTTGAAAAGGCAATTCCTCGGTAAACCAAGCCGTCCATTTTCTTCCTGCAAATTCTGTAACCGCTTTTTGTGCCTCGAATTCTCCTATTTTTTGTTTTTCTGGAAGAATTTTCCATTGAATTTTTCTTTTGTCCCAAACTTTATAAGCATCCATTCCGCTTCTGGTTAATGAATACGTTTCGAAAGAAGGATAATTCTTATGAATTTTATAGCGTACACTTCCTTTTCTCATAGACATGGCTTTCATATCTACATTCATGCTTCCTGTCGCTTTTATTTGCTTCTCAAAAGCAGCCGTCATTATAGAATCCGAAACATAAACTTCTCTGCTGTAAAATTTAGAACCTTTCTCCGAAATATCCAGATACATAAGTTCTGATTTCACGTCCGCTTTGTTGGTAGAATCCGTCACAAATTTATAATCATAGATAAATCTATTCTGCGCCGAAAAGAATGCTGAAATCAATAAAAAAGTAAAAAGTAATTTTTTCATAGGTGTATTAATTTAAAAATCCTTCAAGGATTTAGAATCCTTGAAGGATTGATTAGGAAAATTTATTTGGTTTGAATTCTTATTTCGCCTTCTTCTTTGCCATTATTCACGTTTTTATTTACGTTTACCGTAGCAATATCATTAGGATTTAATTTATCCATTTCTTCTTTGGTAGAAAGTTTACCATTGATATAATATTTAATCGATTTATCCGAGATAACTTTCATTGATTTCAATCCTTCAACTTCACTATTTTTAGTGGCTAAATTATACTTTATTTTATCTGCGGAAACATTTACCACTCCATCTTTTGGGACATTAGCATCTACAGTAATTATCCAAGGATTATTTTGAGCATATTTTCTAGAAATTTCTGCCTGTTGTTTGGCAATTTCGGCTTGTTTCTTGGCGAGTTCTGCTTGTTTTTTTGAAAGTTCGGCTCTTTCTTTTGAAAGTTTATCTAATTTTTTGATTTCTTCTTTCGTAAGATTAGAATTTGGGCTGTTTTTTAACTTTTCTATACTTATAGGTGGAGTTATTGGAGCTGGAAATTGAAAATCAAAGTTTTCTGGAGATCTAGACTTTTTGATCTTGATAATTGCATCTTTTAAACTAGGTTGACTAAGTTTCATTTTCAACTCTTTTAACTTTTCTTCATTAAATTTGAATTGATTTTTAAATTCTTCTGAATTGAAAACTTCATCTATATTATTTAAATTAAATTCAAATTCTTTCCAATTATTCTGATACGCTTCAGAATTAGCAATTCTATCAATTTCGTTTCCAAGATTTTCTAATTCTTTGGCTTTCAATTCATAATCATAACTATCTGCACCTTTTTCTTTAGCAATTTTCTGTAACTCTTCAGATTTTTTACGAGTTTGTTCGCTAAGTGTAGCTATTTTTTCGTTCTCTTTTTTGATTTTTTCAGAAGCTTTATTAATTTTCGCTTGTTGAGCTTCTAACAGTTTTTGCACATCTTTTTCTTTAACGGTATCTTTTTTAAGTTCCTGAACCGCAATTTCTATGGCTTTATTTTGCTTTTTAATTTCAATATTTTTAGCATTAACCAATAGCGCAAAGGAAACCCCGAAAAGAATTGGCAAAGCCAAAATTCTACGCGCATAACTGTATTTTGTATTTTTTTGTGTAAGCATTTTTAGTCGTTTTTTAAGGTTTGATGATAAAAACGGACTGGTTGCAGGCAATACATTTCCGGAGAAATTACTCGCCAAAAGCATCTGCGCAAATGCTCTAGTGTCCGCGTTTTTCACAGCTTTTTTGTCTGCCAAATATTCATGAATAAGGGTGATTTCTTTTTTGATGAAGTAAAAAATTGGATTAAACCAAAACAGCGATTGAATAATTTGGACAAACAGTTTATCAAAACTGTGTTTTTGTTCTATGTGTACCATTTCGTGTTTCAGGATTTGTTTTCCTAAATCTGAGTTGATCAGAATCGATTTTTTCCAAAACAAATTTCTAAAAAACGAAAACGGAGCATCATGCAAATTGGTGTTATAAAAGGTAATTCCTTCTATGCTTTCCTTCGGAAATTCTTTTTTGAGTTGATGAATTTTCACCAATCCTAAAGTTAATTTAGCCAAAAGAAAAAAGGAAACGATTCCCAAAATCAAAGCTCCAAAATCCCAAAAATTGAAAGAATTTTCAACTTCTTGAGCAGAATTTTGGTTGAATTGATTCAGCAATAATAAAATTCTACTATCGGTTTCTATAGTAAAATATTCTACTTTTAAAAGCGGCAACAAAAGACTTAAAACCATCGTTCCCAGAAGGTAAAATCTGTTATAATGGTGAAAAGTTTTGTCGCGAAGAAACAAAAGATAATACGCCGACATCACTGCCGAAACTAAAATCATCTTTCCGAAATACAGGAATATTGTTTCCATAGTTTTTGTTTTAAGTGTTGATTAATAAGTAATTGCGAATGACGAAGCTGTTACACTTCTTACTCATTATTTTTTAAGTTCTTTTAGAAGCATTTCTAAATCTTCTACACTCATCTCATTTTTTTCTACCAAAAATGAAACAGCGTTTCTGTAAGAACCTTCAAAATAGTTCTTCACCAAACTTTTTATGGATTTTCCGCTGTAGGTTTCTTTAGAAATAAGCGGGAAATATTCGTGTTGTCTTCCGTGAACATTATGCCCTACAAACTCTTTTTCCATCAAAATTTTTAAAATGGTAGAAACAGTGTTGGTATGAGGTTTCGGTTCTGGAAAAAGCTCTAATATATCTTTTAAGAAACCTTTTTCTAGCTCCCAAAGATATTGCATTACTTGTTCTTCTGCTTTTGTAAGTGTTTTTGCTGTCATAATCATTACATCATTATTGATAAGAAGAAATTAACTATTTCTAAAATCAAGTTTAACAAAAAAGAAATCATAACTAATAATTTAGTGATACAAATTTAGAAAAGATTTTCTTTTATCACTAAAAAATTAGTTAAAATATTGTTAAATTTTTATAACGTAATGAAAATCAATGAAATAAATTAATTTTTAGGTATACTTGCAGCCTTTCTCACGAAGTAATTATCGGTAGAACTGTTGCCTCTTAATCTATAGAAACCACAATTTCCCCAAGATGCAGGAACATCTGTAATGGTCATATCTTCGCCAGTATCATTAGAAACGTGCGCTGCAATCATATTTTGCCACTTCTGAATTCTTTGTTGACTGTAATCGAGATAAAATAAATCGTATTTCTTATCAATCAAATCATTTAAATATTTGATATATAGAGTTTTATATTCAGGAATAGATAAAACTTTTGAAACCAAAGGATTTTGGTCGCTTTTTCCCCAAGTTAAAGGATTTTGAATACCAGAATCTGTCATCAGAAGAGACGTTCCCAAAGTATTGTCATAATCATAAGGAATGAAATAAAATTTTCCGGCCGCATCAAAATAGAAATAAAAATTATTAGAATTATTCCAATAATCATCCCACATTCCTACCATTACATTTACGGCGTAAGTTTTCAAAAACAGATTGACATCCATTTTTTGTGAAATATAAGTTTTAAAATCATCACCATTTTTGGAATTAACATTCGTGATGAAATCTGCTAATTGTGTTTTGGCTGTTTCCAAATTAGATTTACTGCCTTTGTAATCGTAAATTGGCGTATTGGTATAAGTTAAAGTCACATCCTCAATTCCCATATTCGAAGTGGAAGCATCTTTAAAACTCGCTCCCCAATTCGCTTTCCATAAATTTCCAGTCGTAGAAAAAAACGTACTTCTATTGGCTAAATAAACATCGTCAACAGGTTCTTGCAACTGATAAACTCCAAAATAAGCGGCTTTGTTATCTCCAGTCACTTTAATGGTAAGTTTACAATAACTGGATTGTGGCGCAGTCCAAACTCCAAATTTCTCAAATAAATCATAAGAATAGACTTCTCTGGCATACATGGCATCGTCTTTAAACCATTTTAGCACCACTTTTTCAGAATTATGAAAGAGTTGAGTTTTATTATATTTCTTGAAACTCACGGTAAAACTTGCGTGATGCCAATCTGGATTGGTCGCATTATGCGTTTCTCCAGGATTTCCTTCTGGTCTTCTTCTGCTGGTATTTCCTTTCAATCTTAATCCTATATTATCTAAAATTTCTGTAGTTCCGTTTTTCACCCAAGTGAATTTTCCGGCTACATATTCTTCATTATTGGGATTTTGGTCGTAATAATTCAAAAATTTATTCCATTCTGCAAGAGAAACTTCTACCGTAATTTCGGGCAATGCATCAATATCATAAATAAATTTTTGAGAATCTGTTTGAAAATAAGGCGGTTGATAAGCCTGTTGAAACAACGGAGGATCTGGAGTTATAGGATTGTTCTCTTCTTGATTTCTACAAGTTACTAAAAGTAAAAGAATACTGAACAGAAAAAACTTTTTCATGATTAGAAATTTGAAACAAAACTACATCAATTATCTTATAAAAAATCACCAAAATTCTATGATTTATAATAGCTTATTTCAAAAAAAAAGAGAATTACTTTCGTAATTCTCTTTTAACTTAGTAGCGAGAACAGGACTCGAACCTGTGACCTTCGGGTTATGAGCCCGACGAGCTACCTACTGCTCCATCTCGCGTTATTGGACTGCAAATATACGTTCATTATTTAAAATACCAAACATTATTCGAAATTATTTTATTTTATTCGGACAGAAAACAAATAAAAACCACATAAATTACTTTATTTAAAGAGCTTATGTGGTTTTGAATATTTTGAAATTATTTTTTAATTAACTTTAATTGGTGGATGATTTTCGATAAAATCGATTGCTAAATCAGCACTATCTGTTAAAAATAATAACTCTTTATATGGTCTTCCTGTTGCCAATTGATGCAAAACCGAATAAATCGCCGTATCTTCTACATATCTTTTCTTACTCAAAAAAATCATTGGACTATAATATCCTGAAGTTCCATAATGATTTTGCGCTGCTTCCTGAAAAATTTCTTGTGTAGTTCCTGCACTTCCAGGCGCATAAACCAAACCGAACAAACTAATTGTTAACAACATATCTTCTCGAATACTATTAGAAAAATACTTCGCAATATTCGTTGCAAATAAATTACTCGGTTCGTGGCCATAAAACCACGTCGGAATTGCCAAACTCTCTGCACCATTCGGATAAAGCTCTAAAACTTTTTTTGCATTATCTATAGAATTAATTTTTAATAATAAAATAAACTCTTCTCCACCCCATCTTATAACTAAATCATCATTTCGTGAAGAGTTTTGAATAATTTCAACAAATTGTTTTAAAACTTTATCTCCAATATCATGTCCATAAGTATCATTTACTTTTTTGAAAAAATCAATATCTAATATTGAAAAAACCAATAAATGATTTTCTTTTGTATATTCATTTATTATCAATTTATAATGAGATTCAAAATATTCTCTATTAAAAGCACCTGTTAATTTATCATGGGTTGATTTATCTTCTAATTGAATTTGTTTTAAAATCGTGTCACTTATATCCGTAAGTGAAATAAGGTATTGTTCATCTTCTAATTCAACTATTGAAACATTAAAAGCTTTTGTTGTGTTA
>ERZ650302.1253-NODE-1253-length-14331-cov-6.189689_pt1 | contig 14331 bp, 8 predicted proteins | sample MGYA00376238_ERZ650302 | MGnify/ENA primary metagenome ERZ650302 (study PRJEB26733, sample SAMN07839298) | wastewater metagenome | biome: urban; feature: wastewater treatment plant; material: waste water | place: USA: North Carolina | collected 2016-04-28 ... | reverse complement strand
AGTCATCGACGGCACCGACCAAGGCGGTATCTCACAAGCCGTCAATTGGCAAGGCGGTGGCGGTTTCAGTTTCTATACTTTAGGTAGCCCAGTCTTTGATGACCAAGGTTTCTTAAATGCCGATGTGAAGTTTAAAGACCTTGCTAGTTATGTATGGTGGTTGGAAACTAAATTTTCCTTAAACCAAACAGAAAATTTTGATAATCCATTCTTAGGTATTCATGAAGGTACAGCTTACTATTTGCTGTATAACGGCATTTTGGGTGATCGACGACCAAATGGTGGAAATGTCCTTACGTCATCTGTATTGAGTCATTTGAATGAATGTCATGCTCATGATGGTAAACGAATCGTAATTGGCGAAGCCTCTCGTTTAAGCCCTGCTCGATTGGAATCATTAAATATCGAGTTTAAACAAATTCCATATTCACTTTATGGCAATAAGGCTAAGTAAGGATTACTCATGTCACTTCAATTAAAAAATTATCAAAATCAGTCTTTACAAGCTTTAGAGCAGTTTTTTACTTTGGCTGCATCATTTGGGGCAGAAAGAGCTTTTAAGCAGTGTGTGAGCGAAAACATTCAGTATAACGACCGTTTAGAAGGCATTCCAAGCGTATGTCTGCGTGTTCCCACAGGCGGTGGTAAAACCTTACTAGCATCACATAGTATTCCTATTGCTGCTCGAAATTATGTAAATACGGATACGCCTATTGTCTTGTGGCTCGTTCCGACGGATATGATTCGTCAACAGACACTTGCAGCTTTGGCAGATGTAACACATCCCTATAGACAAGCTTTGCAAAGCTACTATGGTGATAAATTAAAAATTTGTGATATTGAAAGTTTACAGACATTAAATAAACATGATGTTAATCAGTCTTGTATTGTGATTGTGACCACGATTCAGATTTTTAATATTGACAAAGATAAGACATTTCAACGTAATGCTTATGCTTTTGATGAGTCTTTAAGTGAACATTTTACAGGTCTGACAGATTTTCAGACTCAAAATATGGATAGAGTTACGGCTGATACATTGCAATATCAGCCATTCTTGACTGAAAAAGATATTGGGCGTGTAAAGCATTCGTTGGTGAATTTCTTTAATTTGCATCGTCCTATCATCATTGTCGATGAGGCGCATAAAAACCGTGGCGGTAAGACTTTCTTCCCTACACTTAAGCGGTTAAATCCAAGTTGTTTGGTCGAGCTAACAGCAACACCAAAAGATAATAATGTGCTTTATTCAGTATCTGCTGCTGAACTCAAAGTCGCTGAGATGATTAAGCTTCCAGTTGTACTTACTGAACATCCTCATAGTTGGCAGGACTGTATTCGTGATGCACTTATTCAACGTAAAAAATTAGAGTTAATTGCACAAAAAGAAAAAGAATATATTCGCCCTATTTTATTGATCCAAGCTCAAGATAAAAATGGTGAAGCAAATGTTGATACTGTCAAGCAACACTTATTGAGTGAATACGGAGAAGAGATCACTGAAGAATGGATAGCGATCTCTACAGGGCAAACCAAAGAGCTTGAAGATGAAAATCTGTTTAGCCCTACGAGTAAAGTGAAGATTGTCATCACGGTAGAAGCTTTGAAAGAGGGCTGGGATTGTTCTTTTGCATATGTATTGGCAAGTTTGCAAAACATTAACTCAGCTACTGATGTCGAGCAGCTATTAGGACGTGTTTTGCGTATGCCTTACGCAAAATTACGCCAAAACGATGAACTCAACAAAGCCTATGCTCATGTTATTTCTAGTTCGATAGCTCAAGCGACCATGCTACTGAAAGACCGTATGGTACAAAATATGGGCTTTAATAAATGGGAAGCTGATACAGCTATTGTTGTGAATCCTCAACCTGAATTAGATCTAGGTCAAACAGGTAGTGGTGGAATCAAACCTAATGCTCCTGAAGTCATTATTTCTGTACCTTTTGAGGTAAAGGCAGATACTATTCCTACTGAATTACAACCTTCAGTTCAGAAACTAGATAACAGTCAAGGTACATCTTTAGTTATCAATAAAGGTACAACTGACGAAGAATTTGACCAAATTGAACAGGCTATTATTGATCAAGCAACTCAGAAGCAAAAAGCACAAGTCAAAGAAGCCTTTGATGATGCTCGTGCTGAACGACAAGCTCATCAAGCACCAGAGAACTGGAATGCTACATTTGCATTAATTCCGCAATTAGGTTTGTTTGTAGATGGTGAGTGGCAAGTAGCTGATAAAGAGACAATTGAAGACTCTGTGGAATGGAATCTTCTTGATTTCCCTGTACAGCTCGAAGGCTTTAATATCAGAGAAACTGTAAACAGTTTTGAAATTGATCTAAATATAGAAGATCAAGAATTAAAGTATGGACAATTAGGTAGGCAACAAATTCAATTTTCTGACATGCCAACACTTATCACTGAAAATGATTTACTAAACTGGCTCGATCGCAAAGTAAAACGTCAAGGTTTGACACAAATCCAATTACGAGCTTATTTAACAAAGCTAATCAGTTATTTGCTGAATGTAAGAAATTTTACTTTAACTCAGTTACATCGTGCTCAGTTCCAATTATCACTTGCTGTTTCAAATGAATTAGACCGCTTATTCGAGCTTGCTCGTAAAAAGGCTTTTCAGGGTGATTTATTTAGTCAGTTACAGGTTGCTAATGAGCCAAAACTTGAAAATAGTTTTGAATTTAAGCGTGGCATGTATCCAGTTAAGAAGCCTTATCGTGGTAGTTTCAAGTTTAAGAAACATTTCTATGCCCAAATTGATGATTTAAAAGAAAAAACAGACGGTGGTAATATTTCTGAAGAATTCCAGTGTGCTCAACTTTTAGATCTACATCCTAAAGTAAAATATTGGGTGAGAAATATTCCTAAGCAACCACAATATTCTTTTTGGCTACCAACTGAAAAAGATTATTTTTACCCTGATTTTATTGCGGAATTAGTAGATGGTTCTATTTTTGTTTTGGAATACAAAGGTGGGCATTTAGATACTGCTGATGATGCTCGTGTGAAGAATGCTATCGGTAAGCAATGGGCTAAAGATAGTAATGGCAAACGAATATTCTTGATGGCTAAAAAGCAAGATGAGCTTGGACGTAGTTTGGAAGAGCAGATTAATCAGATTTTATTAACAAATTAAAGCTGTTAAATAAGACAGCATCATTAAGTGCTGTCTTATTTAAATCAAAAATAATTGAAGTTGAACTTTAAAATAATTTTCTGTGTGAGGGATAAATGTTTATATCAAAGATCGAAATAGTGAATTTTCGTAATTTTAAACATCAAGAAATAAGTTTTAATGAAGGTGTAAATGTAATAATTGGTCATAACAATGCTGGAAAAACCAATTTGTTGACTGCTCTTTCTTTAGTTATAAATCCTGATAAAAATAAAAGATTAGATGTTGATGACTTTAATAAAAATGTTGCATTTTTAGAGCTAAAAACAACACCTCCGAAGATAACTATCCAAGTTACCTTAAAAAAAGGATGTGATACGTTCCCAGATGATTTAGCTATGGTTGCAAATTGGTTAACTAAGCTAGAAGCTGATTTTGAAGCTAAACTGACTTATGAGTTTTTTCTTCCAGAAAAAGAAGTTCCTAAATATATCTCTGCTATGTCCGAAATTGATAAAACTGATGGAAACTGTCGAAATCTTGTTTGGAAAATAATTAAAAATGATTTTATAAGACTTTATTCCTATAAAATCTATGGTGGTGAGATTGCTAATCATACCGTAGCAGATGGAGAGTCACTCAATAAATTTGATTTTCAATTTTTAGATGCAATTAGAGATGTTGAACGAGACATGCTTACAGGGAAAAATACATTATTGAAAAATGTATTTGACTTCTTTATCGATTATGACATTAAAGGTGACTCCTCGAAGTTAGAGGAAAATAAAATAATTGAAATAAAAACTAGAAAAAAAGATTTTTTAACGCAAATTGAGCCTGTAATTGAAACGATTCACGAACGTATGAAGTTAGGTAAAGAGCAAATACTATCTTATGCTGATGGAACGGGTGCTTCATTTAATAAGGCGGTACCTAACTTTGAAGGTAATATTTCAGATATAGAAATGTTTTCATTTCTAAGATTAATTATTGAATACGAGACAGGGATTAAAATACCAGCAACTCATAATGGTTTAGGTTATAACAATCTAATTTTTATGTCCTTATTGCTGGCAAAAATGCAAGTAAATGCTGATGGAAAGTATATGGGAGATAATGCAAAAGTATTTTCCACATTAGTTATTGAAGAACCTGAGGCTCATCTCCATCCAGCAATGCAATATAAGTTCCTGCAATTTTTAAAAAAGAATAAAATAGAAGGAAAAGTACGACAAATTTTCGTAACTTCACATTCCACCCATATTACATCTGCAGTTTCACTATCAGAAATTATCTGTTTGTACAAAGACGCTGATGAAACGAAAATCAGTTACCCTGATACGATTTTTCCTCTTGACGGAAAGAGTAAGAGATATGTACAAAGATTTCTTGATGCTACGAAATCAGACATTTTATTTGCACAGAAAATTTTGTTTGTAGAAGGTATTGCTGAGCAGCTATTAATGTCTATTTTTGCTAGATATCTTGGTAAATCTTTAGAAGACTATCATGTTGCTGTAGTAAACGTTGGTGGAAGGTACTTCACACATTTTTTACATTTATTTGACAGCAATAATTCTAATACTATATTAAAAAAAGTTGCTTGTATTACGGATATTGACCCTGAACGGAAAAAGCTAAAAACTACAGCAACTACAGCAACTACAGCAACTACAGCAACTACAGCAACTACAGCAACTACAGCGGATGATAGTTCATCAGAGGAAAAGTTAAATTACCAAAAATGTTATCCATTTGAGTTTGGATTGAACTCTCTTGAATTTGAATATAAGCAAAATATATGTCCTAGTGCTTACAATGCACATCCTAACATTTCATTTTTTAGTCCAGATAATATTTTAGGAAAAACATTAGAATATGAAATATTAAGAGCAAATCCTACGGCAGAATTTTTGGTCACTGATTTTATGTCAAACCAAAATGAAATTAGAAATTTGATGATAGCACATAAAGAAAATAAGACCCTTGATGACATTATTGCTCTTTTAAAAGTTAAAAATGATGAAAATCAGCGTATTATTGAAAGTATTCGGGCTAATTCAAAACCAGAATGGACAGATGAAAATAAAATTCAAGCTATCATCGCATCTCGTTATTTGAATTCGGTTGGAAAAGGTGAGAATGCTTTAGAGCTAGCAAGAATTTTAGAGGAAAATTTAGAAAAAAAAGACACGTCTGATTTTAAAGATTTTGTTGTCCCAACTTACATTAAGGAGGCGATTGAATTTTTATGTCAATAATACAGATAGATTCCAATCAAAGGCTTGATGATATTGAACATCATTTTAAAGTTAGTGCTGGCCCTGGAGCTGGTAAGACACATTGGTTAGTTGAGCATATAAAAAATGTGCTTCATTACTCAAATCGACTTAATAAAATACGAAAAATTGCCTGTATCACTTATACGAATATAGCGGTTGAAACGATTTTGACTAGATTGAGTACTTCTGCAACACGGGTAGATGTTTCAACAATTCATAGCTTTCTTTATAGGCATATTGTTAAACCATATGCCTTTTTAATAGCTGATGAGTATGGGCTAAATTATTCTAAACTTGATGGGCATGATGAGTTAAATCATTCCTACAGTAAAATAAATAATTGGTTAGAATTAACTAATCAAAAATACTTTATTAGCGAGCAAAATAAATTAATACATGCTTTAGATTCTGTTCAATGGCAATTACAGGATGATGGTGAAATATATTTACAACTTCCTGCTACTAAAGCCTATGTAGGTAAAATTACTCATTTATATATTAAAAAAGCTAGTTATATTGATTATAGAAAACAGCATTGGTCATCAGGGAAAATTCATCATGATGATGTTTTATTCTTTAGTTATCAATTGATTAAAAAATTTCCTTATATCTTAGAGGTGATTAGAGCTAAGTTTCCATACTTTTTCATTGATGAGTTTCAAGACTGTAATCCTATTCAGCTTGGTATAATAAAGAAAATTGCAGAGTCCGAGACTATAATCGGAGCTATAGGTGACCCTGCACAATCTATTTATGAGTTTCAAGGGGCTGTATATGCTCAATTCAATTCTTTTAGATTGCCACAGATTAGATTTTATGAGATGAATCAAAATAATCGAAGTACTTCTAAGATTATAAATATATTAAATAGAGTTAGAGCTGATATTACTCAGATACCTGTGAGACAAATAGAATGTGATCTGCCATCTTTGATTATTGGTGATCAAAGTCAAACAATCTATGCTATAAAAAATACTTATGGTATTCATGATTTTTGTAGCCTTTCTCGTTTAAATATCGATTCTAATGCACTCAAAATTGAACTCGATAACACTTCATTAGTACATAATCTATTTGATAGGTTAGCAGAAGATAATAGTCCAATAAGAAGAAAAATTTTAGTATGTAGTGTTAAAGCGGTTGAATTAGCCAGAGAGAAAAAATTTAAAGATTCCTTCAAGGAGTTGTCAAAAATTTTTCCTTTAAATGAATTTCCACTAAATTTTTCTTTAGCATTTTTAGTGAATATTTTAAATGAATATGATGATTTTAAAGACAAAAGTTTGAGTTACTTTATTGAAATTTTAAGGAAAAACTCAAGATTTGAAATTCCAAAACTACGTAAAGGAAAAGCAAAAGACTTATATGATATGCATTTATATAATCAACTTAGTGTATGCATAAATATTCCTGAAGATATGAGTTTAAATAAAACAATTCATAAGTCAAAAGGTGACGAGTTTGATAATGTGGTTTTATTCCTAAAAAGCGAAAATGATCTTGAGTTTATAACAAATCCAGAATTGATGATAAATGAAGAGCATCGTATAAATTATGTTGCTATCAGTCGTGCTAAGAACAGGCTCTTTATTTCAGTACCATCATTAGATGCTGCAAATGAGCCTAAGTTTAGTGAGCACTTTGAGATTCTTAGATGTTAATAAATATTTTTTAATTAAACAGCTCTCGTTAACTATAACCATTTATTGGTTATAGTTAATTTGGCAGATATACCAATTTTTCTTGCCAGTAGGTGTATGCACTTGAATTTCATCATCTACCGACTTACCTAAACAAGCTTTTGCTATAGGTGATTGCAGAGAAATATAGTCTTTGCGACCATAGATTTCGTCATCCCCTACAATACGAAATTTTATAATTTCACCTTCATCATTTTCTAATTCAACCCACGCACCAAAATAGGCTTTACCATCTTGCTCAGGACTATATTCAACTTTATAGGCAACTTCAAAAAGCTTAGTTAAGTATCTAATTCTACGATCAATTTCACGTAACTTTCTTTTATTGTAGATATAATCAGCGTTTTCAGACCGATCGCCGAGACTAGCTGCCCAAGACACAATTTTAGTAATTTCAGGACGTTCTTTACGAACCAAATCATTTAACTCGTCTTGTAAACGTTGATAGCCTTCAGCCGTTAATAATTTACGATTCAAGACAAATACTCCAAAGCCTTGCGTAAGGCATCCAATGTTGACACTTTAAAAACAGGCTTATTCGACTCATCTACAAGCTCACCATAATGTGTGGGCTTTAAATTCCATTTTTTTTGGAAATCTATAGACAATAAATACTGTAATGCTCGTACTTCTTGATCAGAAAGCTTAAAAGATTCATCGGATATCATATTCTTATGATCATAAATATCAATTCTTTGTTTGGGTGGAATGATTTCACGGATCATTTGTTGAGCTTCTTTTAACTCAGATGCCATAATGCGTACAAGCAACTGATGTTTGGGATTTTGAATTTCTTCAATCCATGGATTATCTGATGGAGATGGTTTTGTTAATTTATTCGTCTGCGATGAATCTGCAAAACATTGAATCAGTGCTCTATACTTTTCACCTGTCCTATTTCTGATACTTTGCGCTTTAGGAACACCTCGATTAAATCCTAAATTAGAAATCGTACTGACCGAAAAGTCCTGAATTCCACGTTCCTGTTGCTCCATACATACTTCATAGATTGCATCGAGTGACTGTTGGATTTTAAGTGATGATCCATGTTTTAGCTTATTTAATAACTCTTCAGGATTCATGACTTGCCTCAATCAAAGTTGGTGAATTATGTAGAATGAGTTCAATCTCTGATTTTGAAATTTGTTCAGTTTCAGAAAGTTCTATTAGTTTAAGCTTTCCATCCATAACACTTTGAACTTTATCCCAAGATTTGAGGCGGCTCATCAATAATTTAAAAATTTGATTGCCTGCCGAAAGTTGCTGCTCTTTAGATAACATGAACAAAGCTGGCATAATTTCATTAAACATCGCCATTTTGTCAATGAGTTGTGTTCTAGGATAAATGGCTTGATCGGCATTACAAGATTTATAAATAACTGCATTTTCACAAACTTCTTGTAATTGCTGAAAGTGGCTAACTTCTTCCATTTCTAAAATTAACTCTGCATTTGAAGTCGTAATTAGTGATAATGTATCTGTATTTTCCAACAACTCATTGTTATTAATAAGCTTATGGCATTTCGTAATATGACTATAAGCCGATTGGATATCGCATAAAAGCATATCCAATTTTTTAGCAGCTGTTTCATATTCTGATTCGAAATTTCGAAGTTCACTCTCAAGCTTAGATCTGCTCGCTGCACCTTCAAATTTTTCTTTTTTCAAATTAGCTATATATTCTTCTTTTTCAATATTCTCTATATCTTGATTAATCTGATTGATTTTAAGCTGTAGTTTGGAACATATTTCAGATTGATCATTAGACTGGAGTAATATCTCATTTGTAATTGCCAATAAGCCTCCGATAAAGGCTGGTCCAGTAATGAAATGTCTACAACGTATACAATTCTGAGTTCCTAAATAACCTTGCGGTGTCGGAGTAAAGAACGAACTACTTTTTATTGACTCCCCACCATCCTCACACCTTGAAGCTGCAAAAGGGCAAATACCATAATCTCTAAAAATAAAATTACCTGCAGGAACCTCATTAGATAAAGCTTGCAGTAATTCTAAATTATTTCCAACCAATTGGTTTTTAACACTTTCAATTTTATTTTGCTCAATTGTTCTTTGGATGGATTCAACTTCAGATTTTAAGGCTATTTTCTCGCCTTCTTCTAATCGTGTTCGAATGTCATGATTGGAAACTTTGCAATAATAGATCGACATAATTACGGAGCTATGACCTACGATTTTCATCACGATTTCAATTGGCATACCCATTTCAAGCACATAAGCCGTAATGAGGCTTACACGCATGCTATGGGGCGTATATTTAGACTTATATGCACCTAAAATTGCTTTATTTCCTTCAAGTGTAGTTAAGCTAAGATTTGAGGGCTGTATATTATAAAGCGCAGCTGCTAATCTCGGGGTTAATGCATTTCCGACATTCGCCGCCTCAAAATCATTAAAGCGTCTAAAAAGAAAACAATTCAATCCTTTAGCTTTTCTTTGTACCTCATTCAAATTCGTTCTTTGACAATCAATCCAAGCACTCGGATATGAGATAGGATTATATTTTTGTTGCCATTTTCGTAGCCTAATTAGCCAATATGCTAAGTCTTCAGGTATCCACGGAATTGTGTAGCCTTGCCCATTGTTATTTGTTTTGTTGGTGGTGGTAAACATACCTGTTTGACCATCAGGCATTCTTTTTATGAATGATTGTTCTTTGGTTAACCCAGAAAGTGGAGAATTATTTTTTTTCCAAATGATTTTGTTTTGCTGATCTAAATCAGCTATATACTCGTCAGCTTCGCCAGAATCATTATAGGCGATTTGCCGTCCTCTTAAAGGAACTTTGGTAAGTGCATAAGTATGAATCCAATCTGTTGGACACCATAAATATGGTTGATTATCAATGACACGGTAAACACAATCTAAATCATGTAAATCTAATTGATCAAAGCTTACTTTTATCCAATCTGCATCAAATTTATGAAGGTGATCTAAATCTTGAAAGTTTTTCGCATCTGATGGAATAATCCATTCTTGGGCTTTTTTGACAAAATGATATTGTAAGCATGGTTTTGTCGTTTCAGAACGAATTGAACTAGACGATATATTTTGTTGGTTTAGTAAAAGGGAAAATGGATTACGAGCATTATCAACACGTACTATTTCGCCTGTTTCCTCATCTTCAATCGTTAAATCATTGTCAATGATGTAATCTAAGAATTCATTAACATAAACGACGAGTTTTCTCCTCATTGGTTCAGATTCTATATTTTCAAGAATATCTCGAAAGGGTTTTACATCGAATTTTTCTTGAATGAGAAAGGCGTGTGGTGTTTTGCTTTTATCAAATTGTTCGATATAAAGACGGACAAAACGACATAACTGAGATTCTTTAGTCCCACCACCACGAGCTTTAGTCATGAACTCTTTGATTTTTATTGCCCAAGTGATATAACTTGGTGAAATAAAATCAGGTTTAAACGGTTCGGTTTTACCTAAAAATTTGTACCAATTTTCCCATTCATTTGGATAGACGCCTTGCGGATCAAGCGGAAGACTCGGATCATTTAATTTTAAAATAAAACTTTTGTATTCTTTAGCATTTTTAAGGTTTTTGCTTTCTACTAAACTTTTTAATTCTGAATATGAAATAAAATCAACGATATCAAAAAAATCTTTATAGCTAATCCACTCATCATAAATTCTTTCAGGATGTGCAGGCAGTCCATATTCCTTGTAATTTTGTTTATATGACACAGAATTAAAAATACCAGTATTTTTACAAAATTGCTTTAATGAGTCCAAATCGGGAAAAGTCGAAAATTCTTTATTAAATCTCTTACTTTCGATTTGCCGAATTGCTTGAGGTTTTATCATTGAATCTCTCTCAATTTTTCTTGTACTTCTTCTAGTGTTGGCTTGATGTAAACAAGACATGATGTTGGACTTTTATGATGCATTGCTTTTTGAATTTCGACTTGATTTAAGCCAGCCTGTCGTGCTCGAAAACCATAAGAATGTCGATGTCCGTGCTCAGTTGTTCCATGATCTTTCTTACAAATGAGTCCAATACGTTCTACTGCACGTTTATGCAGTCGTTGAAAGTTTTTTATAGTTTCAGGTTCACCTAAACTATTTGTGAATGCAAAAGGATGAGGGTTACTTCTTAGTGGCTCTACACGTTGATATTTGAGATAGTTTGCCCAAATTAATAAGAACTCTTTAGCTTTTTCTGGTGGATTAAATACAACCTCAAAATAACCTTGTTTAGACGTAAGTAATGGGTTTTTCCATCCAGCATATAAACGTTCGGTAAATGGATAGTTATTTCTAGGTTTGAATGATGTTTTGGATAAAAGAAATTCGCGTCTATTTTTGAAATGAGGATCTGGAGCAATACCTAATTCAGGATGATAAACACGAACAAGAGCCTCTTGAGGGCGATTTGGATTTAATGTGATATCCGAAGTGTATATATGAAAAATTTCACTTTTCCTAAGCCCTCCATAATTCATCAACATCGTAATCGCTTGCGATTTGTAGTCGTATTGTCCATTTTTTTCAAACCCTAAGTAAATCAGCCTTTCGATTTGATCTTCAGGAAAACGGACTGCATATTCAAAATCAATCAGCTCTTCATTGAATGAGCCAACCAAACGAACTTGTTGTTGTGATAAATCTTTTTTAGTTAAATGATTCAGAAAGACATTTGCTTGTTTATGATAATAAGCACACCAATTTAAGCGTTCTTCATAACTGGTCGCTTTACGAAATGGATTTACTCGAATTGTTGAGTGTTCATCCTGCAACATCAGAAAATCAGTGTAATGCGTAATATGAAATAATAGATTATTGGTATTTCTGACTGTACGTGGTCGCCAATAAAGATCAAGAGCATCAGTACGAGTAGTTGGATCAATTGTGCCTGTAATTAGCGCTTCAGTGAAAGCTTTGAGTAATTTTGTTGCATTCTCAATTTGTGGAACAGCATTTATATACTTCAATAAAAGTTTGAGTGCATAACAAGATCTTTCTTTCCACGATTCGCTTTTTGAATTAAACCAAGCCAAATAACGTAAATGAGAAATAATGACTCCTTTCTCAGTCAAGATACAAGGTAAGACCAAGGTAGTTTGAGTAGAACAATCTTTGTAATTTACATAAATTTTCTTAATGTAAGCCATATACTATTTAGTATGAAGTATGAGGTGTTTTATAATTTAAACTATCATTATTTAATCAATTGTCAATATAGAATATTAGAAATAGTATGTTTTATAGTAGGGTTATAATTAGAAATCGTATTTAACTCCCAATATCTATTTTTTGTAGTGAGGAGTTTTCTGAGTTTTACAAAATAGCTCGGAACTTATGTAGCCACTCTCTTCTCTAAATATTGATAAGAACGCTGCATATTAATTCGGAATGCTAAAAACTGTACACCCAACTTCTAGTTAGAGTGTGTCAAAATGGCAGCGTGTCCTCCTCATTAGCCTCTAAATCAATCTCAACTGATTGTCCTTCAACAACAACACCCGGTGTCACTGAAATTTTTGATTTAGAGGGCTTCTTCTCAATATTTCTCGCTTTACGAACTTCTAAAACTTTCTTTACAAGATTATCTTTAAATTCTGGATTCACAATATCATCCCCAGCACCATCAACAAAATCAAGAAGGCCTTGAAGATCATGCTCATTATCAGCTGATCTTTTCGCATGCCTCTCAACAAGGAAGGCATCAAGCTTACGACTCGAGAATCCTACAGCTGCTAAATAATCCCCAAAGTCAGCCACACGGTCATTATTCATTAGCAACTTAACAAGACGTGTAATAAAAGCTCTATCCTCCTCACCGTTATTTTTGTAGATAGATGCAAATGTCGTGTGCTGAGATAGCAATAACGCGAAATTTTTACGCTGAGCTAGCGACATGATAGGCTTATCAATTTTTTGTTTGGATACAGCAGCACTAAAATCTAAATCTCGGTTACTAAATTTGACTCTAAACTTATAACCAGTAACATTCTTACCTTTAAAAACATTATCAATCTGACAGCTTAAGCCAGCCTTTTCCTCCAGTAATAAAGCACATCTATCTAATACTTTCTTTCTAAAATCAATGTGTCTGGAGTAACTATCATCATCTATACCAAACAACTTCTTAAGCTTACTAGTTTCAAATACAACTTCAGTTTCACCGTTTTCATTCTTGTTATTTTGAAAATTTTTCATCTTGTGTAGATTTTCAAAAAGTACAATTGCGTAAGATTTTAAAGCACTAGCATTACCACTATCTTGGATCTTTAAAACGTTCTCTAAGAAATACCAAGTAAAGTCATTCCGCTTCATCAAGTAATCAATAATAGGCGCTGGGAAACCAAATTCAATAACAGACTTATTGTATTGAATGTAAGCAAAATAGCCTGACTCTACCAGACGCGTGCGTGATACATCTGGGTATCTAAAATACCTTTGATTTAATCTAGACACTGAATTAAACAAATCACGGTAGATGTTCCCGTTGCGTCGAGCTTTGCTGTCTGAAGGCATTCGCCAAATTTGGCAGAAGTTTGCAATAGGGATTGAAAATACAGTATTAGCTGTAAAGACATCTCCACGCTCTTTAAGAATATGCGCTGCTAATAGGGCAGTTGATAAAACCTGAACATCTAACCCATTTAATGCCAGTCCATCCTCGCCAAACTCTTCCATACCTAAAATAGTATTGTTTTTTACAACAATTGCGACCCTCTCAAGATCATGCAACTCTAATGTATACTTTCGCAAAGGATCTCTATTTACCGCTAAATCAAGCCTTGATTCAGCGACTTGTACTTCCTTATCTGCCATATTCTACTGCCGAGATACTACGCTGCGTAGCTAACGTGTACTTTACTTATTTTCACAGTGGAAAACATTCTAAACTTTTCCACCGACCCAATACGAATATAATTTTTAAATTTAAAATTATCCACTATGTTTTAATAAAAAATGTATTTTTTGACTAAATCACGAGCATTAATCTGAATTAAGGCCCAAAACATAAGTCATGACTGTTAAAAAATACTCAATTTAATCTAAAATCACGCCAATTTTAAGTTTAGACACCAATTATACTAAACCATATCAACGTGATGTGGATAATATTGTTGATATGCTGTGGATATGCTGTGGATATGCTGTGGATAACAAAATTTATACTGTAATTAATTCCACCCTTTTCTGTAATTTTTTCTACTCATTACTG
>ERZ650302.1252-NODE-1252-length-14337-cov-5.445246_pt1 | contig 14337 bp, 12 predicted proteins | sample MGYA00376238_ERZ650302 | MGnify/ENA primary metagenome ERZ650302 (study PRJEB26733, sample SAMN07839298) | wastewater metagenome | biome: urban; feature: wastewater treatment plant; material: waste water | place: USA: North Carolina | collected 2016-04-28 ... | reverse complement strand
CAACCAACTCACCTGCATAAATTTTTAAATCAATGCCTTTGAGAATTTGTACTGTACCTTCACCCGCAGGGAACTCACGGGTGAGGTCACTAACCTCAAGTAATGGCTGTGAAGAATGCGTTTGATCTTGGGTCATATTACATTCTCATTGCACGTTGATTGCTACGTTTTGCTGATTCGTTTGAGCTATCAGTTGCATCGGCAATCACCACTTGATCACCTTGTTTTAAACCTCTCAGCACTTGTGCAGTAACACGATTGTTAAGGCCGATTAACACAGGTTGAGGTTGAGCAGTTCCATCCGCTTGTAACACACGAACCATGCCTGTGGATGCTTTACCTTGAGCAATTAAGGCTTTTTCAGCTTCAGTCAAATCTAGGCGTTTAGGATGCTGCGCTTTCTGAGTATCTGCATTTTTTGCTTTATCTGTTGCAACCGAATTATTGCCATTTTCTTTTTTGTTTGAACGTTTAGTTTGGATGGCAGCGGCAGGGATTGTTAGTACATTTTTCGCTTCAGCCAAAACAATATAGACTTGTGCAGTCATATCAATACGTAACTTACCGTCTTCATTTGGAACATCAAACAAAGCGTTGTAATACACGGCTGTGCTTGATGATGATGAACTGGTATTGGTTGTTTCGGTATTGATAGAGTTTGGTGCTGGCTCAACTTGACGTAGCTGTGCGTAATGTTTTTTGTCACTATTACCTAATGTCGTGAAGTAAACGGTTTGACCTTTTTCAACTTTCATAACATCGGCTTCAGAAATTTGAGCCTTAATTGTCATCGTATCTAATTTCGCCAATTTCACAATCGTTGGCGCGGTTTGATTGGCATTCACCGTTTGACCTTCTTCGGTCACAATGGCAACCACTGTCCCATCCATTGGTGCAATAATACTGGTATAACCTAAATTCTCTTGTGCAGTTGCGAGTGTTAAACGAGATTGTTCAATTTGCGCATTGATTGCTGCAATTTGAGCTTGTGCTGTTTTAAAGTTTGCTAGTGCTGTTTCAAGTTCTGCACGTGAAGTTGCATCTTGGCTAAACATTGCCTGCTGGCGTTTATATTCAGCTTCAACTTTTGCTAAATTGGCTTGTTGTACCGCCAATTGAGCCTGTTGATTTTGAATATTCGCTTTGGCAGTTTTTAACTCGTTTTCTTGGCGAATCGAGTCGATTTGTGCAATCAGTTGACCTTGTTTGACTTGATCGCCTAACTGAACATACATTTTTTTCACTTGACCTGAAACCTGAGCACCCACACTGACCATCTTGGTTGCTTCCAGTACACCCGTTGCGAGTACTGAATCTTCAATATCACCTTTGGAAACTTCAGCACTAATATATTGTGGTGCTTGATCTTTAGGTTTAAAGAAAAACCATGCAACGGCTGCAATAATCGCGACACCGATAGCGATCATTATTATTTTACTGAATGGTATTTTTTTAGAACTTGTTTTGGGCATGGCAACAGATCGAGATTTGGAAACTCAAACCAGTATAAAAGCGAAATAAGGATAAAACGTGGATATTTTTAATCTATAATGATAATTATTATCAAATTTTATTGAAATTACTCGACTAGAATCTGATAAATATTTTGAATACCAATGACTGCATTTTCTGCGATTGAAACTCCACCCTTGGATGGAAGTATTGCTTCACGAGGATTGATGCGGATGAGTTGTGGTGCGAAGCGTTCACTGAAATAACGAACGGTTGGAATGGTTGTGCCTGCACCTATTTCAATGACAATAGATTGATTGTGGGCTTCTAAAAAAAATTCTAAGCGTCTCGCTTGTTGCGTGTGTCTTTGGCTGACCCAAGCATAATCATTAAACATCAAAATATTTGGACGGGATAACTTGCCACAATGTGGGCATAGTGGGAGTTGTCCTAACCATTGACAATTTTGATGATCAATCTCAGGCGTTAATTCATTTGCTGACCATGTTGTGAGTTGGCAAGGTTCTGAGCATTGAAGATGGTGGATCGAGCCATGACACTCATAAATTTGGTTTGGATCAAAACCTGCTTTTTGAAATTGCCCATCAACATTCGAAGTAAATACAAAGTAGGGGAGTGCTAATTTTTCAGCGAGTTGTTTGAGTAAATGAAAACCTTGATGCGGCAAGGTTTGACGATATAGTGCCAAACGATGTCCATAAAAACCCCATGCTAAATTTGGCTGAAATTTAAATGCTGCTGGATTGGCTATTTCAGTAAAGTCGATACGTTGTTTACCGAGTTCTGGATAAGCTCGCCACATGCCTTGATTGCCTCGAAAGTCGGGCAGACCTGAGTCAACGCCCATGCCAGCACCTGCGCTGATAATAAGAGCATCAGCACGCGAAAGTATATCTTTGATTTGTTCTTTCTGGATTGTGGTTAAATCCAATGACATAAAGTCATCCTTTTTTATTTATCTTTAAGAAAAGCTTGGAAATAAAGTTGTACCACACAGTTCACTGATTGCTTGAAGCATCAGATGTTCTGAGTTTTCTTTAGACATCCCTTTGATTGCAGCATCAATTCGCAACAATAGTTCAGGCCAAAGTAAGAACTGTCTTGGATTTAGACGGCGTAAAGCTTGTTGATATTGGGATACTTTAGTTTTCCAAATACCAATTTGTATCGCATTATGGGGCTGCTCAAAGAGTTGCATCAGAAGATGCATTTCTTTATTCAATGTCCACAAAATTAGACTGTCAGGTTCACCAGCTGCAATCAAATATTGATAAATCTTAATGGACTGCGCGAAGTTACCAGCAAGTAGCGCATCGCTCAGATCATAAGTGGTATAACGTGATTGATCTTGCAAACAAGCATATAGCTGCTCAATCTGAATTTTTTGTATATCAGGAAAGGTATCTGCCACACGCATTAGGCTGTTTTTCGCAGCCAATAGATTATGTTCATGGTGCTGCATCAGCCATTGCCAAGCATCATGATCTAGTTGAATGCCTAGTTTTTCTGCTTCTAAATTTAAGATTTTTTGTCGGTCTTGTGGATAAGTTGCGGTCAAAGAAACCACAACACCATTGGCCTCCACGACTTGGAAAAAGGCAGACTTTAAACTGCTGCTGTCTTGTTTAGGTAAAACGATGAGCAATAAGTTATGTTCATTCTGTTGAATATAGTTTTTCAGCAGTTTTAGGCCGTTGGCATCAGGCTTGATATTGCCATGTACTTCAATGGCGAGTTGCTGAGAAAACAGCGATAAGCTATTCAGCGCATTAAAAACATTTTTCCAATCATTGACGCTACTGATGTCATAACGCTGACGTTCAACTTCATGCTGTTGCCAACTTTTACGAAATCCATCAAGTAAGTTTTGCTCAAGCAAAGGTTCTTGCCCATGAATGATCCATGCACCACGGGCTTCTGTAATGCGTTTTAATGCTTGAACATAATCTAACTTCATAAAAAGTAATTATGGTTGAGCTTTGGGTAAACGATTCGCTGCAATTTGACGCGTAATTTGCTGGGCAATATCATCAATAATGATACGGTTCAGATACGCTTCTTGTTGGTTATCTGTATTTACAGTTGCCACATCATATTGGTACGTGCGAGATGCAGTGAGTGTACGTGGTTCTGTGATTTTATTGCCTTGACGATCTTCAATTTGGAAAGTCACGGTTAAACGCAATAGTACTTCAGTCAATTTACCATTCAATAACTGGCGACGAGGGGTATAATCTAAGATACGAAGTACATAGGCATCATTGGCATTACTGAGTTGTACGCCCGTAGCACTGAGATAGATGCTGAGACGATTCTCGAGTTCATCGGTATTGTCAGGTAAAACCAAAGTTAGTTTGTTATAAACCAATGGTGTTGCCGTTGGATAGCTTCCCTTTAAATGAAAGCCACAGCCAACTAAGCCTGCACTTAGACCTAAAGTTAAAACGATAGCAGCTAAACGTTGTGCTAAGTGCATATTTATTCCTCTAATCAAATCTATTCTAATTCCTCTTTGGTAGAGGATTAAAACCTCTCTTATATTTAAGAGAGGTTAGAAAGAATTATTAAACAACTAAATTAACAAGTTTATTTGGCACTACAATTTCTTTCTTGGTTGGACCAGTTAAGAATTGTTGAACTTCTGGCAGTGCTTTTGCCAAAGCCAATAACTCATCTTTAGAGATATCGACTGCGACGTCTAACTTACCACGAAGTTTACCATTCACTTGTACAACAATCGTTTGCGTATTACGGGTTAACGCTGATTCATCCACTTGTGGGAACAGTGTCGTATTAATATCAATACTAAACTGTGCTAAAAGTGTTTGACTTAAATGTGGTGCAAATGGGGCAAGTAAAGTCAATAAAGTTGTAATTGCTTCACGTGCAACTGCTACATCATTGTCATCTTTTGCTTCAAACTTATTGGTCGCATTCAATAACTCCATTAATGCCGCAATAGAAGTATTGAACGCATGACGGCGTTCAATGTCATCACCCACTTTCTGGATGGTTTCATGGGTTTTGCGACGTAAATCTTGCGCGTCTTTCGAGAGGTTTGCTGTATCAATTGCAGTCGCTTGATTGTCTTTTTCCAAGAAACCAGCAGCCAAACGCCATACACGTTTCAAGAAGCGGTTAGCCCCTTCAACACCTGCATCTGACCATTCTAAAGATTGATCAGGTGGTGCAGCGAACATCATAAAGACACGTGCGGTATCTGCGCCGTACTGGTCAATAATGGCTTGTGGATCAATACCGTTGTTTTTCGACTTAGACATTTTTTCTTGTCCGCCGATCACAACTTCCTGACCATCACCCGAATATTTCGCAGATAGAATGCGACCTTTCTCATCACGCTCTAATTCGATGTCAGCAGGGTTAAACCAAGTTTTCTTGCCACTCTCTGCTTCACGGTAGAAGGTGTCTGCCAACACCATGCCTTGGGTGAGCAAGTTAGTAAATGGTTCATTGCCTTGTACTACGCCTTCATCACGCATCAATTTATGGAAGAAACGTGCATAAAGTAAGTGCAGAATTGCGTGCTCTACACCACCGATATACTGGTTCACAGGAAGCCAGCTTTGAGCCGCTTCAGGTTTTACCATACCGCCAGTAAAGTCTGGAGATGCATAACGTGCATAGTACCAAGAGGATTCTACAAAGGTATCCAAGGTGTCTGTTTCACGACGCGCATCGCCGCCACAGCTTGGACATTTGGTTTCATAGAATTCAGGCATCCTATTCAATGGGTTACCAGAACCATCTGGAACCACATCCGTCGGTAATACCACTGGCAATTGATCTTCTGGAACAGTGACTTGACCACAGCTGTTACAGTTGATCATTGGAATTGGACAACCCCAGTAACGTTGACGGGACACACCCCAGTCACGTAAACGGAACTGAACCTTGGCAGTGGCCAAAGCTTGTGGTTCTAACTTAGCAAGTAAGGCATCAAAAGCAGCTTGGAATACTAAACCATCAAACTCGCCCGAATTTTGGAGAATCCCATATTCACCACATCGAGGATCCCATTGTTTCCAAGAAATTGGTGCTAATTCTTTTTTACCATTACCATGCTCATCTAACTCAATTTTAGAATTATTTCCTAAACTTGGGTAGAAGTTTTTAAGAGGATCGACACCTGCTTCTGTATCGTAAGTACTCCAATCTAAATTGTGTGCATATGGTTGCCACTCTTTAGGAATAATCACTGGTTTGATGGTCAGATCATATTTTTTTGCAAACTCAAAGTCGCGTTCATCGTGGGCAGGCACAGCCATCACCGCACCTGAACCGTAAGACATCAATACATAGTTGGCAATCCAGACAGGCAAGTCTTCACCTGTCACTGGATGCTTCACGAATAAGCCTGTTGCCATGCCTTTCTTTTCAGCAGTGGCTAAATCCGCCTCTGCCACTGAACCCATACGGCATTCTTCAATAAATGCAGCAAGTTCAGGATTGCCTGCTTCTGATTGGAGGGCAGCAGCTTTGAGTGCCATTGGATGTTCTGCTGCCACCGCAACATAGGTCACCCCCATTAAGGTATCAGCTCGTGTTGTGTAAACGGTTAAGCCATCTGCATAAATTTCTGTATTTGCAGAAGGGAAAGTGATTTCCATCCCTGTAGAACGACCAATCCAGTTACGTTGCATGGTCAAGACCTGTTGTGGCCAGCCATCTTTTAATGTATCTAAATCGTCTAATAATTCTTGTGCATAGTCAGTGATGCGGAAGTAGTACATTGGGATGTCGCGTTTTTCCACCAATGCACCTGAACGCCAGCCACGGCCATTTTCAACTTGCTCGTTGGCCAACACAGTCTGGTCGACAGGATCCCAGTTCACTGTCGACAGCTTACGATAGATCAAGCCTTTTTTATAAAGCTGAACGAACAACCATTGTTCCCAATGATAGTATTCTGGTGTGCAGGTCGCAAATTCACGATCCCAATCGACAGACAAACCCAATTTTTTTAATTGGTCACGCATGTAGGCGATGTTTTCAAAAGTCCATTTTGCTGGTGCAACTTGATGAGCAATCGCTGCGTTTTCAGCAGGCAAACCAAACGCATCCCAACCCATTGGCTGTAACACGGTTTCGCCCTTTAAACGGTAAAAACGGCTAATCACATCACCGATGGTGTAGTTGCGCACATGCCCCATATGCAGCTTGCCGCTGGGATAGGGAAACATAGACAAGCAATAATATTTGGGTTTGCTGGTGTCTTCAGATACGTTAAACAAACGGGCGTGTTGCCATTTTTCTTGGGCGGCAGGCTCGATGGCCGAGGGTTGGTAGTGTTCTTGCATGGTTTGGCTTTGATGTGAAATTGCGGCAGGCGCAAACAGAATAAAAATAAAGCGGAATTATAGCAGCTTCGCGCAAGGGTTTTGGAAATAATGGCTCAGGCCGTCTGAAACATTTGCGGACATAATGTTTCAGACGGCCTGATGGGTTTACGATGTTTGCTTGTATAAAGTACGCAGCGTTTCAGACGGCCTCATCCATTTTATTCAAATCTTTGAGCAGTTTGTCGGTTTTTTCCGGGTCTTCGTTGCGCATGAGTTTGGCGCTTTCTTCTTCGAGCCGGCCGGTGTGGCTGCGCAAAACGATGTCTTTGATGGTGAGCAGGTTGCTTGGGTTCATCGAGAAGCGGCGCAGGCCCATGCCGAGCAAAAGGCGGGTGTAGGTGGAATCGCCGGCCATTTCGCCGCACACCGACACCGATTTGCCCATGCGGTTGGCGGTGCGGATGATGTGCTGCAAGAGCTTGAGCACGGCGGGGTGGCCGGGCTGATAGAGGTGGCTCACGCTGTCGTCGCCGCGGTCGACCGATAAGGTGTATTGAATCAAATCGTTGGTGCCGATAGAGATAAAATCCACCAGCTTGAGCAGGCTGCCGACGGTGAGCGCGGCGGAGGGGATTTCAATCATGCAGCCGAGCGACACCTCGCCATATTCTTCGCCGCGCTCGGCCAGCTGGCGCTTGGCGGTTTCGAAATGCACGATGCATTGGCGCAATTCGGTGAGCGAGGCCACCATCGGCCACATCATGTTGACTTTGCCTTGGGCGGATGCGCGCAAAATGGCGCGCATCTGGGTGCGGAACATCACCGGCTCGGCCAGGCACAGGCGGATGCCGGTGAGGCCGAGGGCGGGGTTGAGGCTGCCGTTGGGGGTGGCGTTTTGGCCGAACCAGCGCGGGTTTTTGTCTACGCCCAAATCGACGGTGCGGATGGTGAGCTGCTTGCCTTTGAGCTTTTTAATCAGCGCGCTGTAAACTTCGTATTGCTCGTCTTCGGTGGGCAGGGTGTCGCGGTTGAGATAAAGATATTCGCTGCGAAATAAGCCCACGCCGTCGGCGCCGGCGCTGTGCAATTGTTTGATGTCTTCGGCCGATTCGATGTTGGCCAGCAATTCGATGTTGAGGCCGTCTTCGGTGGTGGCGGCGGTTTTTTTGAGTTTGTTGAGTGCGCGTTTGCGGTTTTTGTATTCGCGCATGTGGCGTCGGTATTCGGCCAGCACGGTGTCGTCGGGGTTGATAATCAGCACGCCGTTGATGCCGTCTACAATCACCCATTCGTTTTCGCTGATGAGATCGCGCGCGTTGCGCAAGCCGATAACAGAGGGAATATCAAGGCTGCGGCCGAGTATGGCGGTGTGGCTGGTGGGGCCGCCGGCATCGGTAACGAAGCCGGCAATGCGCTGCTCTTTGAAATGCACGGTGTCGGCGGGCGATAAATCGTGCGCGATCAAAACGGTGTCTTCGAGCAGATTGGTTTCGAGGTTTAATTCGTTGCTTTGGCCGACCAAATTATTGTGGATGCGCTCCACCACTTGCAGCATATCTTGCTTGCGTTCGCGCAAATAGGCGTCGTCGATTTCGTCGAATTGTTGTGAGAGCTTGTCGGTTTGCAGCTTGAGCGCCCATTCGGCGTTGATTTTCTGCTCTTGGATGATGTCGGCCGGCTCGCGCGAGAGGGTGGCATCGGTGAGCAGCATCAGGTGCAGCGAGATAAACGCGCCCAATTCGGTGGGGGCGTTTTCGGGAATGGCGCTTCTGAGCTGCTCGAGCTGGCGGCGGCTGGCCTTGATGGCGTTGTCGAACCGTGTTGTTTCGGCGGCCAATTCGTCGGCGATGATGTTGTATTGCGGCACTTCGGTCATGCCGCGCAAAATCAGGTGGGCGCGGCCGATGGCGATGCCCTTGCCGGCGGTGAAGCCGTGTAACACGATGCTCATGATTATTCGCCTTCGCCGAAATAGTCGTTGATAAGGTCTGTGAGCGCCTGCATGGCGGCGGCTTCGTCGCTGCCATCGGTTTCAAGCTCGATGGTGGAGCCTTGTGCTGCGGCCAGCATCATCAGCCCCATAATGCTTTTGCCGTTGACGCGCCGCTCTTTGCGCGTTACCCACACTTCGCTTGAAAATTGCGTGGCGGTTTGGGTGAATTTGCTGGAGGCGCGCGCATGCAGGCCGAGTTTGTTGATGATTTTGATTTCTTGCTTGAGCATGGTTCAGCAGCTTTCATCGGGCGGGGTGGTGATGTCGAGAATGCCGTTGATGGCGGCGGTTTTCACGCTTTGGGTGAATTTCACCAAATCATCGGCATGCGGCGAAGATTGCAGGGCTTTTACCATCATCGGCGCATTCAGGCCGGTGAGCATGGCCACTTTGCCTTCGAGCACGAGCTTGCGCGCGGCATTGCACGGGGTGGCGCCGAAAATGTCGGTAATCACCAACACGCCGTTGCAATGCTCGAGTTTGTCTAAGCTGCTGATCAGTGTTTGGGTGTGGGCGATGATTTCTTCGTGTTGCTGCTCTTGGGTAACGCCGAGGATTTTAATATTGGCCGGCGGCTCGCCCGGGAAAAAATGCTGCGCCAGGCTGCGGTAGGCATCGCCGAGGGCTTCGTGGGTGATGATGAGTATGCCGATCATAAGTGGGTGTCCTGATGGCCCGCGCGGGCGGGGGTTGGTGTGTTGCGGCCGTTTCAGACGGCCTGTTGCTTTATATTAAAGATTAAAAAGGATTATATCAGGCCGGCGGCTTGAAAAGCGATAGGGTGGCCGAGTGCGGATAGGTGCAAAAAGAACAATCGAGAATAATATAGGGGCAATAAGGCCGTCTGAAAAGAGGGTTCAGACGGCCTTGCTGTAAACAGGCTCAGGCAGGGCTTAGTGCATACACGGCGCCGAGGTTGCGCCAGGCGCCGGCGGCATCCATGCCGTAGCCGAACACATAGCGGTTGGGCACATCAATGCCCACATAATCGGCCTGAATCGGCTTGGGCTTGCCGGTGAGCTTGTTGGCAAACACGGCCGTGGCGCACGATGCCGCGCCCATTTCGAGCAGCTTTTCTTTGATGGCCGACATGGTGTGGCCTTCGTCGAGAATATCGTCGAGCACCACCACATGGCGCCCGGCGATGTTTTGCGGCTCGGGCATGCGCAGCCAGTTGAAATTGCCGCCTTCGAGCTTGTCGCCGTAGCGCGACACGTGCACATAATCAAAATCAAGCGGAAAGCGCAAGAGCGGCAGCAATTGGCCGGTAAACACCACCGCGCCGCCCATCACCGGCAGCAAAAGCGGATATTTGCCGCCCAAATCGGCGCAGATTTCGCCGGCCAGGCGCTCGAGCGCGGCGCGGCATTCGGTTTCGCTGAACAATAATTCGGCCTGATCGAGCATGGCTTGGGTGTGGTGGCGTTTGGTGTCGATATCCATTTTGATTCGGTGCAGAAAATAAAAGCGCATTATATTACAGCTCGGGTTGGTATAATCGCTTTTTTGCTTTTCAGACGGCCTGATTGCCATGCAAGATCCTTACGCTTATCTGGAAGATTTGTCTTCCCCCGCCACTGCGCATTTTGCTGCCGGGGCGCACGCCGAAACGCTGGCGCGGTTTTGCGCCGATGAGGCGTTTGCCGCGCTGGCGGCCGACATCACCGCCCAGCTGCAAGACGAGCGCCAGATTCCGTTTTGCCAGGAGCACCGCGGGCGCATGTATCATTTTTATCAAAACGCACAATATCCGAAAGGCGTTTACCGCGTATGTTCGGCGGCGTCTTACCGCGCCGGCATGCCCGATTGGCAGGTGTTGTTTGCGGTGGCCGATTTTGATGAAGTGTTGGGCGATGATGTGTATCTCGACGGCGTGTCGCATTATGTGGAAGCCCCGCATCAGGCGCTGCTCACGCTCAGCAGCGCCGGTGCCGATGCGGCTTACACGGTGGAATTCGATTTAAACGCCGGTGCGATTGTGGCGGGTGGCTTTCATTTTCCGGCCGGCAAAAACCACATCGCCTGGCGCGATGAAAACAGCGTGTGGGTGTGCCCCGCGTGGGACGAGCACCAGCTCACGCGCTCGGGCTATCCGCGCCAAGTGTGGCTGATGCAGCGCGGCCAAAGTTTTGAAGAAGCGTTGCCGGTGCATCAAATGGATGCCGGGGGCGTGATGGTGAACGCATGGCGCTATCTCGATGCCCAAGGCGCGCCGATTGATTTGATTGAAGCGGCCGACGGCTTTTTCAGCAAAGATTATTTATATGTGTCGCCCGAAGGGGAAACAGGCCGTCTGAAGCTGCCGCGCGATTGCGAAGTGGCGGGCTATCTGGCCGGGCAATTGATGCTGCAACTGCGCAGCGATTGGGTGCGCGCCAATCAAAGCTATCCGGCAGGTTCGCTGGTGGCGGTGAAGCTCAACAAGGGTGAGCTTGGCGCGGCGCATTTATTGTTTGCACCCAACGACACGCAGGCGCTCGAAAGCGTGGAAACCACCAAGCGCTTTGTGGTGGCGAATATTTTGGATAACGTTTCCGGCCACCTGCTCGCTTGGCGTTTTTCAGACGGCCTGTGGCAGCAGCAAAGCCTGCCCGCGCTGCCGCAAGGCGCACTCGAATTAACCGATCAGCCCTGGGGCGGCGATGTGGTTTATGTGGCCGCCAGCGATTTCACCACGCCGCTCACCCTGTTTGCGCTCGATTTGAATGTGATGGAGCTCACCGTGTTGCGCCGCCAGCCCAAGCAGTTTGATGCAGGCGGCATCAAGGTGCAGCAGCTTCACGCGCAATCTTCAGACGGCGTGTCGATTCCTTATTACCATGTCGGCAAGCAAACCGCGCCCGACACGCCCACGCTGGTGTATGTGTATGGCGGCTTCGGTATGCCCGAATTGCCGCATTATCTGGGCACTATCGGGCGCCATTGGCTGGCGCAAGGCCATGCTTTCGTGCTCGCCAACGTGCGCGGCGGCGGCGAATTCGGCCCCGCCTGGCATCAGGCGGCACAAGGCGTAAACAAACACAAAAGCGTGGATGATTTGCTGGCGGTGGTGCACGATTTGGCCGCGCGCGGCCTGAGCGCACCGGCGCATATCGGCCTGCAAGGCGGCAGCAACGGCGGCTTGGTGGCGGCATCGGCTTTTGTGCGCGCGCCGCAAAGCATGGGCGCGCTGGTGTGCGAAGTGCCGCTCACCGATATGCTTAATTATGCGCAGCTCTCGGCCGGTGCGAGCTGGATAGAAGAATACGGCGACCCTGAAAACCCCGCCGAGCGCGAAAGCCTGGCTGCTTTGTCGCCTTATCACCGGCTTTCAGACGGCCAAAAATACCCGCCCGCGCTCATCACCACCAGCTTCTCCGACGACCGCGTGCACCCGGCGCACGCGCTCAAGTTTTACGCCAAATTGCGCCGAATCAGCCCGCAAAGCTGGCTTTATGCGCCCGCAGAAGGCGGCCACAGCGGCAACGGCACGCAAGCGCAAACCGCCGCCGAATTGGCCTGCGTGTTGCAGTTTTTAAACGGATTTTTGCGCTGAAGCGCTTCAAACGGCCGTCTGAAGCGCCGCAAGCAGCTTGGCTGATTTAAAGAATTGATATGTTTAAGAAAACGAAAAGCCGCTTGTGATACAAAATAAGCCTATGATAATATGCGCTGAAACTAAGCCTGCCTGCACACCGAGCAGCTTGCTTTTTTAGATGGAAAACTCTAAACTAATTCGGTACAATGCGCCGAAGCAAACTTTTGTAACCCGCCTGTGTGATTTTTAAACAAGGCATATAAGGACTGACCGACATGTCAAACATTGAACAACAAGTTAAAAAAATTGTTGCCGAACAACTGGGCGTAAATGAAGCCGAAGTGAAAAACGAATCTTCATTCCAAGACGATTTGGGCGCCGACTCTCTGGATACCGTTGAGCTGGTAATGGCTCTGGAAGAAGCGTTCGGTTGCGAAATTCCCGATGAAGAAGCTGAAAAAATCACCACCGTTCAGCTGGCTATCGATTACATCACAGCCCACAACGGTTAAACCGCGCCCACGCGCACCGATTCCGGCCTCTGCTGCGGGTTTGCCTGCCGACAGAGGCTTTTTCCCATCAGCGGCGACATTTTTCGCCGTCTGAATACACATGAGGGCGTTCAGACGGCCTGTAAAGCAAAGCCGTTTGCGCCCGTAAAGCGAGACAGTTATGAGTCAGAGAAGAGTGGTTATCACCGGCTTGGGCCAAGTGTCGCCCGTCGGTAACGATATCGACAGCGCATGGCGCAACCTGCTGGCCGGCCAAGGCGGCATCGGCACCATCACCCGTTTCGACGCCTCTGATCTGGCCTGCCAAATCGCAGGCGAAGTAAAAGATTTCGACATCGGCACCTACATCAGCCCCAAAGAAGCCCGCCGCATGGATGTGTTCATCCACTACGGTATCGCCGCCGCGCTGCAAGCCGTGGCCGATGCCGGGCTGGATGATGTGGAAGGCCTCGATAAAGACCGCGTGGGTGTGAACATCGGCTCCGGCATCGGCGGCCTGCCCAGCATCGAAGCCACCGGCGTGACCGTGCAAGAAGGCGGCCCGCGCAAAATCAACCCGTTTTTCATTCCCGGCTCGCTGATTAATCTGATTTCCGGCCATGTAACCATTCTCAAAGGCTATCGCGGCCCCAGCTACGGCATGGTTTCCGCCTGCACCACCGGCGCGCACGCCATCGGCGATTCTGCCCGCCTGATTAAATACGGCGATGCCGATGTGATGGTGGCCGGCGGTGCCGAAGGCGCGGTGTGCACCTTGGGCATGGGCGGTTTTGCCGCCATGAAAGCACTTTCCACCCGCAACGACGACCCCGCTACCGCCTCACGCCCGTGGGACAAGGGCCGCGACGGTTTTGTGATGGGCGAGGGTGCCGGCGTGGTGGTGCTGGAAGAATTGGAACACGCCAAAAAACGCGGTGCGAAAATCTACGCCGAGCTGGTGGGTTTCGGCATGAGCTCCGATGCCTACCACATCACCGCCCCCAATGTGGACGGCCCCGCCTTGGCCGTTACCCGTGCGCTGAAAGATGCCGGCCTGAACGCTGCCGATGTGGATTATGTCAACGCGCACGGCACTTCCACCCCGCTGGGCGATGCCAACGAAACCAATGCGCTGAAGCTGGCGCTGGGCGAAGAGCATGCCCGCAAAGTGGTGGTGAATTCCACCAAATCGATGACCGGCCATCTGCTCGGCGCCGCCGGCGGCGTGGAAGCGGTATACAGCATTTTGGCCGTACACCATCAAAAATCACCGCCCACCATCAATATTTTCGAGCAAGATATCGAGGGCGGCTGCGATTTGGATTATTGCGCCAACGAAGCGCGAGATGTGGCCATTGATGTGGCGATTTCCAATTCGTTCGGCTTTGGCGGCACCAACGGCACACTGGTGTTTAAGAAGTTTGAAGGCTGAGCCTGAAGCGGCAATAATCAAACAGGCCGTCTGAAACATTTTTCAGACGGCCTGTTTGATTGGGTGATGTCGATTTCTTATACCCATTCAAAAAAATAATATACAAACAGGCAGCCTGTAGGTCGGATTCT
>ERZ650302.1251-NODE-1251-length-14348-cov-10.247954_pt1 | contig 14348 bp, 9 predicted proteins | sample MGYA00376238_ERZ650302 | MGnify/ENA primary metagenome ERZ650302 (study PRJEB26733, sample SAMN07839298) | wastewater metagenome | biome: urban; feature: wastewater treatment plant; material: waste water | place: USA: North Carolina | collected 2016-04-28 ... | reverse complement strand
CATTTACACTTACTGCTCCTGTTATAATTGCATATACACTATCTTCTTCTCCATATCCACCAGTTTCTGTTGGTGTATTTGGTGTTCCATTCTCTGGATTATTTACTGGATTATCTAAAATAGTTCCTATTCCTTCTGGTTTGGTAATATTTGCATTTCCAACAACATTTGAAATATTAATTTTTATAGTTTCTCCATTATCAGATAAATAATCATCAGTAATTGGAACTTTTATAGTAACACTTGTACTTCCTGAGGGAATTGTGATTTTTCCTGATACATCAGTATAATCCACTCCATTTGATGTTGCAGTTATTGGTGAAGTTGTATAATTAAAAGTTACAGGCGAAGCAACACTTCTATCTAAAGAAACTGTAAATATTAAAAATCCTTCACTTTCATAGGCACTAGTATCATCTATACTTAATTTTCCAATAATAAGTGTAGGTGTTACAATAGTCTCAAATGCAGATTTATCTTGAAATACTTGAGTTCGTGCTTTAAATTGAGCATTTCTTAAATCACTTATAATATCCGTTGCATTTCCATCTCTTGCTTGAAACTCTCCTGTTGCTGTAGTTTCATCTTCAACTTCTTCTTTTCCTTCTGCTGTATCTTCTTCTGTTATATCTTTATTATTTTCTGCTTTAAATTCAGCATCTCTTAAATCACTTACTACATTTGCATCTGAATTGTGTTCATCAGCTTTTAAATCTAAGTTTTCTCTTGTAAAAAATAATTCTTCTTTTCCAAAAGCTGTTTCTATTAAAGAAGAATCAATTAATTGTTTTTGTCCTTCATTTAAAACAATTACATCATTTCCTGAAAGTTGAATTTCTATTTTTGATGAAGAAGAATTTCCATTATCTCCATAAATTGTATCATTCTCATAAACTAAATCACCTTCTTTTAATACTCTTATATTTCCATTTTCATCTTTTGCATGAAAAACTCCATTCGATAAGCTTTTTATACTTCCTGCAACTGTTGCCATAGTTTTTCCTTATTAATTATATATCTATTTTTTTAGATTTTAGTGTAGATTTTTGAGTTTGTATATCACCTAAAGGGGTGATATATGCGAGATTCTTTGAGTTTTTATTTAGAAAATAAACCTGCAAAAGATAATCTATCTTTTACATTTAATTTTTCATAAATATGTTTAATATGGGTTTTTACTGTATTTATAGATATATTTAGCTCATCACTAATATTTATATTTGTATATGCATTTTTTAATAAAATTGCTATTTTTTTTTCTGTTTTTGTTAAGTTTTGGAATAACTTTTCTTCATCAATTTTAGAATCACTTTTATTTGTAATATCTTTTAATAATTGTGTTGTAATTTGTGGTATCAACCAAATATAATCATTTGAAATAGTTTCAATGGCTGAATTTAAATAAGATGTTGTCATCAAAGTATTTCCATAACCTTTTACACCAAAACTTAAAAATCTTTTTGCATTTATTAGGTTTGGAGTATTATCCAAAACTAAAATTTGATTTGCATTTTTTATAAAATCATTTATAAATTTAGGACTTATATCTTTACAAACAGAACTATTAACTATCAAAATACTATTCATAATATCTTGTAAATCTTCTAAATTTTCAACTATATTAGTTTCATAATTAATTAATTTCATCCATCTTCCAATTAATACTAAATCATCACTCAATAAATATATTTTTATCATTATCGTTCCGTAAATGTATATTGTTTTGTTTTTAAAATTGGTTTTAAAATATAATCCAATATTGTTTTTTTACCAGTCATAATATCAACATCAGCTACCATTCCTGGGATGATTTTCATTTGTTTATTTTTATAAGCAATATGGTTTTTTTCTGTTTCAATTCTTACTATATAAAATGTTTTGTCATCTTTTTCAGTAATAGTATCAGGGCTTATATTTATTACATTTCCATTTAATCCACCATAAATAGAGAAATCATAAGCTGAAAATTTCACAATTGCTTTTTGTCCTTGATAAATAAAAGCAATATCTTTTGGTAAAACTTTTACTTCTACGATTAACTTATAATCAGTTGGTACAATCTCAATTAAATCTTGTGCTGGTTTAATTGATCCTCCAATTGTATTTATATGAAGTTTTTGAACTATTCCATTTGATGGAGCTTTTACAATAGTTCTTGAAACTTGGTCTGTTGATGCAACAGAATTTGCTTCTAAATCTTTTAATGAAGTAATAATTTCATTTAACTTTTGTCTTGTTTCTGAATCATTTATTTGATATGTTTCATCAATTTTTTTATTTATTTCTAAAATTTCAGAATCAATTTTGCTAATTGATAAAATAACACTTTGAAGTTTTTGCTTAGCATCACTTTGTTCTCTTTGAAGTTTCAGAAAATCAACTTGAGAACGAATTCCTCTTTCAACCATTGGTTTTGTCATTTCTACTTCTTTTGAAATTGCATCAACTGAAAATTTCATATGTTCAATAGTTTGTCTTGCATCTTTAAGTTCATTTTCTTTTTGTTTAATTTGCTCTTTCAATATCATTATTTTTGATTCAAGCTGTTTTTTATTTGTTAAATATAAAGCATTTTCATTTTTTATAAAATCTTGTAATTGCTCGTTATCACTTACTTCAAAAACAAAAGGTTCTCTTTTTAGTTCAGCTTCTAATCTTTTTATTTGAGCTTGAAAGTAAAAAGATTTTAATTCATTTGATGCAGCTGTTGAATTTGATTTTTCATTACTTATTTTGATTAAAATTTGGTCTTTTTCAACTAAATCACCCTCTTTTATTAAAATTTCAGAAACAATTCCACCTTCTAGATTTTGAACTATTTGATTTTGACCATTAGGAACTACTTTTCCACTTCCCCTTGCGATTTCATCTATTTTTGCAACAGAAGCCCAAATAAGAAAAAAAATAATTGTTATTAAAAAAGCAATAAGAACCCAATGGAGTTTTTTAGGTCTGGTATAAAGAATTGCAGAACTTAAACTGTTCATAAATTCATAATCATTTTTAGTTAATGCTTTTTTAGTTATTTGGGGAGTTTTTTGGAAAAATGCATCATAAATTTCTTTCATTTTATCCATTATTTACTCCTAGTTTTTTTATAATCTCCATTTTATCGCCATCTAAAACTTTTTCTCCCTGATTCATTACAATTACTCTGGTAACTAAATCAAGCATATTCATCTTTTGAGTAACCAAAAATAATGTTTTTTCTTCAAGATTTTCTTTTAGATTATTCAGCACATTTGATTCACTTGTTTGATCCATAGCATTTGTAGGTTCATCAAATAAATAGATTTTTGAATCATTTATTAAAGCTCTAGCAATTCCAACACTTTGTCTTTGACCTCCTGAAAGCCCAGCTCCACGCTCGCCAATTGGCATATCATAACCAACAGGGTGAAGTTTTACAAATTCATCAGTTCCACTTATTTTTGAACACTTTATCATCCATTCATCATCAACAAATTTATAACTTCCTAAAATATTGTTTTTTATTGTATTTCTAAAAAGATGAATATCTTGTGGTACATAGCTTATTTTTTTTCGTAAATCAGCCGGATCTATTTGAGAAATATCAATTCCATCAATTAATATAGAACCCTCTTGTGGTTCATAAAGTTTTAATATCAATTTAGCAATTGTACTTTTCCCTGAACCTATTCTTCCAATAAAAGCGACTTTCTCACCCTCTTTTATTATAAAACTAACATCTTTTAAAGCATAAGCTTCACTGTCAGGATATTTAAAAGATACATTTCTAAATTCAATATTTCCTTTTAATGATGGTCTTTTTACAAACTCTCGGGCAATTGGTCTTTCTAATGGTTTATTTACAATATCATCTAACATTTTAAATGAAGTTTTTGCATCTTCAAAATTTGTAATTAAGCCAACTATTTGTCCCATAGGAGAAATTGCACGACCAGAAAGAATCATTGTTGCTATTAATCCACCCATCGTAAGCTCAAATTTTTGGATTAAAAAAACACCAAAAACTATAATTAAAACGGTATTTAAACCAACTAATAAACCAGTAATTGTAGGAATTGAAGAAGAGATAAGTTTTGATTTTAAACTTTTATTTGCTATTTCGCCTGTTGATTCTTCCCAATTAAACTGAATATTTCCAGCTAATCCTTGAGCTTTTATAGTTTCGATATTTTGTAAAGCTTCTATTAATATTCCATTTTTTTTAGCACTTGCTTCGTAAGTGCTTTCAATACTAGTTTGCAAGGGCTTTTTAATCATTAATGCATAAATAACTATAATAAAAATAATCGTAATAGGAACTAAAACTAAAACTCCTGAAAGATAAAATATTACAGCTAAAAAAAGTATTGCAAAAGGAAAATCTATTAGAATACTCAAAGTTGCATTTGTCAAAAAACCTCTGATACTATCAAAACTTTTTATATTATTTGCAAATGAACCAACAGATTTTGGATGAGCGTGCATTTGTAAATCTAAGATTTTTTCAAAAATTATAGATGACATGATAATATCACTTTTTTTACCAGCCATTTCTAAAAAATATGTTCTTAAAAACTTCAAACTAGCATCTAATAAAAATACAACAACTATACCAATGGTAAATACTAAAAGTGTTTCTTGTGCATTATTTGGAATTACTCTATCATAAACATTCATCGTAAATAATGGAGTTGCTAAAACGAACAAATTTATTAAAATCGAAGCTAATATACAATCAAAATATATTTTTCTTGAAAAACCTAAAGTACTCCAAAACCAATGTTTTTGATTTGATAAATCAAGTGTTTTTTTACCGTTTTCATGTTCATATTCATACACTTTTTTTAACATAAACGCAAAACCTAAATATTCATCCTCTAATTTATCTATTTCTATCCACTCTTCTAAAGGTTCATCAGCTGCAAATATTATTTTTGCTTTTGTTTTATCCTCGTTAAAGCTTTCTAAAATGCAACTATTTTCATTAGATAAAATTAAAATTACTGGTAATTGCAAACTTAGAATATTTCTAATTGGTTTTTCAATTATTGTTGTTTTTAATCCAGCTCGTAAAGCAGCTCTTGAAAATAAAGATTTAGAATTTGTTTTAGAAAAAAGTATTTGATTAGTCAGGTTTGAGCTAATTGGCAAACCTGACAATAAAGATTCAGAAGAAAAAGGTTTATGAAATAATCTTGTATATAAAACTAAAGATTCTAATAAAGTATCTCTTTTTTTTAAAATATTATTCAATTCATACCTTTTTATATATTTATTAATTTTTTATTCTTATAAGTTCAGCTTCAATTCTTCTATTTTGTGCTTGTCCTTCAGGCGTGTCATTGCTAGCTATTGGTGAAGAAAAACCTTTTCCAACTGTTTGAATTTTTGAAGCTTCAACTCCATTTGCTACTAATAAATTTTTTATAGCATTAGCTCTATCTAAAGATAATTTTTGGTTATGTACTTCAGAACTTTTGTCTTTACTTGCATGACCTGTAATTACTGTTGTAAATTCATTATTATCTTTTAAGTATTTTGCAAAAGCTAAAACTTTTTCTTTTGTATTTTCTTTTAGAACAGCAGAGTCATTTTCAAATAAAACTTCTAAATTTATTTTATTTGAACAACCATTTTCATCAACGGTATAGCCTTTTGGTGTATTTGGGCATTTATCCAATTCATTGATTACACCGTCATTATCATCATCTAAAATAGTTTTTTCAATATTATCTTTAGACTTTTTAGGAACATAAAGTGCAATTGCAACTACATTATTTAAAGTTTTATCACTTCTATTTGTTTCTAAAAATGATTTATCATAATCAACTCTTGATTCTTCAATAATTACATCTTTGTTTACACCATTTTTAACTAATTCATCTTTTATAGTTTTTGCATAATTTGAAGCTTTATCATAACTTTCTTCTTTATCTTTCATAATTTGAGTATGACCAATAACTGTTACTTTTATATCTTCATTTTTATATTCATTTATTATTTTTGCAACTTGAGATAAATTATTATCTGAATTAAAATTATCCATATTAACAAATTCAAATCTTTTAATCATTGCAAATTTATCGTACATTAAGTGATTATCTAAAGAAGTTGATTTTACATTTTTATTTGCAGCAACATTAAATTCATAATCATATAAACCTAATTTAGTTGATTTTTTTGGACTTGTATCTGTATATGCAATTACACTATTTACATAATCTTCATTTTTTACTGCAAATTTATTTACAGAATTTTCAATTGAACAACCATTTGCATCAACTGTTTCTCCAAACATACTTTCAGGACATTTATCTTTTGAATTAGCAATTCCATCTAAATCAGAATCCTCTTCTTTTTGAGAACAACCATAAGGAGCAATATCATCATTGTTTTTAGAATTATCACAAATATCTAAAGAATCAACTATTCCATCTTTATCAACATCAAGATTAACTGGTAATTCATCTTTTACAACATCAAAAGGTTTTACTGTTGGTAAAATAATTTTGTCATAAGTTATTTTATCTTCAACTACTGCATTTACTAATAATCCCATTGCATCTAAAATTCTATATTGTGCAAAAAGTTTATCCATTTGAGCATTTATGATTTGACTTTTTGAATTTACTAAATCGTTTTGAGCTGATAATAAATCAAGTAAAGTTCTTCTACCTAATTCATATTCACTTTGATAACTAGCAAGTGTTTCTTCACTGTATTCATAATATTTATATAATTCTTCAAGTTGTAAACCTAACATTTCATAAGCAGACCAAGACAACTCTAAACCTTCAATAGTTTGTCTTTTTAAATCTCTTTGTAATTCAACTTCTTTATTAATTGTACTTCTACTTTTTTGAATATCAGCAGTATGTGCTCCACCCTTATATAAATTCCAGCTAAGAACAACATAAGCTTTTAATCTATCATCTTGCATATCAAAATTATTTCTTTTATTAACATCATTAAATACTTGTTCAACTTCAAAATCAACTTTAGGATAAAAATTACTTTTTTTCTCTTTGTATAAAGCTTGTGCGCCTTTTATATTAAAGTTACTTACTAAAATTGAAGGATTATTTTGAATAGCATACATAATTGCTCTTTCTTTACTTTCAGGCATTGCATAATTCAAACTTGGTAATGAAAAATCAGAAACCGATGCATCTCTTCCAAATAATCTTTTAAATCTAAATTCTTTATCAAGTGTATTATTTTTTTGAACAACTAAATTTGATTTTGCTAAAGATAATGAAGCATAAATTTTTGTCATTTCTGATTTTGTAGTTAATCCTTGATCATATAATGATTGAACATCTTTATAAATCTTTTCATTTATTGTTACATTGTCTTTTGCATTTTGTAATAACTGATAACTTCTAACAACATCTAAATAAGCTCCTGTCATTTGAAATGCAATATCATTTGCATTTTCTAAATAGTGATGTGCAGCCCCTAAAATTCTTGCCTTTTGATAATCTATTTTATGAGTAGTACTAAAACCATTAAATATATTTTGTGTTAATTTTAATGAATTTGTATAATGACTATAAGTTGAATCTTCAACTGTATGATGAAACTCTGAATCTCCACTATTTTTAATATTACCAGCATTATTTCTTCCTAAAGTTGCTCGATAATCAAGAGAGGGAAGCCATTCTGATTTTGTAATTTCTAAATCTTGTTGAGTTTCATTAAAATTTTTCAATCTTTCTTGAACAATAGGATTTGTATCCAATGCTTCTAAAACACTCTCTTTTAAAGTAAGTGCTTGTAAATTTATACTTAATACACAAATACTACTAACAACTACGCTAAACAATCTTCTTTTAACTTTTAATTCCATTTTAATACCTTTTGGACTTTATAACTAATTTTATAATTTAAAAACAATCTATTAAGTAATTTACTTATTTTGAATAATATAAATTAGAAGTATCACAAAAGTATCAAAAGTTACAAAGATTAAATGTAATTAGAAATTAATTTTATATCCTTCATTAAAGATATTTAAAATAGTATCTTCTGGAAGTTTTTTTCTTAATCTTTTTACAATATTTTTAAGTCCGTTTAAAGGAATAGAATCATCATATCCCCAAACATAATCTGAAATTTCATCATATGTAAATACTCTATTTTTATGTGAAAAAAGTAGCTCTAAAAAGATTTTTTCTTTATTTGTAAGTTTAACTATAACATTATGATATTTTAATTCTTTTAGCTGAAAGTCCCAGCTATAATCATCTGGTAAATCTATTTTTTGAACAGTAATCACATTAAATTTTAGGACTTCATCTATGGTTAATTTTAAAGCTTCTTTTAAATCCTTTCTACTAACTGGCTTAACTAAATATCTTGTAAGTTTTAATCCTACTGCTTTTAATAAAAATGATTTGTCACTATGTGCAGTTAACATAATAGCTTTAGTTGAATAATCATTTTCTCTTATTCTTTCAAGTAAATCCAAACCATTAAGTTTTGGAATATTTATATCTATTATCATAATATCTGGTTTTTTTAGTTTATAAAGTTCATAAGCTTTCTCTCCATCTTCTGCTTCAAATACTTCACTAAAAAACATTTTTAAATAAGTAACATAATTTTCTCTTATTACTTGGTCATCTTCAACAAATAATATTTTATATGGATAACTATTTTCCATTATTCTATTCCTTGTGGTATTTTAATTGTAAAACATGCACCATTTAATTTATTCTCAACATTTAATGTGCCTAATAAACCATTTTCTATAATCATTTTTGCCATATAAAGTCCTAATCCTGTACCTTGCGCTTTTCGTTTTGTTGTAAAATAGGGTTCAAAAATCTTATCTAAATGTTTAATATTTATTCCTAAAGCATTATCTTGTATATTTATTACAATATTATTATCTTGTTTATAAACATCTATAGAAATCTCACCTGAAGGTATTTTCTTTAAAATTAAAGCTTCTATTGCATTATTAAGTATTGTTAAAATAACTTGTTGTAGTTCTTCTAAATAACTATAACACTTTAAATCTTTTCCAATATTTATAGTTGTTTTAATATGATATAAATGAACTACTCCTCTTACAATATCAAGTGCCTTTTGAATGGCATTTTCTATTTCAAAAATATTTTTTTGTTTATTTGGAGAAAAAAAGTTTTTAAAATCATCAATCGTTTTAGACATATATGCTGTTAATACTTCTATTTCACCTAATTTATTTTCAAGTATAGAATTTGTAAATTTATTTTTATTCAATTCCATATCAATTAAGAGAACCAAAGAATTTATTTGTGCTAATGGTTGTCTCCATTGATGTACAATATTTTCAATCATTTCTCCCATTTGTGCTAATTTACTTTGATGCATCAAGATAATTTGTTGTTTTGTATTTTTATTAATTTCACTTTCAATTCTATTTTCAAGTGAACTATTTAACTCTTCTAATTGTTGTTTTGCTATTTTAAGTTCTAGAGTCTTTTCCTCAACTATTTTTTCATTTTTTCTTTGTTGTGTAATATCATAACCAATATGTATTAATTCATTATTTGGAAGTTTAATATTTGCCCATCTTGTTATAATTTGTTTTCCATCTTTTGTTAGAGGATGCCACTCTTTATAAATATTTTCACTACTATCATTAAAAGCTTCAAAAATCTCTTTTTGTACTAAAGGATCTGTATAAAATAAATCTAAAGGTTTTTTCACTTTTGTTATCTCATCAAAACTCCAACCAAAAACTTTTTCACACTCTTTATTCCAAAGGACAACTTTTCCATCTTTATCAAAAGAATCTAAAAGAACAGGTGCAATATCAAAAAGTGTTCTAAATCGTTCTTCACTTTGTTTTAACTTTTTTTGAATTATCTCTTTATTTCTTATTTCGTCTTTTAACTTTAAATTCCAATAGATAAAAAGTACAATTATAGATATTCCAAAAAATAATATTTCTAAAACAAGTTTATAATCTGTTTCTACTTGGTACTTGATATTTTTCCATTTATTTATCAAATTAGTTCTAGTATTACTATCAATTGATAAAAGAGTTTTTTCTAAGATTTCATTTAAAATTGTTTCGTCATTTCTTGAAGCAATACTTAAATAATAAGTATCTTCAAATTGTCCAGTAATAGCTATATCTTTCATATTATTTTTTTGGATTTCATAATTAATTACAAGAGAATTATCTAAAAAACCAGAAACTTTATCTTGTTGTACATAAGATAATCCTTCATGAACGGATTCGACTTCAATTAAATTAAGATAAGGATATTTATTTTTTAATAATTCTTGCATTGAATAATTTTTTACAATAGCTAATGATTTTTCTTTAATACTATTTAAATTGTCCACAAAAGGTATCCCAACTTTTGTAACAATTACTAAAGGTGCAGAAAAATAAGCTTTAGTAAAATTTAAATACTTTTCTCTTGATGGTGTTTTTTCTGCAAGTGATAAAATATCACATTCTCTTCTTTTTATTTTTTCTAAGGATTCTGTCCATTCTTTTGTTTCAACAAGACGAATAGGTGTTTCAATCATTTGAGAGATTAATTTAAAAAAATCTGATGTTATTCCTATATGTTCATTATTCTCAATTTTTTCTAAAGGTAGCCAATTGGGATCAACACATAATTTTAACTCTTTTTTATCTTTAAGATATTCTTTTTGTTCTTGAGTTAAATTCAGATTATTTTCTTTTGTTTCATAGGCAAATGTTTCTAATTTTTCTTCTTGAAAATTTATTTTTTCTAAGTTATAAGAAAGACTGTTATTTGAATAAAGATTAAGAAGAAAACAACAAGATAAAAGTATATATTTCAATTTTTTTCTTTTATTGCAAATTTATGTTGTTTTTATCTAAAAAAAGAGCAATTGCACGCATTATTAAAATAACACTTAACCAAATCGTCATAAAAAATAAATAAACATATACTAAAGTAATCATCAAATCTGTTGTACTAAGATAATTAGCAGGAAGATAAACAGTAGAAGCTCTAAAAATACGAATACTAAACAGAATAACTCCCACAAAAAATAATATTGCAGAAATATCATCGATAAATTTAAACTTTTTTGTAGAATTCTTCCAAAACATTAAACTAATGACAAAACTATACATAGCAAAAAAAATAGAAATTATAACTATTCTCATATCAACGCTATAATAAATAAATGTAAATAAAATAAAACCAAATAATACAACTCCAATTGGCATCAAATAACGATTATGCCAAGGTGCTTCTAGATTTAATAAATCACGAATTCCTACATATAAGAAAACATACCCTGCAACTAATAGCGTATTTCCAGTAACTATAGAAAAAATATCTGGAATAAAATTTCTTGAACTTGTTAAAACTTGTCCAAATAAAAAAAGTACAGAAAAAAGCGTAAAATATTTAGGATATTTTTTAAAAGGAAATTTATACCAAAAAAAAGAGCTGATTATTACTAAAATAAGTAAACTAAAAAAGGTACTAATAATTAGTATTTTCATATCTAACATAACTATTCCTAGAAGTGGTCTTATACATATTTTACATAATTATTAGAAAAAATTTAATAAATTATTTATAAGTTCAAAATTTATAGCTAGATTAGTTTAAGTAAACCTTAAACTAATCTACTTTTAGATATAATCATTAAAAATTAAGATTAAAAGGAAACATTATTAAAACTTTTACATCAATGAACTTAGATGAAAAAATCATAAATGCACTAAAAGATTTAGATTATAAAGAAGCTACGGAAATACAAAAAAAAGCTATCCCAGTTGCTTTAAAAAAAAGAGATATTCTAGCAGCTGCACAAAGTGGAACAGGTAAAACAGCGGCGTTTTTATTACCAATATTAACAGAACTATTAGCTAATAAACAAGCAAATAAACCAATTCTTAGAGCTTTAATTTTAGTTCCAACAAGAGAATTAGCAACTCAAATATCAAAAGCAGTTGATGATTTCTCAAAATATATGGAAGTAGAATCACTAGCTATGGTTGGTGGAGTTTCAACAAAAGACCAAGAGAAAAAAATAGCGAAAGGTCTTGACATTTTAGTAGCAACATCAGGAAGATTGATGGAACATCTAAAAAATGGAACTGTTGATTTATCAAGTGTTACAACAGTTGTAATTGACGAAGTTGATACGATGCTTGACATGGGATTTTTAGAAGATATTGAAAAAATTCTTCCAAGTGTTGGACCAAAAAGACAAATCATGATGTTCTCTGCAACTATGAATCAAAATGTTAAAAAACTTGCAAAAGAGTTTTTAACAGATCCAGTTGTAATTGAAGTTGCACAACAAAGATCAGCTGTAAAAATCATTGACCAACAAATTGTTTTAGTTGATGAAGCAAATAAAGCAGCAGCATTGTCATATATCATTGGTTCAAAAAACTATTCACAAGTTTTGGTTTTTGTAAATATGAAAATAGAAGCTGATACTTTAGTTGAACATTTAGAACTTGATGGACTTCCAGCTGGTTGTATTCATGGAGATGTTAGACAAACAGCTCGTGCTAAAGTTATGAGAAAATTCAAATCAGGAGAAATTAGAGTTTTAGTTGCAACTGATATTGCTGCTCGTGGAATTGATATAGAACTTCTTCCAATAGTTGTAAATTATGCCTTACCTGAAACTGTAACTGATTATACACATAGAATTGGAAGAACTGGAAGAGCTGGAAATCCAGGAATTGCTTTGACACTTTTAAGTGTTAAAGATTATAAAATGATGATTGATATTGAAAAAGAGTTAATCATAAATATTCCAAGAACTGAAGTTGAAGGTTTTGAAGCAACAGAAAAAAAACCAAGACTATTTAAAGCAAGACCTAAACAACTAAGTGTAAAAAAAGCAGAAGCTGGAAAAATAGCTAAAAAAACAGGTTTCGCAAAAACAAATGCCCCTGAAAAAAAACCAGCTAAAAAGAAAAAAACTACTAAAAGAGATACTAATAGAAGTTTTGGGAAAAAATAAAATATCCTAAAGGGATATTTTATTTTTATATTTCAAAACTCAAATTACTAAAATAATATCCTTGAATAAAATCACATTCTAAGCTTCTAACTAAATTTAAATCATCAAGAATTTCAACACCCTCAATTATAGATTTTTGACCATTCAATTTTATAGTTTTTAATAAACCATTTAGATAATGCAAATAATTCTTATTTTTTCTAATTTGTTCAAGAAATGATTTATCAATTTTTATATATTTACAATTATTCATAATATAAAAAGAAAACATCGAACCATCTTGTGCAAAATCATCAAGTGCACTACTAATTCCATTTCTTTTTAACCAATTTGAAAAATTCCTCATTATATCAGCTGATGTTTCATCATCACTTCCATTTTCTGTAATTTCAATTACAACCTTATCTTTGTAATTCATCAAAAAATCTTCCCAATAACTTTGTTGTGTTTCACTTACAACAATATCTGCATCAAAATTTAGAAATAGTTTATGATTTAAAGCATAACCTTCTAATTGTAATTTTTTGTTTCTCTTTTCTAGTTCAAAAAATAAACTGTTATTATGATGTAATTTTTTAAATATCTCCTCTGTACTTATAATCTCATTTTTTATATCAAATTTTGATAACGCCTCATAACCATATATTTCTAAAGATTCTTTATGTAAAATAGCTTCATATTTTGTAAAATATTTTGCTTCTAAAATTAATTGTTTAAATTCTATTTGTGTCATGACGGAATTGTAATAAATGATAGCTTAAAATATTATAATAAAGATTATCAATATCGAAGAATAAAAAATTCACTAATATACTCCTTTACACACTAAAATTCATATGATATTGCAAATCTAAAATCTCTTCCAGCTTCATATCGATATAATTCTGCATTACTTTTTGAGGCGATAGATGAATGATTTGCATAATATTTATCAGTTAAATTATTAACTGCCAGAAAATATGTCCATGGTGAATTATGTGATGGTTTCCATTTTGTACTTATATCATGTGTTACATAACCGCTTCTTTGAATAGGTTCATCAATTCCAGAAATTGCATTAATTGTGTAATCAACGAATAAAGTTTTAGTAAGTTCCACGCCTAAATTTCCAGCTAGTTTTTTTGTATCATAAGCTCCAACTCTTCTTATACTAATAGATTCATCAACTCCTGTAACACCATTTGTATCATCATTTATTGTATTTGCATTACTTTGTGTATATGATAAAGAAGTTAAATAAATATCATATCCATACAAAGCTTTTAGTTCAAAACCTTTTGTTTCAAATTCATTTGAACTATTATATATATCTTTTAGAGTTCTTCCTCCTTCTGCGCTTCCATTTACAACATCTTTTGCAACAATTAAATCTTCAATATTTGTTTTGAAAATATTTATATCAA
>ERZ650302.1250-NODE-1250-length-14355-cov-15.225385_pt1 | contig 14355 bp, 18 predicted proteins | sample MGYA00376238_ERZ650302 | MGnify/ENA primary metagenome ERZ650302 (study PRJEB26733, sample SAMN07839298) | wastewater metagenome | biome: urban; feature: wastewater treatment plant; material: waste water | place: USA: North Carolina | collected 2016-04-28 ... | reverse complement strand
TAACCTCATTAGCATTTTTTTCTTTAATTAATTCAATTAAAATATCTTCTGCAATGCCATAGCCAGGAGAAGAATCGAAATATTTTACTCCTAAAGACATGGCTTCTTTTAAAAAATCCAATCCTTGCTGCTTATAGTGCTCTAAATCAAATTTTTCCGAAGAGTCAACCTTGTTTTCATTTATGTTAATATAAATAGGTCTACCAATAGCCGCTGTTCCTAAACCAATTTTAGATGTTTTCAAATGTTGTAATTTTGTATGATTTACCGATTTAGAAAATTTTTCTATTACCAATTTCAATTTAGGGTTAATATAATTTTCGCAAAAAGGCTTTTCTGGATTGGAATGATAATAATTTAATTGGTCTTCAATATTCAATTTGAAAGCTACATAAGGAAGCACCTGTGTAATTATGGTATCATTGAAATCTTTTTGCAATAGCTGTAAAGTAGTAATCGCAGTGTTTTTTTGTGCTTCATCAAAATAATACAGCGCAGAACGATATTTTCCTCTCATGGAATGCATTGCAGTACAACTGTGCGTATGCAAATGAATTTCAATAAGTGCCTCAAGTGTTATTAAATTAGTATCAAAAGTAATTACTACTGCTTCAGAAAATGTGGTGGCTTCCCCATCAGAATGTATCCAACCTTGCAGCACTTCTTCAACACCTATCAACGATTGAAAAATAGCTTCTGTACACCAATGACAACTTCCTCCAATGCCAATTTTTTCTTTACCCATTATTATATTCTTGTTCTTTTTTTGATTTTTTTAGATTTATTTTCTTCCATTTTTAACATCAAAACATTGTCTTGCTAACAAGCGTTTTTTACTATTATTTTAATGTTGGTATTTGTCCTTGGGCTAATTTAATTCTTGTCCATAAATTCATATTTATGGTTATATAGGCAATTTCTGCGATTTCTTCTTCTGTAAAAAAAGCTGTAAGCTTTAGATGAAATTCATTAAAATTAGAACTTGTTCCTTCATTCAGCACATCGGTATATTCTAATGCTGCTTTTTCTTTTTCAGAAAACAATTCTGAGTGCCAATAACTTCCTAAATTATCAATTTTTGCTTGTAGAATATTCAATTTTCTCGCTGTTTCCTGATGTAGAATGCCACAATAACTACATTTGTTTACCGTTGCCACTCTAAGCCTAATGAGTTGTGCTAGCTCTTTATCTAATTTCAAATCTGCGGTATAGCCATAGGCTTTTGCCATAGCGACAGCAGCAGTCATGAATTCAGAATTAGAAGGGTCAAAATTGGTATTTATAAATTTAATACTCTCCATAGCAAAATTTCCTTAATTGTTAAATTAGTTCGGTTTCAAAATACACTTTGTTTGCCACTGTTTTATGCACAGGACATTTTGAGGCGATTTCTTTTAACTTGTTTCTTTGTTCATCAGTAAGATTCCCAATTAGTTTTATCTTTTTAAATATATGGTCCAATTGTCCCATATCTTCAATATTCACATTTAATTCTGAAGAATGTCTTTTAGAATAGCTTAAATATACGAAAACCTCTTTTAAATCCCATTGTTTTCTTTGTGCATATAATTTTAATGTTAAAACAGTACAAGAGCCAATAGCCGCATTTAGAAGCTCATATGGAGATAATCCAAGATCATCGCCTCCAAAATCTTTTGGTTCATCTCCAAGTATGTGATGTGTTTTTGTGTAAATATGGTTAGTAAAAGGCACCATAGTTTCATGATAGACTAGTACTTGTTCTCCAATTGTGTCTTTCAGACCCTCCGAAGGTTTGTCTTTAATTTCTACATACCTTTTTACCCAGCTTCCTATAATTTGAGCCACATAGAAAGCGTCTTCTTTTTTACTAATCAAATGATCTGCTCCGTTTAAACTAATAAAACTTTTTGGATGTATCGCTTTATGATATAGGGAAGCTGCATTTTCTATTCCTACAATTAAATCGTGAGGAGAGTGCATTATTAATATTGGTTTTCTCAATTTTTTCACTTCTTCTTCTAAAGTGTACTTTTCCAAATCATCAAGAAACTGTTTTTTTATTTTAAAAGGTCTACCGCCTATAGATAGTGTAGCTTCTCCTTTATTTAAAATAGTATCTTCTAGATTTCCAAAATGTTTTGTAACATGTTTCACAAAAGAAGGTGCAGCTATGGAAACTAATGCTTCAATATTTGGTAATTTATTAGCACTTATTATGGCAGCTGCTCCACCTAAGGAATGACCAATTAAAATGGATGGAGCGACATAATTTTTGGTTAAAAAAGTATTAACATCTATAATATCTGAAATATTATTAGAAAAAGAGGTTTCGCTAAAATCGCCATCACTATGTCCTAATCCAGTAAAATCGAAATTAAGTACGCTTATCCCTAAATTGGTTAACTCGCTAGAAATGTTTTTAACCACGGCTAAACTTGAAGAACAGGTAAAACAATGTGCAAAAATTGCAATTGTATTAATTTCTCCATTTAAAGGCGTTATTAATTGAGCAGATAATAATGCTTCATCTTTGTTTTTTATTTTCAGATTTATTTTCTTCATTTTATATATTTAAAAAATATAATATCCTTTAATATTAAATTCTGGAGAATTTACTGCTCTTATTGTTTCACTTATTTCTTCTGTAAGGAACATCATTTCTTTTTCTATAACAAAAGAGTTTATTAAATAGGAAGTGTCAGTATTTGAACAATATAGGCAATTGTCGTCTAATGTTAAATTTAAAACGTACCCTTCCTCTTCTAATTTGCCAATAAATTCCTCTTTCCCTATCTCCATAGTAACATGTAGTTTTCCGCTTTTATAATGGTTTATTACTTCTGTTGCTTTTTCATAATCTTCATCTTGTATTTTTAATACTAATGCTCTAAATCCTCCAGAAGTAATTGCAACAGGTTCAATACTTGCCATCATTTCATTTTCTAGGATGGTTTCAATATTTTCGTTTTCAAGAATATTTTTAATATTCATTACTTCATAATATTCGCCACTATATAAGGTTTTCATAATTATTTATTTTTTTATTAGTCTAATTCCACTATACTGCCATCTCATATTAGGATGGAAAAAGTTTCTATAGGTTTTCCGGCTATGTTCTTTAGGCGTCGCAACAGATGCACCTCTCATTACCATAGTGTTTATCATAAACTTCCCATTGTACTCACCTAAAGCACCTTCAATTTTATTAAAATTAGGATAAGGTAAATATGCACTATTTGTCCATTCCCAAAGTGTTCCCCAATTAAGATGCTCAGAAGCTATTTCCCATTCGAATTCGGTTGGCAAGCGCATTTCCATATATTCCGCATAGGCAAAAGCTTCATAAAAACTGATATGCTTTGCAGGTTCATTGAGCGGAATTTTTTCTAACCCATTCTTGTCATAATGATACCATTCTCCATCAATTTTGTGCCAGTACAGCGGAGCTGTTATCCCGTTATTATTAATCCAATGCCACCCATCATCATGCCATAGATTAAAATTCTGATACCCTCCATTTTCAATAAATGCGATATAGGACTCGTTGGTAACCAGTTGGTTTGCAATTTCAAAAGTGTTTATATAGACCTTGTGAACACCGAGCTCATTATCGAAACAAAAAGATTGCTCTTGATGTCCTATAGTATATATTCCCTCTACAATTCTTATGAAATTTGGCTCAACCTTATCTTCAACCGTGCCTACAATGCTGGAAACGATAGGGAAAGTGGGTTGATGTCCTAAAATATATTTAATATCATAGACAAACAATTCTTGATGTTGTTCTTCATGATTGATTCCTACAGCGATAATGTCTAAGATTTCTTTTTCCAAATCACGCTCTAAAAATGTTTCCATAGCCTTAGTAACATAGTCTCTATAAGTATATACGTCTTCAACTGAAGGTCTTGTCATTACTCCTCGTAAGGGACGTAAAACTCTTTCTCCAACATTATTATAATAACTATTGAACAAATAAGAGAAATCATCATTAAACACTTTGTAATCTGCTACATACTTTGTTAACACAAAGGCTTCCCAAAACCAAGTGGTATGGGCCAAATGCCATTTGGGTGGCGAAACAAAATCAATAGGTTGTACAGAATAATCTTCAATTAACAATGTAGCGCATAATTTTTCAAAATTGGCTCTCACCATTATAAATTTTTTTCGTAAGTGTAAAATATTCATGTATTTGTATATAGTTTTATTTTGATCTATAGCTAATTATTTGTTTTCATTAGTGTTTATTTGCATAATTTAAGGCAAATAATAATAGATTAACCCAGGTTTTAAACATTTAACACATTGAGTTTTACTCTTCTGTTTCCATTAAAATAGTAGCTACCATTTTTTTTAATTCGGGGGTTATACTTTCCAAAAACCATTTGTTATTTCCATGCCACCTAAAATTAAGTGGAGAGGGGTGAACTAATGGAAAATATTTTGGTAGAAATTCTTGATAGCTAATGACTGTTTCAGTCAAATTTTTATATGGATTATCTTTTAAATAATACTCTTGAGCATATTTTCCAACAAGAATGATAAGTTCTAGGTTTTTCATCTGCTCCATTATTTTATTGTGCCATTGTGGTGCACATTCTTTTCTTGGTGGCAAGTCTCCAGATTTTCCTTTACCAGGGAAACAAAACCCCATTGGCATAATAGCGAACAATTCTGGATTATAAAACTGTTCCCTCGAGACACCGAGCCACGTTCTAAGATTTTCTCCACTTAAATCATCAAAAGGAATTCCTTTGTCATGGGTTTTTTGTCCTGGTGCTTGCGCAATAATTAGTAGCTTGCTCTTGCTTGAAAACTGAACAATCGGCCGCGGTCTGTTTGGTAAAAAATTTGCACAAATTATACAATCAGCTATAGTATCCTTTAATTTTTCAATCATTCTTTGTCGCTAGAAACAGTTTAGAATAAACTTCATTTATATCATAATTCTCTGAAAAAATATGCTTTTGTCCAGATATCACCATCAATTCAATATGTTTCACAATGGGAGCCAATTTATCATAAGACGTCTTTGCTTCTAAAAGCCAACTAGAGCTATCTTTTTTCCCATTGGCTAATACCACACTCAAGTGCGACCAATTCTCATTCGGAATATTTGCAAATAAACCTCCTGGGAACGCAACTACATACTGGAAAAGCTTTGGCTTGTGAGCCACAATATTAAAAATCGCTCTCCCTCCATTAGAACTTCCCGCAACAACCCAGTTACTTATTGTGCAAGGAAAATAATTCATAATTGCATTAATAAAACCGTCTATTTCATCGGCAGAATAATCTTTAAAATTGCGATCATTATTATTAATAGGAATTATTTGAATATAGTTTTGAAAGTAGGATGTATTAAAATATACATTTGCACTATACATTACAGTTTCAACTGATTGATTTCCTCCAGAAATGCCAATAAAAATGGGATATTCATTTTCATCGGAAAAATCTACTGGAAGCCTCACTAATACTTCGAAATCATTTAAGGATATTTTAGTATACATTTAATACAGAATAGAATTACTCAATTATTTTTACACCATTCCAAAATGCAACATAGTCTTTTATTTCTTTTACTCTATCAGAAGGGTCTGGGTAATACCAAGCAGCATCTTTATTTGTTGTTCCGTTTACTTCTACTGTAAAATAAGATGCATATCCTTTCCATGGGCAAGTAGAGTGGGTATTACTTTCTTTAAAAAACTCTTTTTTTAAACTATTTGGTGGAAAATAATGATTCCCCTCGATAACTATTGTTTCATTGCTTTCCGCTATAGTTTCCCCGTTAAATATTGCTTTCATAATTAGTAAATTTCTTCGATTTTAAAATCATTATTATTAAAACTACACACGTCTCCTTTTTTCTTGCCCATCATGCATTGATAAATAGGCGCTTTTGTCGATATACTGATGAAGTTTTTACCCTCAAATGTAAAATTTCCATCAGCAGTTGCAATTACCATATAGTTATCATTTACTTTTATAACGGCTCCTGGTTCAACCACTTGGGAGGGATTAAAATTTAATGCTTCAATTTCTTCAAGATGATGATGGTGATCATGCACCTGTTTGTCTAATTGTTTTCTTAATCTTTCTTCTTGCCTATGATGCGATTGGTCATCTTGGTCAATAACATCATTTCTGTTAAGCATAGTACCTTTTACAAAATCTAATAGCTTTTCTTCTGTATTTTCTATAGTATGCGTTTCGTTTTCAATTAAAAACTTTTTTAATTCTTTTTTGTCTATCATTTTGTATTTTTTAGTATTAAAATTCTTTTTTAAGTTCTTGTATTTTATGAAAGATTAAAGGAGGAAAATTTCCATGATAAATTTCGCAAATGGTACACTTTTTTAATGCTAATGGGTCTTCATTTTCAATTTCTTTCGCAGGGAAAATGCTAAAAACCAATTCGTGATAAATTAATGTATTATAAAACTCTTTATCTTCTTTAGCTAGCTTTGAATTTTTGTTTTTTTGTAAAATTAATTTAGCACTGTTTATGATGCTCAATATTCCTCTAACTCCGTCAATTTTTAGAATATCATCATCATTATGAATATTAACATTCATATCTTCAATATCTTGAAAAAAATGTTTTATTGCTCTCTTTCCAAAAATTAAACTGCTTCTACCACTAAAATCTTTATCATAGCTAAAGCTTTTGATGTTATTTTGAAAAAAAGAATACAACTCATGTATTTGTTCCAAATCATGTCTTATTAATGACTGCTTATTGTCTTCATTAACTTGATTTTGAATAATAGTATTAGCATCTAATTGTGCTTTTAAAGCAAGGTATATAAGAATAGAACCTAACAGTTGAGACACTGGAGAGGTAATTCCTCCAATAGTATCCCCAACGGGGCCATATTCTCCTAATACTTCTAAATTTAAAAAGGATACCGAAAATGGCAAAATAAATATTAATATGGCTCCTAGAATTAATGTCCATTTCGCATAGCTATTTACACTATTATCAAGTTTCATATATTATTTTGTATGTCTTTCAAAAACTTCTCCTACTGAAACATCATAACTCTCAAAAATTTCTATTTTCCCGCGTTCTTTATATTTTTTATGCTCTGGATGTTCATCCCAAAGAAGAAAAGAAGCTTTGTCTTTAAAATAGACAACTAGCATATGATAACCATTTTCTCCGTTATAGACTTCGTGCCCATCATATCCTTCAATCATTGAAACATGTTTTCTTGCATAACTATATAATCTTTCAAATTCTTCTTGAAATTCTGGATTAACCTTATATTTAAACGCTGCAACTATCATTTTTTTTATTTTTATGCTTAAATTATTACTTCAAATTTTCTTTATATAGCTCTTTGAATTTTCTCAACTTCGGATTAATTACTGCTGCACAATACCTGTTTTGATCTCTATTCTCATTATAATAATTTTGATGATAGTCTTCAGCAGGGTAAAAGTGTTCAAACATGGCTACTTCTGTAACAATCATATCATCATACGTAGCTTTTAATTCCTTAATCGCATTTAGTGCAATTGTTTTTTCTTCTTCATTTCTATAAAAAATTACACTTCTATATTGAGTACCCATATCTGCTCCTTGCTGATTTAGTGTTGTTGGATTGTGGGTAGTGAGATGAATTTTAACCAAATCCTCATAAGATATTTCAGCAGGATTATAGGTAAACTCAATCACTTCTGCATGGCCAGTTATCCCAGAGGAAACTTCTCTATAGGTAGGGTTAGAAATTCTTCCTCCACTATAGCCACTTTCAACAGTAACAACCCCTTTTAAATTCTGAAAAATTGCTTCTGTGCACCAAAAACAACCTCCTCCAAAAGTTGCTTTCCTTTCCATACTTTCCACTTTTTTCAAAGCCAATGCATTCATACAATATCGCAATCCACTAGGCATGGGGCCATCTTGAAAAACATGCCCCAAATGTGCATCACAAGTGTTGCAAGTTGTTTCAATTCGATACATCCCATGACTCTTATCTTTGTGGTAAGCAATCACATTATCCTTTATGGGTTGTGTGAAAGAAGGCCAACCCGTACCGCTATCAAATTTTTCTGCAGAATCAAAAAGTAAAGTTTCACAACAAACACAAGTATATTTTCCTGCTTCAAAAAAAGTACACAAGTCCGAACTATTGGCTCTTTCTGTTCCTTTTTGCCTAGTAATATAATATTGTTCTTCTGTTAGCAGAGCTTTCCATTCTTCGTCGGTTTTCTCTACTCGTCTATCTGGAGTAAGATTTCCTTTGTTTGCATATTTAATTACATCGAGCCATTTTAGCATAATTCTATATTTAGTTTTGAAGTTTATATTTCACTTTACATTGATTACAAATAGTTTCTTCATTATCTGTATGAGAATACTTTATACCTCCTAAATTCAAATCGGCATAGTTTTGAATCCAACCTCTATTGTTATCAATATTATTAATAGATATGCCATGATTTTTTACCGCTTCATAGAAATTTCCGGAATACTCTTGAAATCCCCAACAATTTGGGCAATAACCTTCTGGAGTTATAACTTCTCCTTTTGTGTACCATGCTTTTATTGACTGAAAAATGTCCATACTTAATTTTATTTATTTAGTTAATTCTTGAATTTTTAAATCTAATCTTAATAAGGCATTGTTAGGGTCTGAACCAAAAATGGAATAATTCAAATTGGTGTTTTCATCAACAAGAATCCAATGAGGTGTTCCGCCTGCATCGTAATTAATAAAGGTTGTATTAAAGTTTTTATCCCTAAAATACGGGAAGTTTATATAAAACTCTGATTTACAATCCACCAGTTGTTCATCTGTGAAATCAACTCCTTCGAAATTAGTGTGAATGCCTAAAACATTAATCTTATCTTTATATTCAATATTTACCCAGTTTGCAAATGGTAATGCTCTACCTTTGCAACCAGGACAACCTAAGTTAAAAAACAATATAAGCAAAGGTTTTCCTCTATAACTTTCTAAAGTAGGAACTTCACTATCGCTAATGCTTTCTATACTCCATTCAGATATTTGCTTCCCTAATTCTATCATTTTAAATCTGTTTTTACAAATTTAAACAATAGTTAAAATAGTTTGTTGCACATTTTTCCCGTCTTACTGATAATTATCGGGGAAAATGAGGCACATTGAAAAAAGACAAAACGTTCTTTGTTTATTACTTATATAAAAAAATGTTTCTGCTCCCCTTCAAAAATGCTTGTAAAAAATTGCGCAATTTTTAATAAATACAAACATATATTAGGAGAAAAGCATTTTGATGTTTCATAGCCAAAACTTTTTAATCGGATGATTTAACCAAAAGGATTGAAATAGTAAAAAACACTTTGGTTATTCTCCATTTAAATAGTATTTTAATTGTTTTTAACACAAATTTTTTAGTATGTTCAATAAAAAAACAGAGCCCAAGATGCACTAGAACTGGAAAAATGAAAAAGTTTTATTTAATTCTTCTGAAAATAAAAAAAAGGAGACCAAATTTTAATGTAAAAAGAGTCATGAATATGCTTTATGGGAAAATTTTGAAGAGCAAAAATTCTAAAATTAAATTGTTAGCTTTTTAACTATATTGACATTGCTAATAGTTATTTTTACAATAAAAAAGTATTGATAATGTCAATTTAAGATATTGATTCTTAAAAATCATTATAACAATATTGGTTCTTTATTAATTAGATAGTTTATTTTTCCCCTAAAGTTATTTCTGCGTTGTCATGAAGCAAGCCATGTTTTTGATAGCAAAAACCTCCCTTCGGTCGCATGGCTTGGCAGGGTAAAACCCCACACCCCAAATTCGATATACAAATAATAGTAAACCAAAATATTGTTTCATAATCTTTTATTATCTTCAAATTGATTCGTTTTTTTTAAAAAATGATAATGCTTTGATTTTAAGTAAGAAAAACATTAATTCATATAAAACATTATTTCATATAAAGAATTAATTAAAAGAAAAGATTAATTAAAAAAAAGAATTAATTAATGTATTCATTTATATCATTTATATCATTTATATCATTTATATCATTTATATCATTTATATCATTTGTAACAGTTATAAAATATATTCATTTGTAATATTTGTAAAATATATTTATTTATAATAATTGTAACAGTTTGTTATATAGATATTTGTCTTCTAATTTTTAATTAAAAATTGTTGTGTTTAAAATTCAAATTTCTATTTTTACTTCCAAATAAAGTTTTCTTTATTTTATAATTTTTTAACCTAAAAATATGGAATTAAAAGTCTTGGATTTTAAAGAATTCAATCATATAGAATATAAAAAAATTGAATCAAAATATGAAAATAATCCGAATCCTGTAACGTTTACTTTAGACGAATTTAAATCGATTGTATCACTTCTTTTTTCAGTTCAATATCATACTCCAGAAGTTTCAGAAGAGCATTTGCATAATATTGCGGGTATATTGTATGAAGAATATCCAATTGTCAATATTACTTCAAAATTTGGGAGACAAATGATTGAAAATCTTGATAATGATTATTTAGATTGGATGGATAGTCTTTCAAATAGAAGTTATCACATATCGGAAATGATATTTAATGAAGAGTTGAATGATTTTGTCCATTTAGCTTTAATTGATTATATGATAATTCGGAAATTTGAGTATGGTAAGTTCTTTCTTAATGAATGGTCAAAGCTATTTTTTAATTTGGATGGATACTCATTGAGTATGAATGTTGCTGAAATAATAGGAGTTTTTAGAACAAAAGAAGATGCTTTTAAAATGCTTTGTGATAAATTGCTTAAAAAAAATCCCGATTTATCAGGCTATGAAGTTCTATTTTTAGCATTTACTTTTAAAGAACTATTTTATAAATCGGATAAAGATTCTATAAATTATGCACTTACAAATTTTATCGTTAGAGATAAAATTCATGAATTAAATACGAGAATTGATATTCTTAAGTTATCAATGATTAAGGAAATTAATCCAAATCAAAAAACAAACGACAATACCCATAACAAAAAGAATAATAACGACAAAGATATTGACGAGGAAGGCTTAAACAAAGGGAAAGGAGGTCCAAAACGATGAAAGATATAACTTATAGTTTAGATGAAATAATTGAAATAATTAAAAAAATTACTGATAAAAATTATTATGTAACTCTTGAAGGTGTAAATTTTAAATTAGAACAGTTAATATTACTACAAAAAAAATTTAATGAAAATTCAAGACTTTTGGAGGGGTTTAGTATTCAAATTGAAGAAAATCTTTCCATGCGTAGAGCTTTAATAGCTTTACTCCAAGAGAAGTATTACACTCGTAAAACCTACGAAGGAATTGAAATTAAATTATCTCAACTACAAAACATTGCAAATTCAAGATTTGTAATTAAGAACAAAGACACGAGGAATTTTAAGACACCACAAGATATACACCCCAAAAACCCTTGTTTACATTATGAAGATGATATTGATAAAAAAAAGCACTATAAAACAGCTTTGAATATACTTATCGAATTAAATGTATTGTATTACACAAATTCAAATGCTCATGAAAACCTTAAATCTATATATGAAGATATTTCAAACTGTTAAGGCGTAACGTACACTTTTTTTTGTACGATACCATTAATTTGCCATTTTTTACCCACTTAAATTTGTCTTGTTGAACGAATTTAAGTGGGTTTTTTATTTGGAATTCGATCAACCTTTTTCAAATTAAAATAATATGGCTAGACCGAGAAAGACAATTGAACAAATAAAAATATTCCAAATAAATTTTAGGATTACTTTAAATGAGCAAATTCAATTGGAATCATTCGCTAAAAATTATGGGTTAAATGTTGTGGAATATGTAAGAAGAAGAGCTTTACAAAAACAGTTGCCAAAATTTGTAATGTCAGGGTTAGAAAGAGATTTACTTATTGAGCTTTCTCGTATTGGAAATAATATTAACCAGATGTCAAAAAGAGTAAATCAAGGCAATCCAAATTTGAAAGGTATAGAAGATGAACTCATGATTTTGAAAGCCAAGTTGAATGAAATTAAAAGTGAATTATTAAAATGATAGCAAAGCAGGTAAAAGGCAAGGATTTTTATGGAGTGCTTATGTATAATCAAAAGAAGGTTGATAAAGCCGAAGCAATTATTTTGGATTCCAATTTAGCGTCAGGCTCGGTTGTAAAACAAACCAAAGAGTTTAATGTGGTAAGGCAGCTTAAACCTAACTTGTCAAAAGCAGTATACCACACTTCATTAAATCTACCTTATAGCGATTCTAACAAGTTAACTGATGAAGAATTTTCAAATTTAGGAATAGAATATTTAGAAGGAATGGGCTTTGATGAAAATCAATACATAATATACAAGCATTTTGACCAAAATCATTCTCACATTCATATAGTTGCCAATAGGGTTAAATTTTCTGGGGATGTAGTTTCTGATTCACAGGATTATAAACGAAGTGAGAAATTAATTAGGAGTTTAGAGCAGAAATACCATTTAACAAAATTAGTTGAAAACGATTTTTCTAACGTGTTAACCAAAGGGGAAGTAGAAAAACATATAAGAACAGGAGATATTCCAGAGCGATTACAATTGCAGGGAATAATTGCTCAAATTTTAATTCAAAAAGTGACTCTTGAAGAGTTTGTTGAATTACTGAAAAAAAAAGAAGTAAATACAAAATTAAATAAAAGTTCTACCGGAACTATTTCGGGAATTTCTTTTGAATTTAAAAACACTACATACAAAGGAAGTAAAGTACATAGGAGTTTATCATACAATAACTTAATTAAAAAACTCAAACCAAATGAACAAGAGCGAATCAATAATCCTATTTCAGCAAATAATACAGAAATTGGAAAAATTGGAGAAGAATCAGGAAGAACTATCAGAACAACTGAAACAAACAGGTCAAACAATAGTAGAAAACCAGAAAATAATTTGGGCGAAAATAAAGGAAATGAAATAAATAATAAGCCAAGATTTAGAAGATAAAAATGAAAGCAGAAACGGCATACCATGTCATACAAGCCCTTCCAGAAACGGAAGTAGCTCGCTTGTACCAAATGCTTGGTGTGTAGTTGCCTTTAAACACTAAACCTAAAAAACCTAAAAAGAAGCCTTTAATTTCTGATGCAGAAGCTACGGAGTATCTTTTGAAGAAATTGAGAAAATACACTTAAATTTTTATAAAACAATAATTTTATTTCAAAAGAATAATCTAATTTTACAATAACAAAAATAATATTAATCGCGTAAGCTATTAAATAGGAACTCAGGAAACTAGGAACTTCCGTGCAAGACATCCAAATTTAATAGACTTACGCCTGTGCAAAATACTTGCGTGGGCGTAGTCTTCTGGATGTCGGGCTTCCTAGTGCCTCTGAGTCTGCTGGCTATTGTCTCACGCATTTTTTTAGCACTTATGAAAAGAACAAAATCCAACATTAAAGTAAAATCAGAAGTATTTACTCCATTAGTTAATTTGCTTTTATTTAATGAATTTAAAACCCCAGATTTTAATTCTGAGAATGAAAAATTATCAGAGGAATATATAGAAGCTGTTAAAACGGTGGACCAAATGGATATAGGAGAAAATATATTCTTTATGGGAAGAATTCAATTTTATTTATCTGAATTACTTGTTCCTGCAAGAAAACATATTTTTGATATAATATTAGAAAAAGAACCCTATATTATGACTATGGTAATTTTCAACATAATGGAGAATAATCTGCAAATAAATGAAGAAAATTCATTCTTGAGTCAAAAGAAAATTTTAATGGATTTGATAGATTTTAATGAAAATGGTAAATTTAATAGGGTAATATTGCTGTTTTTTATTTTTCAATTTGAACATATTATGTATTTAGAATTTACAGATAAACATAATATATCTAAAGATGAATATAATAAACTCATTGAGGGTTTAAGTGAGTTGAAAGTTTTAATGAACTAAAACAAAAAAGCCTTTCCACTAAAAAATTTAGAAAAGAATTTATTGGAAAAAATGTTTGTGAAATTAAATTAGTAATTATATTCAGAAATTGAAACCTTGAAAAGTTGAATTTTTAAGGTTTTATACATCTAACTAGAGAGTTAGGATGTGTTTTTTTTATAACAGTAAAAAAAATTACACTAGAATTAATCATTTTTTTTATCAGATTTATTTTCAATATAAAAATGCTAAATCTGCGGAAGTAAATTTAAGTTTACATTTACGGAAACCCGTAAAATTTCCACAATCCCTTTATTTACTTTCGCTCTCAGAGGCACCCCCGTAAAAATACCTGGTTTGAAAATCAGGTATTTTTACGGGTTGTTTAACACCTTTTTTTTCGTTATGTTTGGGGATTGTGTATTTATAGAAGAATAAATCA
>ERZ650302.1249-NODE-1249-length-14363-cov-29.039419_pt1 | contig 14363 bp, 10 predicted proteins | sample MGYA00376238_ERZ650302 | MGnify/ENA primary metagenome ERZ650302 (study PRJEB26733, sample SAMN07839298) | wastewater metagenome | biome: urban; feature: wastewater treatment plant; material: waste water | place: USA: North Carolina | collected 2016-04-28 ... | reverse complement strand
CGGGCACCTTGGAGCAGCCCACGCCCTGGTCCACCCAGCGCACCACGTAGCCCAGAATGCCCTGGGCGTTGTTGTCCAGCTCCTGCTGCTTCTCGGCGTCGCTCCAGTGGGGGCTGGCGGCCACGGGCACGGTGAGCAGGCCGGTCAGCAGGTTGTCGCGCTCGGCGTTCACATCGATCTTTTCCAGCTCGATCTGGATGTCGCTCACCTTCACCTGGTGGTAGTGCAGCGCGTGCAGCGTGGCGCCCGTGGGGCTGGGCACCCAGGCGGTGTTGGCACCGGCCTTGGGGTGGGCGATCTTCTGCTTGAGCATCTCGGCCATCAGGTCGGGCATGGCCCACATGCCTTTGCCGATCTGTGCCTTGCCGCGCAGGCCACAGCTCAGGCCCACCAGCACGTTGTTCTTCTCGTAGGCCTGGATCCAGGCGCTGGTCTTCATGTCGCCCTTGCGCACCATGGGGCCGGCGTGCATGGCGGTGTGTATCTCGTCGCCCGTGCGGTCCAGGAAGCCGGTGTTGATGAACGCCACACGGCTCGATGCGGCGGCAATGCAGGCCTTGAGGTTGACGGAGGTGCGGCGCTCTTCGTCCATGATGCCCAGCTTGACGGTGCTGTCGGGCAGGCCCAGCAGCTTTTCGACGCGGCCGAACAGCTCGGCGGCAAAAGCCACCTCGGCGGGGCCGTGCATCTTGGGCTTGACGATGTAGACGCTGCCCTTGCGGCTGTTGCGGATGCCCGCAGCGCCTTCAGCGCTGCCTTTCGCTCCTGCGCCTTGGCCCTTTTGCAGGTCGTGCAGGGCGATGGTGGTGGTGACCACCGCGTCCATGATGCCTTCGGGAATTTCGCGCTGCGCGCCCTGGGCGTCAGTCCACAGGATGGCGGGGTTCGTCATCAGGTGGCCCACATTGCGCAGGAACATCAGCGAGCGGCCATGCAGGCGCACTTCGCTGCCCCCGGCAGCTTGACTGCCGGTTCCCGCGTTTGGCGCGGTGTAGATGCGGTCAGGGTTCAGGCCGCGCGTGAAGGTCTTGCCACCCTTGGTGACCTGCTCGGTCAGCGTCGCCTGGATGATGCCCAGCCAGTTGCTGTAGCCCAGCACCTTGTCCTCGGCGTCCACAGCAGCCACAGAGTCTTCCAGGTCCAGGATGGTGGACAGGGCCGCTTCCAGCACCAGGTCGCTCACGCCAGCCGCATCAGACTGGCCGATGGGCGTGCTGCGGTCGATCTGGATATCGAGGTGCAGGCCGTTGTGTTGCAGCAGCACCGACGAAGGCGCGGCGGCGTTGCCCTGGTAGCCCTTGAACTGCGACGCGTCTTTCAAGCCCGTGGTGCTGCCGTTGGCCAGTGACACCACCAGCTGGCCGCCTTCGACACGATAGCCTGTCGAATCCTTGTGCGAGCCGGTGGCCAGAGGGGCCGTGTCGTCCAGCACCTGGCGTGCAAACGCGATCACCTTGGCGCCGCGCACGGGGTTGTAGCCCTTGCCCTTTTCAGCGCCGCCTTCTTCGCTGATGGCGTCTGTGCCATACAGCGCGTCATACAGGCTGCCCCAGCGGGCGTTGGCGGCGTTCAGTGCATAGCGGGCGTTCAGGATGGGCACCACCAGCTGGGGGCCGGCCTGCGTAGCCAGTTCGTCGTCCACATTGGTGGTGGTGGCCTTCACCTCGGCAGGCTGGGGCACCAGGTAGCCGATCTTTTCGAGAAAGCTGCGGTAGGCCACCATGTCCTTGATGGGGCCGGGGTTGGCTTTGTGCCAGGTGTCCAGCTCGGTCTGCAGGCGGTCACGCTCGGCCAGCAGGGCGATGTTGCGCGGGGCCAGGTCGGCCACGATGGCGTCAAAGCCCTTCCAGAAGGCGGAACTGTCCACGCCCGTGCCGGGCAGCACCTTGTCTTCGACAAAGCGGAACAGGGAAGTAGCCACTTGCAGGCCGTGGACGGTGGTGCGGTCGGTCATGGAGGGTGCCTTGAACAATGGTTGAAAAACGGGTTTGCTGCCTGGTGGCAAAGATGCCAGTGGTTAGCTTGTAGGCCACTGTATTGCAAATGTTTGAAGATATAAAGACGAAGAAAATCTTAAAACCAATGACTTTTATGCAAAAGTGCGGGCATGGACAAACTCAAAGCGTTTGAATCGTTCGTCTCTGTGGCCACACGCGGCAGTTTGACGGCCGCTGCCAAGGCCGAAGGCGTGGCCCCGGCCATCATGGGCCGCCGGCTGGACGCGCTGGAAGCCCACCTGGGCGTCAAGCTGCTGGTGCGCACCACCCGGCGCATCAGCCTCACGCACGAAGGCAGCGCCTTTTTGGAAGACTGCCAGCGCGTGCTGGCCGATGTGGCCAACGCCGAGGCCAGCGTGTCCGAAGGCGGCGTGAAAGCCACGGGGCACCTGCGCATCACCGCCCCGGCAGGCTTTGGCCGCCGCCATGTGGCGCCGCTGGTGCCGCGTTTTCGCGAACTGCACCCCGATGTGACCATCTCGCTGAACCTCAGCGACCGCGTGGTGGACATGGCGGGCGAAGGCTACGACTGCGCGGTGCGCGTGGGCGACCTGCCCGATTCATCGCTGGTGAGCGTGCGCATTGCCGACAACCGCCGCCTGTGCGTGGCCACCCCCGCCTATTTGCAGCGCCACGGCACGCCACGCCACCCCAGCGACCTGCTGCAGTTTGACTGCCTCACGCTGTCCAGCGAAGCCTCGCAGATCCGGGGCTGGGCGTTTCGCATGCCCACCGAAGGGGGCGGCACTGAGGTGGGCTACCTCAAACCCGGCGGCCCGCTTGATTGCTCCGACGGCCAGGTGCTGCACGACTGGTGCCTTTCGGGCTACGGCATTGCCTGGCGCAGCACCTGGGAGGTCGAGGCCGAGATCGCCGCAGGCCGACTGGTGGAGGTGCTGGCCGACTTTGCCGCCCCGCCCAACGGCATTTACGTGGTGTTTCCCCAGCGCAAGCACATGCCCCTGCGGGTGCGGCTGTGGATCGAATACCTCAAGCAGCAATACGCGCAGCCCGCCTTCTGGCAGGGGCGGTGATGACCCTTCGCCCCACCCCGCCCGCGCGCCCCGTGGCAGACTGAGCCCATGACCGAGCCCACGCTCCTCGTCGCAGACGACCACCCCCTGTTCCGCGCCGCCGTGCTGCACGTGCTGCAGGGGCGCCTGCCCCAATTCCGCACCCTGGAGGCCGCCAGCGCCGCCACCCTGGGCCAGGCGCTGCAAGAGCACCCCGAGATCGAGCTGGTGCTGCTGGACCTGAGCATGCCCGGCGCCCGCGGCTTTTCGGCCCTGCTGCATGTGCGCGGCGAGTACCCCGAGGTGCCCGTGGTCATCATCTCGTCCAACGACCACCCCCGCGTCATCCGCCGTGCGCAGCAGTTTGGCGCGGCGGGCTTCATCCCCAAGTCCGCCCCCGCCGAGGCCATGGGCGATGCCATCCAGGCCGTGCTCGACGGCGGCAGCTGGTTCCCGCCCATGGCGGCCGAACGCTCCGAAGCCGACGCCGAACTGGCCGCCCGCCTCGCGCAGCTCACCCCCCAGCAGTTCCGCGTGCTGCTGTGCCTGGCCGATGGCCTGCTGAACAAACAGATCGCCGCCGAACTGGGCCTGGCCGAAAACACCGTCAAGGTGCATGTCACCGCCATCTTGAAAAAACTGGAGTGCTACAGCCGTACGCAGGCGGCAGTGCTGGTGAAGAGTCTGGAGGCGGAAGGGGTGGAGCCGGTGTGACAGCGCTGTTTAAATAAAAATAGGCTCCAGCGCTTGCCTAATAAGCGCTAGTAGCTATAAAAAAGGGAGTAGAGGATGGATATTTCAGCGCTGCAAACACGGCTGCGCAGTTTTGCCGCAGCCCGTGATTGGCAGTCTCGCCACACACCCAAGAACCTGGCCATGGCGCTGACGGTGGAGTCGGCAGGGCTGTTGGAAATGTTCCAGTGGACGACGCTGGGCGAATCGCGGGGAGTGGTACGGGACCCGGCCTACAAAGAGCGCGTAGCCCATGGGGTCGCTGATGTCCTGCTTTGCCTGTTGCAACTGGCAGACCAGGCGGGGGTGGACTTGCCAGAGTCTGTGGAGCAAACATTGCGTGCCAAGGCGCTCGAACACCCTCCCAAGCACCCTGATCTGGAGCCCCCCACGCCCGCTGCCACCGTAACGGTCACGCCAACGCCTACAACCCAAAGAGTGCATCTGCTCGTCGACTGGGAGAACGTGCAGCCGAAGGGTGATGAACTCAAGACACTGGTGCCGGAGGGCACCGACGTATGGCTGTTCCATGGCCCGCATCAGACCGTGGACCCCACGGGGCATGAGCAGGTTTACGGGGTCGAGCAGGTGACGCGGGTCCCTAGAACCGGTGCGGGAAGAAACGCGCTGGATTTTCAGCTGGCTTACTACGTTGGATACATCTCAGCCCGTCAGCCGGAGGGCAGGTTTGTGGTCGTCTCCAACGACAAAGGGTATGAGCCCATGTTGGAGCATGCAACAGAACTGGGGTTTGATGCGCAGCGGTGTGGGTTCCGCAGAGTACCAATACCGCCCGCCGCATCCGCCGTTCCGATAGCACAGAAGTCCGCTACCTTGCCGCCGCCGCCGCCAGCGCCAGCGTCGTCACCGGCAGCCACCCTTGCGGTTGAGGCAACGGTCAAAACCAACGCAAAAGCTGTAGTACCACCACCTCCCTCTGCAAAAGCTGCTCAGGCCCGCACCCAGGCAACGCGGGCAGATATGCAGAAGCTGCTAGCCCAGCTGGATGGGCTGCCAGCCGTCCACCGCCCCGCGCATAAGGCCGCACTGTTGGTGCTGCTGCAAAACTGGTTGGGCGAGTCCAGTGTGCGGTCGCCGCGCACATCGCACGCTTTGGCCCAGTTGCAGGCGCGAAAGCGCGTGGTGGTCAAGGGCGAGGTGGTGTCCTATCCACCCTTGCCTGTTGCCCCGCCAGCGGTGAAAAAGGCAGCTCCTAAGGCTACTCCTTCAAAGGCTGTGGCTTCAAAAGCGGCGCCTGCCCAGAAAGCATCCGGAGCCACAGCACCCCCGAAAAAGCCGGTGACGAAGAAATCCGCCGTTTCCGCGCCGCCCAAGTCGCCCAGCCCAACGGTTGGCAAGACCGCTGCAAAGACTGCGCATCCTCCTACTGCAGCGCAGGTGGCGCGGTCCGTGTTGGCCAGCCTTCAGAAGATGACCAAGAACAAGCCACGGCAACGCTCTGGCTTGCTCAAGCATATTGAGGCCCAGGCCGCCAAGACGGAAGACCCGGCGGCCATGGCGCAGCGCGTGCTGAGTTTGCTGGAAGCGCGTAAGGATGTTGTCATCGCCGCGGATGGCAAAGGGATCACCTATTCAGAGAAGAAATAGGCATGTAGCGCTTATCCATCAGGCGCGTGAAGCTATCAAAAATATAGCTTTAATGCTTACCCTGCTGCAACCGCAGCAATGTCTGGCTCACCAGCGCCCGCAACGCCGGTGCCCGCACGGGTTTGGCCAGAAAGCCCCAGCCGCGTTCGGCCGCCTGGCGGCGTAGCGTCGCATCGCGTTCGGCGGTGACCAGGATCACGGCGGGGCTTTGGCCCCAGCGTTGGCACAGCTCGGCATACACCTCCGGCCCTTGGTAACCCGCGCCCAAGTGCACATCCAGCAATACCAGCTGCGGCGCCTGCCCTGGGCGAGCCTGCTCCAGTGCCTGTGGCGCGCCACCTGCCAGAGGTACGTCGCAGCCCCAGCGTTGCAGCAAGGCCCGCGTGGCGGCGCAGGTGGGGCCGTCGTCTTCGATCACCCAGGCGCTGCTGCCCTGGAGCGGGGCATCGTCTGATGCGAACTGCGCGGTGGCGGGGGCAGATGGGGGTTGCGCTGCGGCCGGGTCACCCAGCGGCACGCAGACCCAGAAGACGCTGCCGCGGCCCAGTTGGGAGCGCAGGCCGATCTCATGGCCCAGCAGGCGGCCCAAGCGCTCCACGATGGCCAGGCCCAGGCCCGCGCCCCGGTCGTCGGCGCGGCCTTCGTCGAGGCGGCGGAATTCTTCAAAGATTTCGCGTTGCAGTGCCTCGGGAATGCCGGGGCCCTGGTCGTGCACCTCAATGCGCAAATGCCCACCCATGCGGCGGCAACCCACCACGATGCGCCCGCGCCGGCTGTAGCGGATGGCGTTGGAGACAAAGTTCTGCAATATGCGGCGCAGCAGGTTTTCGTCGGTGCGCACCACGGCGCGGGTGGGCACGCAGCGCAGTTGCAGGCCCTGGCTTTCGGCCAGCACGCCAAAGTTGTGGCCCAGCACCTGCAGCAGCGGGCCCAGCGGCACGTCGCGGATATGCACTTCGAGCTGGCCCGATTCCATGCGCGAGATATCGAGCAGGCTGTTGAGGATGGCATCCTGCGCGGCCAAGGCGCCTTCGATGCTGTCGGCCGCGTGCCGCCCGGCTTCATCGGGCAGGTGGCTGCGCAAGAGCGAGGTGAACATGCGCGCGGCGTTCAGGGGCTGCAGCAGGTCGTGCACGGCGGCAGCCACGAAGCGGGTTTTGGAGCGGTTGGCGCGCTCGGCCTCTTGGCGGGCCACGTCCAGGTCGCGGGTGCGGTCCGCCACGCGCTGTTCCAGCGCATCGGCGAGGGATCGCAATTCACGCGCGGCGTTTTTGTAGCTGGTGATGTCTGCGTAGCTGGTCACAAAGCCGCCTTCGGGCAGCGGGTTGCCGCGAATCTCCAGCACCGTGCCGTCTTCTTTGGCGCTTTCGTGCAGGTGGGGGTTGCCGCTGCGCAGGTGGGCCAGGCGGCGTTCGATGGCTTCTTCCACCGGGCCCGGGCCCAGCAAGCCCCGGCGGGCGTTGTGGCGCAGCAGGTCGGCAATGGGGCGGCCCACCTGCATCAGGTCGGCCGGGTAGCGGAATAGCTCCACGTAGCGTGAATTCCAGGCCACCAGCTTCAGGTCGGCGTCGATGATGACCACGCCCTGGGGCAGGTGCTCCAGGCTGCGGGAGAGGCCCGTGTCCGTTTGCTGCGCGGCCTGCTGGGCGGCCTGCACGATGCCGTCTTGTGCGGTGCGCAGCTCTTGCGCGTGCTGTTGCAGCACGGTTTCCAGCTCCTGGCGGCTGCGCTGGCGCAGGCGGGCCAGGCGCTGGCGCTGGCGCACAAACAGCACCAGCAGCGCCAGGGCCAGCCAGCCGCCGGCGCCGGCGGCACCGGCCCAGCGGCTGTCGGCCAGGCTGTTGTGCGTGTCGTGCACCAGGTGCAGTTGCCAGGGCGTGCCGGGCAAGGGCTGGGTTTGCCACAGCACGCGCCCTGCGGGCGCAGGCATATCAGGGCTGGATGCCACGCGTACCAGCTGACCACCGTTGTCCATGTGGTCTTCCACCTGCATTTCCAGGGGGCGCAGTGGTTGGTTGGCGTATTGCCGGGTGGCATTCAATTCGCGGCGTTCTTCGTCGCTCAGCGGTTGCAGCAGGCGGTAGCGCCAGGCATCCTGGCTGGCCAGAAACACCACGCCGTGGGCGTCGGATGCGAGCACGATGTCGGGCGTTTGCAGCCATTCGCGCTCCAGCTCCTGCAAGGCAATCTTGATGACCACCAGCCCCAGCGTGTGACCACTCTCGTCGCGAATGGCCTGCGACAGGAAGTAGCCCGGCACCCCGGTGGTGACGCCAATGCCGTAAAAACTGCCGCGCCCCTGGGCCAGCGCCTGCTGCACATAGGGGCGAAAGCTGTAGTCCTGCCCCACGTTGCTGGTAGCCGAGCGCCAGTTGCTGGCGGCCACGGCCAAGCCGTCTGAGTTGAGCAGGGTGAGGGTGGACGACTGGCTGGCGCCGTTGGCCTGCTCCAGCTTGCGGTTGAGCTGCGCTACCTCGTCGGTGCTCAGAGTGCGGCGCAGGGCGCCCTGCAGTTGCGCGTCCAGCGCCAGCACTTCGGGCAGGGTGCGGTAGCGGTCGATGCGCTGGGCCAGCGTTTGCCCGTACAGGGCCAGCTGGCGCTGCACGCTGTCGCTTTCGGCGTGCAGTGACCGCTGCCAGGCCCATTGGCTGGCCGCGAACATGCTGGCCACCGTGCCGGTGAGCAGGATCAGCAGCGTCCAGAACTGGCGAAGGCGGGGCGTGGGCATGGCAGCGTGCGGTGGGAAACGTGGATGGGGCCTGTGGCGCGGGTGAGAGTGTGCCGCAGGGTCCCTTGAAGTCTAAGTAGTTACCCTGATCGGGCGCGCTGGCTCTCCTGTGGAGCGGCTTGCGACTAATACCAATAGGTTATCGGCTGAAACAAAGTGCAGCGGTACAAACGGCACCCTTGACGCGCGCCGGAAGCACCCCGGTGGTGCAGACCCGTGACCCCAGGAGACCCGTTCCATGCACAACCATTCCGCTCCCGCAGCCTCAACCTTGAAGCTGCCTTTTTATCGGCAACTGTACTTCCAGGTGGTGTTTGCCATCGTGTTGGGCGTGCTGCTGGGCCATTTCGAGCCGTCCTATGGCGAGGCGCTCAAACCGCTGGGCGACGCGTTCATCAAGCTGGTCAAGATGATCATCGCCCCGGTGATCTTCCTCACCATCGTGACCGGCATCGCGGGCATGTCGCAGCTCTCCACCGTGGGCCGCGTCTTCGGCAAGGCCATGGCGTACTTCCTGTTCTTCTCCACCCTGGCGCTGGTGGTGGGGCTGGTGGTGGCCAACGTGGTGCAGCCCGGTGCGGGCATGAACATCAACCCTGCAGACCTGGACCAGACCGCCGTGAAGGGCTACGTGGCCAAGTCGCACGAGATGACGCTCACCGGCTTTGCGCTGGACATCATCCCCAAGACGCTGGTCAGCCCCTTTGTGGGCGACAACATCCTGCAGGTGCTGCTGGTGGCCGTGCTGTTCGGCATTGGCCTGGCCATGGTGGGTGAGCCTGGCCGCCCGGTGCTGAATTTTCTGGAAGCCCTCACCACCCCCGTGTTCAAGGTGGTGGGCATTGTGATGAAGGTGGCCCCCATCGGCGCGTTTGGCGCCATGGCGTTCACCATCGGCAAGTTCGGCCTGGGATCGCTCGTGAACCTGGCCTGGCTGGTGGGCTCGTTCTACATCACGTCGCTGTTGTTTGTGGTGGTGATTCTGGGCTTTGTGGCGCGGCTGTGCGGTTTCTCGGTGTTCAAGCTGTGCCGTTACCTCAGGGCCGAGTTGATGCTGGTGCTGGGTACCTCGTCGTCGGAATCGGCCCTGCCATCGCTGATGGAAAAAATGGAAAAGGCCGGTTGCAGCAAGTCGGTGGTGGGCCTCGTGGTGCCCACGGGCTACTCGTTCAATCTGGACGGCACCAACATTTACATGACGCTGGCGGCGCTGTTCATCGCCCAGGCCACCAACACTGAGCTGACGCTGGGCCACCAGGTGGCGCTGCTGCTGGTGGCGATGTTGTCGTCCAAGGGCGCAGCGGGCGTGACGGGCGCGGGCTTCATCACCCTGGCCGCCACCCTGGCCGTGGTGCCTGAAGTGCCGGTGGCCGGCATGGCGCTGATTCTGGGCGTGGACCGTTTCATGAGCGAATGCCGTTCGCTGACCAACTTCATCGGCAACGCTGTGGCCACGGTAGTGGTCTCCCGCTGGGAAAACGCGCTGGACTATGAGCGCCTGGATGCCGCGCTGAACGGCCACGCCTTGCCAGCCGCTGCGGCGGTGGCGCCTGTGGTGGATGCCGAAGTGCCCGTGACTGCGACAGCGCGCACTCTGGCCTGATCGCCTCTTCTGGTGGACGTTGATGGCGGCGCAGCCTTTAGGGGCTTGCGCCGCCTTTTTCATGGGCGGCTGAGGGGATCAAGCACAATGGCGGCGCTCATCAGGCTTGCCCTGTGTAGGTAGCCCTTGGCTGTCTCTCGTTTGCCGCGGGGCTCTGGTGTTTTCAAAGGATATTGCATGACTCTTGAAGCTGTCTTGGCCGCATTGCACATGGTGGCCATCCTCACGCTGGTGGTTTTTCTGACCAGCGAAGCCGCGCTGTGCCGTTCGGAATGGATGAACCCCGCGGTGGTCAAGCGCCTGGCGCGGCTGGACTTGATCTATGGCATCACCGCCGTGGTGCTGCTGGCCACGGGGCTGGCGCGCCTGTACTTTGGGGTGAAGGGGCTGTCCTGGTATGTCTCGCAGCCGCTGTTTCACGTCAAGATGACGCTGTTCGTGCTGATGGGGCTGCTGTCCATCAAGCCCACGCTCACCTTCCGCCGCTGGCTCAAGGCCCTGAACCAGACGGGCGCATTGCCCGGCGAGGCCGAGGTGCGCAGCACCCGCCGCTGGGTCATGGTGCAGTCGCACATCCTGCCCGTGGTGGCGGTGATTGCCGTGTTCTGGGCGCGGGGCTGGTAAGCAGCGCTGCACCAAGGAAAAAGCCCGCCAGGCTTGCGCTTGGCGGGCTTTTTCGTGTGGGGTGGGCGGATAGTGGGAACCGCCCGGCCCCTCACTTCTTGAGGCACTCGCTCATGAATGCCTTGCGCTCATCGCCCTTGAGGGTCTTGGCTTGGGGGTCGGCGTTGCAAGCCTTCATCTTGTCTTGTTGCGTGGCGGGCTTGTTGCTCAGGCACGACTTCATGAACTCCTTGCGCTCGTCACCCTTCTTGTCGCCGGCTTCTGCGTTGCAGGTGGCCATTTTGGTTTGTTGCTTGGTGGGTGCTGCGGCTGGAGCGGAGGCTGGCGCTGCAGGTGTGGCGGCGGCTGGGGCAGCAGCGGTGGCTGGAGCGACCTTGGCGGCGGGGGCTGCTGCAGCAGCGGGCGCGTCGGCAGCGTGTACTGCGCTGATCGAAAGGGCCAGGCCCAGGGCAGTCAGGGAGAGAAACTTTTTCATAGGGGCTCCAGAACGTTTGTGGAACATCGACAACCAAACCGGGTGGGATGGTGAGTGGTCAACGCGCCAAACTCTGGCGGCGATGACAGCCATGCATCATGCGGCAGATTTCTTACGATCTGTTGCCTCTTGGTTCCATCAAGATTCCTGCCTGGTATCTGGCGCTGTGGGTGGGGCAGTCGCCGGGCTGCGGCGCGCTGACTCCGCTCATCGGGTGCGGACCGCTGTGGTGTGCTTGGTCACTGTGTTCACAGGGCTTGGGGTGGGCACCCGTAAAATCCGCCGATGCTCTCTGTCAAAAACGAACTCCTGGCCACGCTGGCTACCGCGCTGGACGCCATTTCTCCCGGCGCCGGTGCCAAGGCGGCCTTTGAATCCCCCAAGGTCGCCGCCCACGGCGACTTTGCCTGCACGGCTGCCATGCAACTGGCCAAGCCCCTCAAGCTCAACCCCCGCGCCCTGGGCGAACAGCTCAAGGCCACGCTGGAGGCCACCCCCGCCTACCAGCGCTGGGTGGATGCGATTGAAATCGCAGGCCCCGGCTTCCTGAACATCCGCCTCAAGCCCGCTGCCAAGCAGGAAGTGGTGCGTGAGGTACTGGGCGCGGGCGAGCGCTTTGGTTACCAGCCCAGCAACGGCCAGCGCGTGCTGGTCGAATTCGTATCTGCCAACCCTACCGGCCCGCTGCACGTGGGCCATGGCCGCCAGGCCGCCATTGGCGACGCCATCAGCAACCTCTTCAGCACCCAGGGCTGGAGTGTGCACCGCGAGTTCTATTACAACGACGCCGGTGTGCAGATCGACACCCTCACCAAGAGCACGCAGCTGCGCGCCAAGGGCTTCAAGCCGGGTGACGACTGCTGGCCCACCGACAGCGACAACCCGCTGGCCAAGAACTTCTACAACGGCGACTACATCGCCGACATTGCCGAGGCCTTCAAGGCCAAGGCCACCGTGAAAGCGGACGACCGCGAGTTCACCGCCAATGGCGATGTCGATGACTACGACAACATCCGCCAGTTTGCCGTGGCCTACCTGCGCAATGAGCAGGACAAGGACCTGCAGGCATTCAACTTGCACTTTGACCAGTACTACCTGGAATCGAGCCTCTACACCAGCGGCCGCGTCGAGGCCACGGTGAACAAGCTCATCGCCAATGGCAAGACCTACGAACAGGACGGCGCGCTGTGGCTCAAGAGCACGGACTACGGCGACGACAAGGACCGCGTCATGCGCAAGAGCGACGGCACCTACACTTACTTCGTGCCTGATGTGGCGTACCACATCGCCAAGTGGGAGCGCGGCTTCACCAAGGTCGTCAACATCCAGGGTACGGACCACCACGGCACCATCGCCCGCGTGCGCGCCGGCCTGCAAGCCGCCGACGTAGGTATCCCCCAGGGCTACCCCGACTACGTGCTGCACACCATGGTGCGCGTGGTGCGTGGCGGCGAAGAGGTCAAGATCAGCAAGCGCGCTGGCAGCTACGTCACGCTGCGCGATTTGATCGAGTGGACCAGCAAGGACGCGGTGCGCTTCTTCCTTCTGAGCCGCAAGCCCGACACCGAGTACACCTTTGACGTGGACCTGGCCGTGGCCCAGAACAACGACAACCCCGTGTACTACGTGCAGTACGCCCATGCGCGCATCCAGTCGGTGCTGCGCGCATGGCAAGAGGCGGGCGGCGGCGATGTGGCTTCGCTCAAGGATGTGGACCTGTCGGCCCTGGAAGGCCCTCAGGCCCAGGCGCTCATGCTGCAACTCGCCAAATACCCCGAAATGCTCACGGCCGCCGCGCTGGGTGAGGCGCCCCACGATGTGACCTTCTACCTGCGCGACCTGGCCTCGGCGTACCACAGCTACTACGATGCCGAGCGCATCCTGGTGGATGATGAGGCGGTGAAGAAGGCCCGCCTGGCGCTTGTCGCGGCCACGGCGCAGGTCTTGCACAACGGTCTCGCGGTGCTGGGTGTGTCGGCCCCGGCCAGAATGTGAGTGGAAACTACCATGAAGAAAAAACAGTTGGGCGGAACCATCCTGGGATTCATCCTGGGTGTGATCGTGGGTTTGGGCGCTGCCCTGGCCGTGGCGGTGTACGTCACGAAAGTGCCCGTGCCGTTCCTGAACAAGGGCGCTGCGCGGGGGGCAGACCAGGACGCTGCCGAGGCGCAAAAAAACAAGGACTGGGACCCCAACTCGCCACTGCGTGGCAAGTCGGCCGCCAAGCCGCCTGCGCCAGCCGCTTCGGCTGCCGGGGCTGAACCCGCCACCCCCGCCGCACAGCCTGTGGCCACCGCGGAGCCCAAGGGGGCTGCCGCATCGGCCCCCAAGGCGGCTGCCAGCAAGCCCGAAAAAGTAGAAACTGGCAAGCCCACCAGCGCCGACCCGCTGGGTGACCTGGCCAAAGCCAAGGCTGCGGAGGCAGGTAGCGCGGACCCTTATGACTACTTTGTGCAGGCCGGTGCCTTCCGCACGCAGGCCGATGCCGATGCCCAGCGCGCCAAGCTGGCCATGATGGGCTGGGAAGCCCGCGTGAGCGAGCGCGAGCAAAACGGCCGCCCGGTCTTCCGCGTTCGCGTGGGGCCGTTCGCCAAGCGCGATGACGCCGCCGCCCTCAAAGACAAACTGGACGGTACGGGCGTGGAATCTGCGCTGGTGCGCGTGCAGCGTTGATGCGGCCGTCGCCCACGGCTGAACTTTTTCGAGGCATGCCGCTCACATCCTAAAGACCAGACCAAGGAGTGTTCTTTTCATGAAACGTCGCGAGTTTTCCCTGTCCGCTGCCTCCGCTGTTGCAGCCTCTGCGGTCACTTTGCCAGTGGCGCTGCCCGCTGCAGCGCAAGTGCGCCAGTTCAAAGAGGGCAAGGACTACCAAAAGCTCTCCAAGCCTGCGCCTACCGAGGCCCCTGCCGGCAAGATCGAGATCATCGAGTTCTTCTGGTACAGCTGCCCCCACTGCAATTCGTTCGAGCCTGTGCTCGACGCCTGGATCAAGGCCGCGCCCAAGGACCTCGTCGTCCGTCGCGTGCCAGTGGCGTTCAACGCCAGCTTCGTGCCCCAGCAAAAGCTGTACTACGCGCTGGAAGGCATGGGCAAGCTCGACGCTGTGCACGCCAAGGTGTTCCGCGCCATCCACGTGGAAAAGCTCAAGCTGGCCAAGGACGACGACATTTTTGCCTGGGTGGGCAACCAGGGCGTGGATGTGGCCAAGTTCAAGGAGGTCTACAACTCCTTCACCGTGAACAACCAGGCCCGCCGCGCTGCGCAACTGCAAGGCGAGTACGGCGTGGAAGGTGTGCCTTCCATGGGCGTAGCAGGCCGCTATTACACCGATGGCACCATGGCTGGCAGCATGCAGACCGTGCTGCAAGTGGTGGACTACCTGGTGGGCCAGACCCGCAAGGCCTGATGCACCGCTGATTCAGCCCTGCACTACAAAAGCCCGCGCCAGCGCAATGCCAGTCAGTTAAGCCCGCAGGCGGCTTGATCCAGTAAAAAGGGGACGTGTTCAACACGTTCCCTTTTTTGCTTGATGAGCCTGCTTGCAAACGCCTTGCGCCAGACCCTGCCCCGAGTACCTGAT
>ERZ650302.1248-NODE-1248-length-14369-cov-11.579503_pt1 | contig 14369 bp, 17 predicted proteins | sample MGYA00376238_ERZ650302 | MGnify/ENA primary metagenome ERZ650302 (study PRJEB26733, sample SAMN07839298) | wastewater metagenome | biome: urban; feature: wastewater treatment plant; material: waste water | place: USA: North Carolina | collected 2016-04-28 ... | reverse complement strand
CTTAAATTCATATGTATATTTACTCATAAAAAAATGCACCTCCAATGTTAGTTTTTATGTCTAACATTTTTGGTGCAGTTCAATTTTACTAATGAAAGCATCCCTTTTATTATAATATTTTATTCTATTGTAGATAACATTTCAATAACTCTGTCTTTATCATTTGTAGTTACTAATTCTTCCATAAGTTCATCTTCATAAGAAAATTTAGAAATAAGTGATAAAAGATTTAAATGTTCCCTTTTAGTATCTTCAGGTGCTGCAATCATAAAAAAAACTCTAGATGGTTCACCATCCATTGAATTAAAGTCTACGCCATTTTTTGTAATTGCTAAAGCTATTGCAAGTTTAGAAATAGCGGCTGATTTTGCATGCGGAACAGCAAGCCCATCTTGCATTCCAGTAGATGTTGTATCTTCTCTCTCTTTCAAATCATTATAGAAAAGTCCTTCTTTTCCTTCGATAATAGTTCCATCTTCAAATAACTCAGCCATTTCTCTCAATATGTTACTTTTTGATTTAGATTCTAGGTCAAAAACAATACGATCCTTAGTTAAAAAATCTGTTATTTTCATTATGTATTCCTTCTTTCATATAATATAATAAATTCATTTTTATTTACTTCGTTATTTTAAACCTTTTTATAAAATTAGTCTAGTTTTTTTTATTGAGATGAAAATTTGACTTTTTTAAAAAACAAGGTACAATTAGTTTGACAGATAGTCAAAAATAATAATGGAGGTAATTTGATGGCAAGAGTGTTACTCAAAGGAGTAGAAAAACAATATCCAAATGGATTTAAAGCTGTACACGGTATCAATTTAGACATTGAAGATGGGGAGTTTATGGTATTTGTAGGACCATCGGGATGTGCTAAATCGACGACATTAAGAATGATTGCTGGATTGGAAGACATTACAGGAGGAGAAATTTACATAGGAGATAAACTTGTAAATGATGTTCCACCAAAAGATAGAGGAATAGCAATGGTTTTCCAAAATTACGCATTATACCCTCATATGACAGTATATGAAAACATGGCATTTGGACTTAAATTAAAGAAAATGCCTAAGAGCGATATTGACAAAAGAGTAAAAGAAGCAGCAGAGAAATTAGAAATTACAAATTTACTTGACAGAAAGCCAAAAGAAATGTCAGGTGGACAAAGACAAAGGGTTGCCCTTGGAAGAGCGTTAGTAAGAGAGCCAGAGGTATTCTTGTTTGATGAACCATTATCAAATCTAGATGCAAAATTGAGAGTTTCAATGAGGGTTAGAATAACTCAGCTACATCACGAATTAAAAACAACAATGATTTATGTAACACATGATCAAGTGGAAGCTATGACAATGGGAGATAGAATAACAGTGCTGAATGCAGGTAAAATAATGCAAGTAGATTCACCACTTAATCTATATCATGCACCAAAAAATAAATTTGTGGCAGGATTTATAGGGTCACCAACAATGAATATAGTAGATGCCACTTTAGTAGAAAAAGATGGAAAAATATATGCAGATATTGATGGAATGGAATTAGAAATAGTAGGGGAAAAAGCAAATAAAGTGAGAAGTCACGTAGGAAAAAAAGTTGCATTTGGAATAAGACCTGAAAGTGTTGAAGTTGTTGATAATGAATCTTCTACTGCAAAACCTGGAGAAGTCCTAGTTGTTGAGCAAATGGGGAATGAAGAGTTTATATACTTCACAATAAATGGGAAACAAATGACATGTAGAATAAATGTTGAAGGAGTTGCAGATACAACATCGAGAAGAGGAAGACAAATATTTAGCTTTGATACATCAAGATGTCATATCTTCGATGCTGAAACAGAAGAAAATATAAGTTTATAATTTGAAATTTTAAAATAATATGATATAATAATGCCAGAGGATTAACCTCTGGTTTTTTATTGGTTATAAATGGAGTTATGGCGGAAATAAAACAGGAGATGAGAATGAAAAAATTAATATTATTATGTACAGTTTTTGTAGGAGTAATAGCAAATGCATACATTAATGAGGATAACGAATACGCACCAAATCCCACGGCAAAAGAAATTGTAATATATGATTCGGGGGACGCACCTAAACAAGAGGTTGCATCAAAAGATTTTGCAAATTTGAAACTATTGAAGTCAAGATCAAAGACTGACTTGAAAATAACAAGTGATTTACAAACAAAGACTTATTCATATTTAAAATTCAATGTTTTAAATGATCAACAAATGGGTGGAAAAGCAGTAAGTTTATTTGACACAAAGAAAAAGGTAATGCTTAACTTAATGATTGTAGAAAATCCAACTGAAACACTTGAATCAATGAGCGCAATGGAAGGAAATAAATTCTACAATGAACAAACAAATGAAATAATAAAGGTCATTAATAAAAAGGGTAAAATATTTTACGCAGTATATAAACTTTCTGATAGTACAGATACTGCATATACAGATGAACTTTACTCTCTATATGAAGAGATCATAAGTAATATTTATTAATATAACAAAAAGGCTGCAAGTCGTCCATTAAAAAGACAAGTGCAGCCCTTTTTCTAAAAAGTGAGGTGAAAATATGGCAACTTATAATTTACTTTATAAGAATTTAGAGGAGTTTAAAATAAAGGGATTAGGAAAAGCAGGAATAGAAAAATTTAAAAAATTAGGGGTAGAAACACTTTATGATTTGCTATATTTTTTTCCTCGTACTTATGAAGATAGAAGTAATAGTAAAAATATACGCGAAGTATTGCCAGATGAATTTGTTGTATTAAAAGGCGTTATTATCAATACTGCAAATCAATATATAAAAGCAGGAAGATACATGTTTCGAGCAATGCTACAAGATGACACAGGTACAATAGAGCTAGTCTGGTTTAATAACAAATTTATGAAAAACATGATAAAAATTGGGGATGAATTGATTGTATATGGTAAAGTGAAGAAATCAATGAAATTTCAAATTATAGGCCCTGAAGTTAAGAAGATAGATTTGCTTATAGGTAGTGATAATAGCCAAGTATTGCCAATATATTCATCAACATCATCACTAAAACAAGAAGCAATACGTAAAATAGTTTACAGTGCGATATTGGATTATGCATATCTTTTACAAGAGAATATTCCAGAAGAATTGTTAAAAAAAGAACGGTTAATGACACGAAAAGAAGCAATTGTAAATATACATTTTCCTGAGACAGAGAAGAAACGAAACGAGGCATTAAAGCGTTTCATGATTGAGGAAATATTACTTCTAGAAATGGGAATATTACAAAATAGATTTGAGACAGATAGGGCAAATAACAATATTTATATGTTAGATGATAATAGAAATCTGGTAAAACAGTTTATTGAATCACTGGGTTATACTTTAACCGGAGCTCAAAGAAAAGTAATAAAAGAGATACACAAAGAGCTTACACAAGGAAAAATAGTGAATAGACTTATTCAAGGTGATGTAGGATCGGGGAAAACAGTTGTATCATTAATAATGCTACTGTATATGGTAGAAAATGGTTATCAAGGTGTAATAATGGCACCAACTGAAATACTTGCGATGCAGCATTATTTAGGAATTGTAGATGACTTTAATAATTTAGATATAAGAGTTGAATTATTAACAGGAAGTATTAAAGGGAAGAAAAGAGAAAAATTATTAAGAGAAATAGAAGAAGGATTAGTGGATATAGTAATAGGAACACATGCACTTATCGAAGATGATGTTGTTTTTAAAAAACTAGGGCTAATAGTAATAGATGAGCAGCATAGATTTGGTGTAACACAGAGAAAGTTACTCAGAGAAAAGGGAAATTTAGCAAATTTAATAGTTATGAGTGCGACACCAATTCCTAGATCATTAGCATTAACAATATATGGGGATTTAGATATATCAGTTATTGATGAGCTACCTGCAGGTAGAACGCCAATAAAGACAAAATGGATAAAAGACGATGATGACAGAGAGAAAATGTATAGATTTATAGATGATAAAGTATCAGAAGGCCGTCAAGTATACGTTGTGGCACCTCTAATCGAAGATAGTGAAGTGCTAAATGTCAAATCAGCTCAACAAACATTTGAAGAGTATAGTAAGATATTCAAAAATAGAAAAATAGCACTGATGCATGGAAGATTGAAGTCAAAAGAAAAACAAGATATAATGGAAGAGTTCAAAGAGGGAAAAACTGATATACTAATATCAACAACAGTTATAGAAGTCGGTGTTAATGTTCCAAATTCAACAATAATGGTAATAAGAGATGCACAAAGATTCGGACTTTCGTCATTGCACCAATTGCGTGGAAGGGTTGGAAGAGGAAGCTTAAGGTCATATTGTTTCCTTGAATCAGCTACAGATAATGATTTATCAATAAGAAGGCTTGAAGTTATGGAGCGAACAACAGATGGATTTAAAATATCAGAAGAAGATTTGAAATTAAGAAATTCAGGGGAAATATTTGGAACGAAACAAAGCGGAGTATCGGATCTAATGTTAATAGATATTATTAAAAATGTAAAGGAAATAAAAGAAATAAGAGATTTTGTATTAGATTATTTAGAAAGATATAGAGGAATGGTAGATAACGAGTATCTAAAATTGGATATTTACGAAAAATTCCATAAGAAAGCAGAGACAAGTACATAAAATAATGGGATAAGAGAGAGAGACAAAATGCAAAGAGGAAAAGCAGATTTAGGGCTACTTCTAGTAGGGATGTTATGGGGATTAGGATTTGTATTTGTAAAGATAGGATTAAATGAAGGAATTACACCATTCTATTTACTAACAATACGTTTCTTAGTAGCATTTATAATACTTTTTGCAATTTTTAGAAGTAGACTAAAAAATATAGAGAAATCAGATTTGAAAAATGGATTTATAATTGCAACATTTTTATTTTTAGGATTTGCATTTCAAATATCAGGAGCAGCATTAACAACGGCAAGTAATAATGCATTCTTTACAGCAATAAATGTAATTATAGTTCCATACATTTTTTGGGCAATACATAAACATGTACCTAATATATTTTCGTTTATAGCTGCAGGGTTGTGTATATTAGGTGTTGGAGTACTAAGTTTTGATAGCAAAATGCAGTTGAATCAGTTGAATGAAGGGGATATACTAACAATTATTTCAGCTTTATTCTTTGCATTTCATATAGCATTTACTGGGTTTTTATCAACAAAAAGTGAGCCTATAAAGCTAAATGTAATACAGATGGGATTTGCATCAGTATATTCAGTAATAGGATTAATGATTTTTAGTAATACTGAGAAGATACAAATATTAAAAGGAATGTCATTAGTGTCGATATTGTACATATCTATCTTCGCAACAGCAGTGAGTTTCTTTTTGCAAACATATTGCCAAAAGAATACAACATCAACAAGAGCATCAATATTATTAGCAACAGAGTCACTATTTGCACCTATTTTTGCTATTTTATTACTAAATGAATCATTGTCAATTAGGACAATGATAGGGGCAGGACTCATACTATTTGCAGTAATAGTTTCAGAAACAAGGCTAGGGTTCAAATTACCAGAAGATGAAAATGGATAAAATATAAATATTTTGAGAGAAGGAGATAAATAATGAGATTAAGTAAAGCATTTTTAAAAACATATAAAGAGGCACCGAAAGAGGCAGAAGTAGTAAGCCATAAACTTATGCTAAGAGCATCAATGATTAGACAATTAACAAGAGGAATATATTCTTATTTACCGTTAGGGTATAAAGTGCTAAGAAAGATAGAAAATATAGTAAGAGAAGAGATGGATAATGCAGGTGCGCAAGAAATACATATGCCAGTATTACAACCTGCTGATTTATGGCAAGAAACAGGGAGATGGTTCGCGTATGGGCCTGAATTGATGAGAATGAAAGATAGAAGTGAAAGAGAATTTGCATTAGGGCCAACACACGAAGAAGTTGTTACAGATATAGTTAGATCAACAATAGATTCATACAAAGATTTGCCAATTAATCTATATCAAATACAGACAAAATTCAGAGATGAAATGAGACCAAGATTTGGGTTAATGAGAGGAAGAGAATTCTTGATGAAAGATGCATATAGTTTTCATTTAACTGATGAATCGTTAGATCAAGAATATCAAAATATGAAAGCTGCATATGAAAGAATATTTACAAGATGTGGGCTTAATTTTAGAGCGGTTGAAGCAGATTCAGGATCTATTGGTGGAGATGTAACGAACGAATTCATGGTATTAGCAGAAAGTGGAGAAGATGATATATTATTCTGCGACACTTGTGGTTATGCTGCAAATAAAGAAAAGGCGACAAGTGTTATTGATTTAACTGAATCAAATGAAGATAAACAAGCTATGGAATTAGTTGAGACAGTAGAGAAAAAGACTATTGAAGAAGTGTCAGAATATTTAGGTGTTCCAGCTTCAAAAACAGTTAAAGCGGTATTATTTAAAGAAGAACTGACAGATAAAACAAATTATTTCATGGCATTAATAAGAGGCGATTTAGATGTGAATGAAGTAAAAATAAAAAATGCTGTAAATGCTACAATTGAACTTGAAATGATAGATGAAGAAGATTGTAAGAAATTAGGAATTGTAAAAGGATATGTTGGCTCATTAGAGAAAAATGAGAATATTACAGTAGTAATAGATGAATCAGTAAAAGTAATGAGAAATTTCGTTGTAGGAGCAAATAAAGAGAATTATCACTACAAAAATACTAATATAGAAGATATCAAATATGATTTAGTTGCAGATATAAGAGAAGCTAGAAAAGGGGATAAATGCCCTAAATGTGAAGGTACACTTGATATGGCAAGAGGAATAGAAGTAGGACATATATTTAAATTAGGTAAAAAGTACTCACAAGCGATGAATGCTGTTGTATTGAATGAGCAAGGAAGACAAGAAGTTATGACTATGGGATGTTACGGTATTGGAGTTTCAAGAGTCATGGCGTCTGCAATAGAACAAAATAATGATGAGTTCGGAATAACATGGCCAAAAGCTATAGCACCATATTTAGTGGATGTAATTATTGCTAACATTAAAGATGATGCGCAAAATGCTGTTGCAGAGAAATTATATATTGAATTACAAAAAAATAATATTGATACTGTGCTAGATGATAGAAATGAAAGAGCAGGATTCAAGTTTAAAGATGCTGATCTTATTGGATTCCCACTGAAAATAATTGTAGGAAAAGGTGCAGTTGACGGTATTGTTGAAGTTAAAGATAGAAAAACAGGTGAAAGCGTTGAAATAAAAGCAGAAGAAGTATTACAATTTGTAAGAGAATTTATAGCAAAATAGATAATAATTGGAGGTTTTCATATGAAAATAAAAAATATAGTATTTGATCTTGGGAATGTTCTAATAGATTTTAGCCCAAAAGAATATTTAGAAAAATATATAACTGAAAGTAAAAGAGATGATTTCTATAATGCAATTTTTCCAACAAAAGAATGGCTTAGATTAGATGATGGGACATTAAGTTATGAAGATGCAAAAGTAATATTCAAAAATAGAGTTCCTAATTGTACAGATGAAATAGATGAATTTTTTGATTTTAGATTTTATGATATGCTAGCTCCAATATGGAAAAATGTTGCTGTTTTAAATAAAATTGCAGATCAAAAACCGAAGTATAATCTTTATATATTATCTAATTTTCACAAAGAAGCGATAAAAGAGCTGAAATCAAGATACAAGTTTTTTGATAGATTTGATGATGAAGTAATATCTTGTTATTGTCATTTACTTAAGCCTGAAGATTCTATATATGAACATTTAATTGAAAAGCTTAATATTAACCCAAGTGAGACAATATTTATTGATGATACTGAGGCAAATGCAATAGCTGCTGATAAGAATGGAATAAAAGGTGTTCATTTACCAGATCATACAGAATTGGGTCAAAAAATGAAAGATTTAGGAATAATATGAGAATGATTAGAGCATTTAAAAAAATAATTTTGGTGGTGTTTATATTGACTTTGAGTACTATAGGAATTGCAGAAACAAATGTTATAATAACGCCTAAAGCGTTACAAATAGGTGATACAGTTGGGATAATAGCCCCAGCTAATTACACTCCGAATGATGCAAGTTATATGATAGATTACCTTGAATCAAAAGGATATAAAATAGTATATGGAAAATCTTACTATTCAAAATGGTACAATTTTGGTGGAACAGATGATGTTAGAGCAGATGACATAAATGGATTTTTTAAAGACAAAAATATAAAAGCAATATTTTCAATTCGTGGTGGGTATGGAACAATAAGAATACTAGATAAATTAGATTATAATCTAATAAAAGAAAATCCTAAAATATTTTCTGGATTTAGTGATATAACAACATTACTTATTGCAATAAATGAAAAAACAGGACTTGTAACGTATCATGGGCCTATGTCATCTAATTTTAAAGACATTCCAGAAGTTACAGAAAGTTCGTTTTTTGATGCTTATACTAAACCTGAAAAAGAGTATAATATTCTTAGCTATGATGATGACTATAGTATTGTAAATGCTGGAAAATCAGAAGGTGAAATAACAGGTGGGAATTTATCACTTATAGTTGCATCACTTGGAACAGAGTATGAAATTAATACAGATGGAAAAATTCTATTTATAGAAGAGATAGGGGAGCATACATATAGAGTTGATAGGATGTTACAACAACTAAGATTGGCTGGGAAACTGAAAAATGTAAAAGGAATAATAATTGGAGATTTTAATAGAGTTAATAAAGAGGCAATAGAAGATATGTCACTAGATGATGTTTTTAAAGAGAATTTTAAAGACTTAGACATTCCAATTATAGAAGGTGTGAATTCAGGACATGTTAGGCCGTTTATAACAATACCAATAGGTGCTAATGCGATAATAGATACAGCTAAAAATGAAATAATAGTAAAAAAAATAGTGAAGTAGTCTTAAATGATTACTTCACTTTCTGTTATTATGAGATCCATCTTAACATCATATTTATCATGCGGAATTGATTGTAAAAGCTGAAAATCGTAGCAAATACCAATTTTTGTAGTATTATCAGTGTTAAAAGAAGCAAAAAAGTAATCATAGTACCCTTTTCCAAATCCAATCCTATTCTTACATTTATCAAATGCAACACCTGGAACAATAACTAAATCAAGTGTAGCAGGATCATAAAATAAATCTGAAGATGATTCATAAAACCCGAATGGATTTAATATCAATTCATTTTCCTGATAAATATTTATTTTCATAGTTCCATCAGGGAAGATTTTTGGAATGAATATATTGATTTTACTATCTTTAAGATGTGATAATAATTTTGTTACTTGAACCTCATTTTTCATATCCATAAAAATCAGAATATTATTTTTATTTTTAGTATATGTAAGTAATTTTTCAATTATGACATTTGAAGAAGTCTCAACAAATTCTTTTGTAAGTGCATTTCGTTTAGATAACATTGTTGTTCTAATAGTATTTTTATCCATAAACCGTCCTATAAATTTTGATAATTAAGTATATCATGTTTAAAGGAAAATTTTAAGAAAAGACTTGACTTGGAGTTAACTCTAAGTGCTATACTTTTATTAGAATAAAATTTCAATAATAGGAGGAAAAGGATGAAATATCGAGAATTAGCAAAGACAGGAACTAAATTATCTTCAATTGGATTAGGTTGCATGGGAATGAGTTTTGCATATGGGGAACCTGATAATGTCGAAAGTATAGCAACATTAAGAAATTCACTAGAATTAGGAATAAATTTTTGGGATACGGCAGATATTTATGGAAATGGTGCTAATGAAGAACTTCTTTCACAAGTGTTGAAGGATGATAGAGATAAAGTTTTTCTTGCAACGAAATTTGGATTTCGACAAGGAGAAAAAGATATGTATCTAGATGGGTCAGTAGAGTGGATGAAACAAGCCGTTGAAGCGAGCCTACGAAGACTTAAGACAGATGTGATAGATCTTTATTATTTGCATCGTGTTGATCCTAAAGTACCAATAGAAGAAACTGTAGGTGCAATGGCAGAATTAGTAAAAGAAGGAAAAGTGAAATATATTGGACTTAGTGAATGCTCAGCAGAAGATCTAAAAAAGGCACATTCTATTCATCCAATAACAGCAGTACAAAGTGAATATTCGATGATAACACGTGATGTTGAGAAAGAAATATTACCACTAACTAAAGAACTTGGAATTGCATTTGTTCCATTTGCCCCTTTAGTAAGAGGGTTGATAACTAATAGTCTTGATATAGATAAAATTTCAGATAAAGATTTTCGACATACGAATCCTCGTTATATTGGAGAATATAGAGAAAACAATGAAAACTTGGCAAAAGAATTATCAGAATTAGCTCAAAGTAGGTATGGTGTTACAGCATCTCAACTAGCACTTGCTTGGGTGTTAGCTCAAGGAGATAATATCATTCCGATACCAGGAACAAAACGACGTAAGTATTTGTTAGAGAACTCAAAGGCTGTTGATATTGTGTTAAATGAATCTGATTTGAAAGTTATAGATGATTTACTAATAAAATATCCTAATGTTGGAGCACGTTATGCGACAAGAGAAAGTAAATTCTTAAAAAAATAAATCAGGAGATGAGAGTCAAATGACAATTGCAGAAGCAAGTAAAAAATATGAGATTACCGCCGATACACTTCGTTATTATGAAAAAATTGGATTACTTCCAAATGTTCATCGTAAAACTAATGGGATTAGAGACTATAACGAAGAAGATTGTAGATGGATTGAGTTTATTAAATGCATGAGAGATGCAGGAATAGAAATAGAAGCATTAATTAAATATGTTACATTATTTTATCAAGGTGACGAGACAAGAGAAGCAAGAAGACAAATATTGGCTGAGCAAAGAAGGAAACTATTTATAAAGATGTCAAAAATAGAGAAATCATTAGAAAGATTAGACTATAAGATAGAATCATATAGTACTCATCTTCTAGAAACAGAAAAGGAATTAAAATAAAAGAAACTTCCTCAAAATAGAAAAGTCTATAGAGAGGAAGTTTTTATATTATAGTTTAGCTTTTTCAATTACAATTTTGTTATTTTCAATTTTAATATCTTTTATTGTTTGAAATTTTTCTATATTGCTAAGATCTAAAACTGGATCTTTTTCTAATTGATTAAATGCAAATCCAAGACCAAGCCTTATTAATGGGTGTTTACTCATATCAACTTCTTCAGAATCTTTTGTAACTTTTTCTAACTGAAATTCGTTTAAGTATAATTTACCTTTCATCAAGTCATATTTTATATCAGTATCAAAAGTCATTTTACCTTCAACTTTATCATTAAGAGCTTCGTTTATATAATTAGCTTCTATAACAATTTTATTATTTTTAAATACTGTTTTTGGGTTGTACAATTTTATTTTACCACCTGGATAAGATTTCTCAATAGGGAACTTAGTCATTACAGCACCTTTAACCATTGAATTAGGAATCTTCACGTTGTCTTGAAATGCTAAATATCCAACAACTCCTGTAACTATTACTAAAATTAATATAATGAATCTAAATAACTTCTTCATTTCACACCTCTTTATTTTTTATTTAAAGTGATTGTAACACACAAAACTTTTTATTTGCTTAGAATTTTTGTAGAAATAAGAGAAATATACAAATAAATAAAATTCATTTAATTGGGGTATATTATTTACAATAACTTAATAATATTATATAATTAGTGATAACAAATTTATGGGATGAGGAATTGGCAAGTGGATAAAGGGGTATGTAAAATGATAAAAATAATAGTAATTCAAACTTTGAAAGAAATAATATGGAAAAACAACTTAAATTTTGATATATTAAAAAGGCTAAAATATTTAAACTTTGATGTAAAAAAGCAAAGAGATGGTTATAATATTATGTTTGAAAAAGGAAAATATTTTTTATATGTAATTGATGAGGGAATGGGGAGAGCATCACAATTTCAAGAAGCAAGGAATCAAAAAGAACTAATCTATCTAATTATCTATGAAATGACGTTAAATATTGTAAATGATTCGTTACAAAATGAAGAATCAAGAATGAGAATATTTAAATTTCAGGAGAAATTATTATATTCAGTGAATGATAAATGGTATGAAAGTAGTAAAAAGTATCATAATCAAATTAACGAAGTAATGCTTGATGATAGCACGTTTTATAAATTTTATACAAAAGATATAAGAAACAGATTATTATATTAGGAGTGAGAAGATAGTGTGAATTGGTTGTTTCTACAGAAAGATAGTTGGTAGAAATAAATAAGGAGGGAAAAGGAAATATGATAAAATTTTTCATATATAGCATATCAATAATGTTCTTTCTGCTTTTCTTTAAGTATCTAATGTTTCCGAACTACAAAGATAAAGGTATTTATTTGGAGTATAAATCTTATAAAGAATATACTGTTCGTGCGGTTTGGAATAGGGGATGTGAACTGGTGGAAGTTGCTCTAACAGATGATGGGTATTATGGTAAATTAGGAGGTCATGGTATGACTTACCCTGCTATGACTGGAGATGTAAAAGATGAAGATTTGAATTGCTCAGAAAAATATATTCTTTATAAAAATAATCCTATTTATCATTCTTTTTATACTAATAAAGCAGAATTAGAGTTAGAAATTGGAAAATATAAAGCAAAGAAAACAGAAGATATGATTAATAGCATGAAAAGGAGATATTCTATCTTTTTATACTAATAAAGCAGAAGTAGAGTTAGAAATTGGAAAATATAAAGCAAAGAAAGCAGAAGATGTAATTAAAAGTATGAAAAGGAGATATTCTATTGACTAAAAAATCATTTTTTATAAATACATTACTTGATATAATAGTAATTTTAGGACTTCAAAGTTTTTTGATAGTTGTTTTTTATTTACTGTCACCATTCTCTCCGTTTTATAAATCATTTTATTTAGAAAATATAGCTACAATACCTTTACTTGTTGCGTTTTTATATTTTAATAAAGAAAGAGTAACTGAAATTTCATTTATGTTCTTAGTAATTTATATCGTAGAAAACACAAACTTTTTCAAAAGTTTCCTAGGAATCTTTTATTTGCTAATATTTTTATCAGTTTTTCTTTTCTTTCATATTAAAGAGAAAAAGTTGGAGTTCTGGGATGCACTAATTACAGTTGTATTAGTGCTGTTAGTGTGGAACTTTGGGATTTATATAAATAGAGATTTTGTTTTTTAGGTTTAAAAATACAAAACTAACTCCAAAGAGGTGATTGAATGAAAAAAATTCTATATATTATATTGTTAAGTACATATGTTTTTGCTGATGTGAAATACCCGTCATTACAGGATGTGAAAGATAATATATATTTTGGAAAGCCATTAAATCTAGATGCTCTATGCTCGATAACAGATAATATGAAAAAAATAAAAATAAAAGATGTTAATGCAAAATCTCAAAAAGTAGAATAATAGGCTATTATGATAAAACAATAAAAATGCCTTCTGGTAGGTGGAAAATAAAAGTTGATGGTAAGTATTTAGATAGGGAAGAGTGTTATAGTTTCAATCAAAATTTTAATATTTATAAGAGAATTAAGGAGTATACTTACTTGACTACACCGGATTACATTTTTGAATCTCATGATGAAAAAAATAAAGTAGTAACGATTAAGGAAAGTTTTGAAACAACTTTTTATGAATTTATAAATGATCAATGGGTCGAAGAAAAGAGTTATTTTGTGAGACTAGAAACATCGATTGACTATTTAATAAATTATGATAAAGTGAAAGAATATTTTAAAAAAATAAGAGGGAGAGAATGACACATGAAAGAACAATACATATTAAGAGCGAAATATAACCTAAACTGTGATGTCGAGATGATTCGAATATTAAGTGAAGTATCGGATGATATATATACCCAAAAACGTGGAGGTATCGTAAATAGTAAACTAGAAAGTACAACATGTATAGCAAATATTTTGGCACATACTTTATATGTATCAGTATATGTTTACCAAAAATTGGCAAGAGAAAATTTTGAAGGAATATTTGATAAAGACATACTTAAATGGGAAATACCTGTGTCACGTTCAGCACAAGGGACAGAGGTTCGTTCAGAAGTATTGGAGAAGTTAGTAGTGATAGATAAGGCATTTATATCATTACTTGGCTCTGTAGAAAATATGAAAACGGACATAACGATTGAGCATCTTTTAGCCCATCAAATACACCATCGTGGACAAGTATCGCAAATACTTGGAGAAAATGGAGTTGGAGATGATTTTTACAGTTTCAAAAGCTTCATATATTAAAAACAAAAGAAGGAACATTCACAAAAGCAGATGCTGTTAATGATTTTTTATTTAATCTTAAGAAGCAACTAAAGT
>ERZ650302.1247-NODE-1247-length-14381-cov-16.411280_pt1 | contig 14381 bp, 9 predicted proteins | sample MGYA00376238_ERZ650302 | MGnify/ENA primary metagenome ERZ650302 (study PRJEB26733, sample SAMN07839298) | wastewater metagenome | biome: urban; feature: wastewater treatment plant; material: waste water | place: USA: North Carolina | collected 2016-04-28 ... | reverse complement strand
AAGCTGCTGGGTGATGGCGTCTACGATGGGTTTGGCGCCGGTGATGCTCAGGTGATTGTTGTCAAAATAAACCGGAGCACCAGCGGTATGTGCCACGCAGCGATCCTTGATTGCACGATGGCACAAAATATTGCTTGGGCGGACTCGTGACAAGCCTGGTTGCTCACCAATGGCATCCAGCGCTGCTTCTGCGCGCTGATTACGCTGTTTGATGTATTGCACGCTGACCGACGCATCATCAGGCTGCAGGCGGCCGTGACGCATGTAAAGCTGTGCCAGGCGCTGGGGAACATCCCAGGCCATTTCCGGAATCGGGTACACCAGGATGACTTTTTTGCCGGATTTCAGCAGGGTGTGCACGGTATCCGCATAGTCCTGGGCCAGGGCACGTGTATAGCCTTCGCTGGCTGTCCGCTGGCTTTCCAGTGTGTAATCGCCTCCGGGCTCTTGCCCACCTTCCCCATTGTTTGGTCGATGTCGCTCCATGGCCAGCGTCCAGCGTCCAACCAGAATCACCGTTTCTGGCCAGGATGCCAGCTGGTCCGGGGCAAAAAATAACTGGCGCAATGCACTGCAGGTGCGTGCCGTTGCGTCTTTGGCCTGATAGGTGCTGTGGATCACGGGTAAGCAGCTTCTGAAACTGAAATCCAGTCCCGCCAGATGTTGAGCCCGACTGGCCTGATCCAATGCGGCACTCAGTGATCCAGCATGGCTGTCGCCCAGCAAGACAAAAGAGGGTGGCTGCCCTGGCGTACCCAAGTGACAGGCATGATCAAAATTCTGATCCTGGGACAGTCTGCGCCAGCAATGATCCGGGGTATTGGGATTCTGGTGAATGTGTTGCAATGCCTGCACCTGGGCTGGATAAAAACGGGAAAATCCTTCGCTGTGGTAGCCAAGCATGCCTGCGCCAAAAAATAGAATACTGCCTGTCAGTGCCAAACCCAGGGCATGGGAACGGGACATATTGCCTGATTTGCGCAAAGGCCGTTCAATATATCGCCAGCTGAAATAAGCCACCAATAAAGTGGCAAGCAGAATGCCGGCGATCCAGGCCGGGCCAGGCTCAGCTTGTAAGTAATGACGTGAAAATACCAGCAGAGGCTGATGCCAAAGGTAGGCGCTATAGCTGATCAACCCGATGCCAACCAGAATGGGCTGGCACAACAGCTGATGAACCCAGGTGCCGGGTTGGGCATAATGGATAATCAGGATGGCTCCCGCAGTGGGCAGCAGGGCGGCCAGGCCGGGAAAAGGCGTGTTTTGGTCAAACGTCAGTATTGCCCAGACAATCAGGCCCATACCCAACAGGCTGCCTAACTGTTTTTCTCGGGCGCCTGAAGCGTCCTGATGCTGGTGTCGCCAGGCAAGCAGGCTGCCCAGCAGTAATTCCCAGGCACGGCCTGGCAGCAGAAAAACGCCATCATCGGATGGCGATGAACCAGCCACTGCGCCAACCCCAGACTGAACAAGGCAATCAGGCCCAGTAGCCAGGGTGTCAATGCCCGTTGCCAACGCAGGCTGATCATCAGCCCCAGGGGAAAAATCAGATAAAACTGTTCTTCAACACTCAGGCTCCAGGTATGCAGTAATGGCTTGAAACTGGCGCTGCTGTCAAAATATCCACTCTCCCTCCAAAAAATCACATTAGAGATTGATATGGCTGTACCTGCCAGGCTGCGGGAAAAGGATTTGTTATCTGCTGGCCACAAGAAAATCATGGACATGAACATGCACATGATCAACATAAAAAACAAGGCGGGTAGAATCCGCCTTACCCGGCGTTCATAAAATTGCAGCAGGCTGAAGCGGCCTTGTGCCCATTCTGTCAGCAGGATGCGGGTGATCAGATAACCGCTGATGACAAAAAATACATCTACGCCGATGAACCCACCATCAAATAAGGCAAGGCCTGCATGGTGGAGCATGACGCTCAATACGGCGATGGCGCGCAATCCATCTACCTCGGCCCGATAACCCATTTGCTGCCATTGAGGAACATCCAAAGCCGGTGAGGCAAGTGGTGCAGACGTAATGGTGTGTGATGGCGTGCTGTCCAGATCCAGCAAGCGTGTCATGATCAAACCCTCACAGGATCAGGTTCCCATCGCCATGGGATGTTGGCATGTTTGCTTATAGCTTATATTTGAGATGCCATTCAGATTTGTTTTGCGTGGAGATGGCTCTGTCTGGCATGTATCGGATTCTAACATGTCGAGCATCGCTTTATTTGAATAGCATCTTGATTCAGTGTTTTTACGTAATTGGTAAATATACGTAGAACAGCTGCTGGGAATGGGTTTATATCGGCATGGCCGAGTGAATGATTATCTTCTGTGGTGCGGTAACTAATTGTTTACTAGTGATTTATGCTTTTGACAATATTGCTTATCTGGTGCAGTACGCCAAAAAAATAGGCTAAATAAAAGAACAGAAATGTATGTGAAACGCAACAAGTGCATAAAAATGCACGGGGCCGGTGACAGGTCACCGGCCCCGTGCAGGGTCGTGCTTCAGCAAGGTGATACCACTCATCAAACCTTGGCGTCGTTCCTCACCAACAAGGTGTGGGGTGTTATGCGTGTGGGCGGACTGGATTAACCCAGCTTGCCATGACACTGCTTGTACTTCTTGCCTGAGCCACACGGGCACGGGTCGTTGCGGCCCACACGCAGGCCTTGTGCGGCCAGCGCTTCCGGGCTGAACGGGTTGTCGTCGTCACTGGCAGTGCTGGCCAGCGCTTCCATGGCGTCTTCACCCAGCGCCGCGTCAAAATCAGCATGCTGGAACTGCATCGGCCGCTGGCGCTGCTCTTCGGCTTCCATGGCGGCCACTTCTTCGGCGCTTTGAATGCGCACGGTGAACAGCAGCTGCGCCACATCGCGCTTGATCGAATCCAGCATGTGCGAGAACAGCTCGAATGCCTCGCGCTTGTATTCCTGCTTGGGGTTCTTTTGCGCGTAGCCGCGCAGGTGAATGCCCTGGCGCAGGTGGTCCAGCGCGGCCAGGTGTTCGCGCCAGTGCTGATCCAGATGTTGCAGCAGCACGGCGTGTTCAAACTGACGCATGGTGGTTTCGCCAGCCAGATCCACCTTGGCCTGGTAGTGCGCCTCGCCCAGGGCGATCAGCTGTTCGCGCAGGGTGTCCAGCTCGGCGTCCGGCGCGGCCTTCATCCACTCGCTGAGCGGCGCTTGCAGCTGGTATTCGGCTTCCAGCGCTTTTTCCAGGCCGGCGGCGTCCCATTGCTCTTCAATCGAGCCCGGCGGCAGATACAGATCAAACAGCGCGCCCAGCGCCGCCTGGCGCATATTGGCCACCATGTCCGACACATCCGGGGTGTCCAGAATGTCGTTGCGCTGCTGGTAAATCACCTTGCGCTGGTCGTTGGCGACGTCGTCGTATTCCAGCAATTGCTTGCGAATGTCAAAGTTGCGGCCTTCCACCTTGCGCTGGGCGTTTTCGATGGCGCGGGTCACCCAGGTGTGCTCGATGGCCTCGCCTTCCGGCATTTTCAGCCGTTCCATGATGGCGGACACGCGCTCCGAGGCAAAAATGCGCAAGAGCGGGTCTTCCAGGCTCAGGTAGAAGCGGCTGGAGCCGGGGTCGCCCTGACGGCCGGAGCGGCCGCGCAGCTGATTGTCGATGCGGCGCGATTCGTGGCGTTCGGTGCCGATGATGTGCAGGCCGCCAGCGGCCAGCACGGCGTCGTGGCGCTGCTGCCATTCGGCTTTCAGCGCGGCGGTGCGGCTGGCGCGCTCGGCCTCGCTCAGGCTGTCGTCCGCCGCCAGCGCCTTCAGCTCGCTGGCGATGCTGCCGCCCAGCACGATGTCGGTGCCGCGACCGGCCATATTGGTGGCGATGGTGATGGCGCCGGCGCGGCCGGCCTGCGCCACAATATCCGCCTCGCGGGCGTGCTGCTTGGCGTTCAGCACTTCGTGCGCCAGTTTTTCCTGCTTGAGGAAGTTGGACAGCAGCTCGGAGCTTTCAATCGAGGTGGTGCCCACCAGCACCGGCTGGCCGCGCTGCTGGCAGTCGCGGATGTCGGCGACGATGGCGCGGTATTTTTCCGGGTTGGTGCGATACACCAAGTCCAGATTGTCTTTGCGGATCATCGGCTTGTTGGTGGGGATCACCACGGTTTCCAGGCCGTAAATCTGCTGGAATTCATAGGCTTCGGTGTCGGCGGTGCCGGTCATGCCCGACAGCTTGCGGTACAGCCGGAAGTAATTCTGGAAGGTGATCGACGCCAGCGTCTGGTTTTCGCGGTTGATGGTGACGCCTTCCTTGGCTTCCACCGCCTGATGCAGGCCCTCGCTCCAGCGCCGCCCGGACATCAGCCGGCCGGTGAATTCATCGACAATCACCACTTCGTCGTTTTGCACCACATAGTGCTGGTCGCGGTGATACAGCGCATGTGCGCGCAGCGCCGCCATCAGGTGGTGCATCAGGGTGATGTTGGTGGCCGAATACAGGCTGTCGCCCTCCGCCAGCAGACCCAGTTCGGTGAGGATGGCCTCGGCGCGCTCGTGGCCGGCTTCTGAAAGCATCACCGTGTGGGCTTTTTCGTCCACCCAGTAATCGCCCGAGCCTTCTTCCTCGGTTTGCCGGGCCAGCATGGCCGGCACGCCGTTCATGCGCTGGTACATCTCGACATTGTCGTCGGCCGGGCCAGAAATCAGCAGCGGCGTGCGCGCCTCGTCAATCAGAATCGAGTCCACCTCATCGACCACGGCAAAGGCCAGCTTGCGCTGCACCTTCTCGGCCAGGCTGAACACCATATTGTCGCGCAGGTAGTCAAAGCCGAATTCATTATTGGTGCCGTAGGTGATGTCGGCGCCATAGGCCGCTTGTTTGGCCTCGTGCGACATCTGCGACAGGTTCACCCCCACGCTCAGGCCCAGGAACTCATACAAGGGCGCCATCAGCGCCGCATCGCGGCTGGCCAGGTAGTCGTTGACGGTGACGATGTGCACGCCGTTGCCGGTCAGCGCATTCAGGTAGGCCGGCAGGGTGGCCACCAGCGTTTTGCCTTCGCCGGTGCGCATTTCGGCAATCTTGCCGTCGTTGAGCACCATGCCGCCAATCAGTTGCACGTCGAAATGGCGCATGCCCAGCGCGCGGCGGCTGGCTTCACGGCAAACGGCAAAGGCTTCTGGCAACAGTTGCTCCAGTGTTTCGCCATTGGCCAGGCGTTGGCGGAACTCCGCCGTCTTGGCGCCCAGCGCCTCGTCGCTCAGGCCGGTGAGGCCGCTCTCCAGCGCATTGATGCGCGCCACGGTTTGCCGATATTGCTTGACCAGCCGGTCGTTGCGGCTGCCGAACACTTTTTTGAGCAGGGAGGAAATCATGGAAGGCTTTCGGCCAGAGACCGTAAAAAAATTCTGAAAATTCTAGCACAGCCGGGTGAGCCGGGATGGCGTGAATGACCACAAAGTCTAAAGGGGCAAGCGCTGGGCAGCCAGGCCGGCCCCATGCGCCAGGCTCGGGCCGGCGCGCGCAGCCATGCTAAAATCGACCCATCTCCCGCCTTTTTCAAGTCCCCCCATGAGCGCCAGCCCGTTCACCGACATTGCCAGCCGCGACGCCCGGCTCAAGCGCCTGTTTGCCGCCGTGCGGCTGAACCAGCGCGCCACGGCGGTGATGCAGGGCGCGCTGCCGCCCGGCCTGGCCGGGCTGTTTCGCGTGGTGCGCATCGAACAAGGCGAAGTGCTGGTGTACGCCCGCAACGGCGGCGCCGCCACCAAGCTGCGCCTGTTGGCTGACCACCTGGTTCACGCCCTGCGCCAGCGCGGCCTGGACGTGGGCGCGCTGCGGGTGAAAGTGCATGTGGACGAGCCCGAACCGCCGCGCCCGGCCAAGCAGATTGCGCTGACCCCACACGCACGCGAATCGCTCAGCCGCGCGGCGGCGCAAATCGGCAGTCCTGCCCTGCGCGCCGCCATGGAGCGGCTGGCGCGCAACGAGGGCTGAGCGCATGCAAAACGCCCGGCGCAGGCCGGGCGTGAGTGGCGTGAGTATGTAAGCGCCGCTCACAAAACCCGGCACAGCCGCCCTGGCCAGGCGCACGACCGCAGACAGTACGGGAGTCGTCTGGCAAGGTCGTGCCACCACGCCAGGAGGGTTTTGTTAGCCGCGCTTAAGCATCGCCTGGACGTGTTCAGATCAAGGTAGACAAGGCACGGAACATATTGCCGGTATGCTGGCCGCCAAACAGCATGCCATCGGCCAACAGCGCGCACGCCGCCCACGACAAGACAATGATCAGCACCTCAAAACTGCCGCTGGTCCACATGGCCAGCGAATGGCGGCGAAACAGCCACGGCACCCCCATCGGATTGGGCCAATCGGCCAGCAGGTGCATCACCCCGCCTGCAGCAAAGCCAAATGCCGCTGGCGCCCACCAGGCGCTGCCCAGGCTGATGTACGAGCCGCACAGCAGCAACACCCAGGGCACGCCCCAGTGCGTCAGCGTGCGGTGTTTGATCCACAAACGCTGCGCGCCGCGCTGGCCCCGGCTGCGCCACCATGCGACCTCCAGCCAATCCGGCGCGGTGCCGCCCCAGGCGCCGGCAAACAAGGCCACGATCGCCCACAGCTGAAACGGCCCGCCCGCCCCGGCGCGAACCACCAGCAACGCCGCCAGCACCCCAGCGGCCACGCCCGAGGCGTGATGCGCTTTTCTAGACGCCATACTCTGCAAAACTCCAGACAACTCAATTGATTGCCACCGGCCAGACGGCCGGAAGAATGGCGCATGATACCCGAAAATCTCAACGGCCAAGACGCGCGTCTGGCCAGTGCTGACATCGCCCGCGGGTGTCACCGTTCAGTAATAGCCGCTCACCAAACCCTTTCGGCGTCATTGTCCGGCCTTGCCCTACGCCTTGTGCTGTGTGCGGTCATCGCGCCTGGCCAGGGCCGCTTTGCCGAGTTTTGTCAGCGGCGCTAAGCCCCACAGCGCTGCTGGTATACTGATGGGCTAGCCACTCTCCCGCGCGGGACTCCCACGATGAATGTGTTTTACGAAGAAGACGGCGGCTTCAAGGTTGGCGCCGTCATGTCCTCCACCGACGCCAGCCTGCAAGTCGAAGCGCCGCACGGCAAGCGCAGCAAAATCAAAACCGCCCATGTGCTGCTGAAGTTCACTTCGCCGCTGGCGGACTTTTTGCCGCAGGCCGAAACCGCCGCGGCGGACATCGACGTGGATTTCCTGTGGGAATGCTGCGGCGCGGATGAATTCCAGTTTGAAGCGCTGGCCGCCGATTACTGGGGCCATGCGCCGTCGGCCATCGAGGCCGCCGCCATCGCCCTGCGCCTGCATGGCGCGCCGATGTATTTCTACCGCAAGGGCCGTGGCCACTATAAAGCCGCGCCGGAAGACACCCTCAAGGCCGCGCTGGCCGGCCAGGAAAAACGTCGCCAGCAGCAGCTGCAAATCGACGAATGGGCCGCCCAGCTGCGCGCCGGAAACATCCCCGAGGCGCTGCGCAGCCAGCTGATGACGCTCTTGCACCGCCCGGACAAAAACACCCTGGAATGGAAAGCCCTGGATGCCGCCAGCCGCGACGCCAACCAGCCGCCCCTGCGCCTGGTGGCCGCTGCTGGCGGCATTCCGTCGGTGCCGGACTATCTGCTGGCCGGTTTCCTGATGGAGCACTTCCCCAAGGGCCGGGGGTTTTCGGCCTATGCCCCGGCGCAAGCCCCCGGCGAGCTGGTCGATGCTGGCGTGCAGGCGTTTTCGATTGACGACGCCGCCACCACCGAAATCGACGACGCCTTCTCGCTCACCCGCCTGGACAACGGCAACTGGCGCGTGGGCGTGCACATCGCCGCGCCGACGCTGGGCATTGGCGTGGACAGCGAGCTGGAAAAACTGGTGTATAACCGCTTGTCCACCGTGTACTTCCCCGGTGACAAGATCACCATGCTGCCGGACGACGCGGTGAACGCCTTCACCCTGAAAGAAGGCCAGCACTGCCCGGCGGTGAGCATGTATCTGGAAGTCGCCCCGGATTTCACCGTGCTCAGCCACGAAAGCCGGGTCGAGCAGGTGTTTGTCGCCGCCAACCTGCGCCACGACACGCTGGAGCCGCTGTTCAACGAAGACACCCTGGCCAACGACCCCGGCGTGGATTACCCGTACAAGGCCGAGCTGCGCTGGCTGTGGGAATTCGCCAACGCGCTGGAAGTGCGGCGCGGCAAGGCCGACCCGACCCGGCCGCCGCAGCTGGATTACAACTTCGCCATCGAAGACGGCAAGGTCATCATCACCCGCCGCAAGCGCGGCGCGCCGATGGACAAGCTGGTGTCCGAGCTGATGATTCTGGTCAACTGCGAATGGGGCGGCGAGCTGGATCGCGCCGGCTTCCCGGCGATTTACCGCGCGCAAACCCAGGGCAAGGTGAAAATGGTCACCACCGCCCAACCGCACGTCGGCCTGGGCGTGGCGCAATACGCCTGGTCCAGCTCGCCGCTGCGCCGCGCGGTGGACTTTGTCAACCAGCGCCAGCTGGTGGCGATGATTCGCGGCGAACCGGCCGCCTTCCCGCCTGGCGACGCCCGGCTGTACGCCATCCTGCGCGACTTTGACGCCGCCTACAGCGCCTACAACCAGTTCCAGGACCAAATGGAACGCTTCTGGTGTCTGCGCTGGTTCACCCAGGAAGGCGTCAGCGAGCCGATTGCCACCTACGTCAAGGAAGACCTGGTGCGCATCGACGGCCTGCCAATGGCCACCCGCCTGTCCGGCCTGCCCGACGGCCTGCAAGCCGGCGACAAGGTGCGACTGGCGATTGTGCGCATCGACGAATTGACCCTGGATATCGAATACCGCGTGCTGGGCCGGCTGGACGGCGCCGCGCCCGAGCCGGTGGCGCTGGACGACGCGGTGGACGATGTTGCCGACACCGAGGCCGCCAGTGTGGCCGAAGCGCTCAGCGCAACAGATGGCGCGGCGTCTTGAAGCGTGTGTGAATGGCGCTGCCCGGTAGACCCCGGACAGCGCACCCGCCCCGGCGGGGCGGCTGAGCGGCGCTTACGCTTTGCGGTTGCCGCCAGCCACCATCTTGTAGGCAAACAGCCGGCACTCCAGCGCGCCATTGAACAAGGGCGTGCGCCGGCTGGCCGACAGGCGGATCAGCTTGGCCAGCCGCAAGTCGGCGGTAAAGAAAAACGCATTCCAGCCCGACCAATGCTGTTTCAGCCAGTCGCCCAGGCGCGGGTACAGCTCGGCCAGGCGGTCCTGGTCGTCCAGCCGCACGCCGTAGGGCGGGTTGCACACCACCACGCCGTGCTCGGCCGGCGGGCGGCTTTCCAGCACGTCGCGGCAGTCCAGCTGCACGCAGCCGGTCAGCCCGGCGGCTTCCAGGTTTTGCCGGGCGCTGTCCAGCGCCGGGCGGTAGCGGTCGCTGCCCCAGATCGGCAGCGGCGCGGCCGGCCGCTCGGCGGCGTGCGCCTCGTCTTGCAGCGTGCGCCAGCGCGCCGGCACAAAGCCATTGAGCTTCTCAAAACCAAATGTGCGGGCGCGGCCTGGCGCGCGGTTCAGCGCCATGTCGGCGGCTTCCACCAAAAACGTGCCGCTGCCGCACATCGGGTCGAGCAAGGGCTCGCCCGGTTGCCAGCCGCTCAGGCGCAGAATGCCGGCGGCCAGGTTTTCCCGCAGCGGGGCTTCCTGGGTTTCCCGCCGCCAGCCGCGCTTGAACAGCGCCTCGCCCGAGGTGTCCAGGTAGAGCGTGGCGGTGTCGGCGGTCAGAAAGGCGTGAATGCGCACGTCCGGCGCGCGGGTGTCCACGCTGGGGCGCTGGCCGGTGCGCTGGCGGAACACATCGCACACCGCGTCCTTGATTTTCAGCGAGGCGAACTCCAGGCTTTTCAGCGGGCTGCGGATGGCGTCGGTCTTGACCTTGATGGTGCGCTCGACATTAAACAGCAAGGGCCAGTCGATGCCGCTGGCGGCGCGGTACAGCTCGGCCTCGGTGCGGCAACGCCCGCCGCCCAGCCGCCACAGAATGCGGCTGGCAAAGCGCGAGTGCAGATTGGCGCGCATCATCACGGTGAAATCACCGGCAAAGGCCACGCCGCCGTCGGCGGTTTCGATGGCGGACGCGCCCAGCGTGTCCAGTTCTTCGGCAAGCACCCCTTCCAGTCCGCGCGGACAAGGGGCAAAAAAGCGGTCGGTATGCATGGAATCCCGGCTGTGGGCGACCTGCGCCCGTGTAGACAATCAGGCTGAATTGTAGCCGGCTTTTGCCCGGCCGGTCGGTCATAGCGTAAAACTATCGCCGTGACAGGGAAATACCATCACCGCCCCGGCCGGATTCCGCTACCCTGCTGGTATTGCCCCCGCCAAGAAGGAAGCCATCATGGCCGTTCTCGAACTCACCGCTGATACTTTCAACGACGCCATCGCCGCCGACAAAACCGTGATCATTGATTTCTGGGCGCCGTGGTGCGGCCCCTGCCGCAGCTTTGCCCCTACGTTTGAGGCCGCAGCGGCCAAGCACACCGATGTGGTGTTCGCCAAGATCAACACCGAAGAACAGCAGCAACTGGCCGGCGAGCTGAACATCCGTTCGATCCCGACGCTGATGGTGTTCCGCGAGCAGGTGCTGCTGTTCAATCAGGCCGGCGCGCTGTCGGCTGGCCAGCTGGAAACGCTGTTGCAACAAGTGGCCGAGCTGGATATGGCGCAGATTCACGCGGAAATCGCCGCCCGTGAAGCAGACAATCAGGGCTGAGCCTGAGGCTGCTTAAGCTTGTCGCCCATAAAAAAACCGCCGAAGACCTCGGCGGTTTTTTTATGGGCGGGCGCTACGCCGTCAGAAGCGTTCAAAATCCTGTTCGCTGACCGGGGCGGCGGCCGGGACGGCTTTGACTTGAGGCGTGGCCGGTACTGCGCTGCGGCTGGCGGTTCGGGTGGTGCGGCTGTTGCCGCTGCTGCGGCGCGCTGACGGCGCCCCGCTGAGGCGGAAGAATTCCATCAGCGTTTGCAGCTGGTCGGCCTGTGCGCTCATTTCTTCGGCGGTGGCGGCCAGTTGTTCCGACGCCGAGGCGTTTTGCTGGGTGGCCTTGTTCAGCTGGCTCATGGCGTTGTTGATCTGGTCGGTGGCCGACGATTGCTCCAGCGATTGCTCCAGCGAGGCGGCGGAGATTTCCTGCACCAGATCGGACGTGCGCTGGATGTTTGGCACCATTTCATCCAGCAGCCCACCAGCTTTTTCCGCCATGCGCACCGACGAACCGGCCACCTGGCTGATTTCCTGTGCGGCCACCTGGCTGCGCTCCGCCAGCTTGCGCACTTCGGCGGCCACCACGGCAAAACCCTTGCCATGTTCGCCAGCACGGGCGGCCTCAATGGCGGCGTTCAGCGCCAGCAGATTGGTTTGGTAGGCAATGTCATCAATGATGCCAATCCGGTCAGCAATCTTGCGCATGGCCTCAACGGTTTCCTTCACCGCCGTACCGCCTTCCTGCGCTTCGGTGGCGGCCTTCACCGCCATGTCGTTGGTTACCCGGGCGTTGTCGCTGTTCTGGTTCACGCTGGCAGTCATCTGCTCGATGCTGGCGGTGGTTTCTTCCACAGCGGCGGCCTGTTCGGACGACGATTGCGACAGGCTTTGCGCGGTGGCCGACACCTGCTGGGCGGCGCTGTTGAGCGAGCCGCCGGCTTGATTGACCTCACCGATGATGTGGGCGAGCTTGTCGATCATGTCTTGCAGGGCATTCATCAGATGGCCCATTTCGTCGCGGCGGTCGCTGCGGGTATTCAGCGTCAGGTCGCCTTCGGCCAGCCGTTTGGTGGCTTCCACCGCTTGATTGACCGGGCCGGTGATGCTGCGAGTGACGGTAATGGCGCCAATGGCAGCCACCGCCAGCGCCACGCCAGCCATGATCAGCAGCAGGCGGGCAGTGGAGTCCACCAGTGCATTGCTGTGTTCGGTGGCTTGCTCCATCAGCTCGGTTTCATGGCGGATCAGCACTTCCAGTGCGCGGATGTAGTCGGCCTGGCTCTTGCGCACCTGATTGATCAGAAAATCAGCTGCTTCATCTTTGTGGCCGGCTTTGAACAGGCTGATTACCTTGTCTTGGTCTGCCACGGTGATCTTGCGCGTTTCCAGTACGGTGTCGAACATTTTGCGCCCTTCGGCGCTGGTAATCGCCTTGTCCAGCTTGGCATACAGTTCGGCAGTTTCCTTGCGTGCCTGGGTGAGACGGTCAAATTCTTTTTGTGCTTCGTCCGTTGTTTTCACCAGCATGGCGTTGCGGATGGCGCGGGCGGTGACGTTCACCTGATCAATCGCGGCGTGTGCCTGCTCCACCTTGGGCAGATTGACGCGGCTGATGGTTTGTACCGAAGAGTCAATGTCCTGGATACGCAGATAAGCCAGCGCCGCCACCCCCAGCAGCAAGGCCGCTAATAGGCCAAAGCCGAGGGTGAGTCGAACGCCAATGGTCAGATTCTTGAGCATGGGGCTGTTCCTTGAATGGGGGATGACGGCGCCTAGGTTGGCAAGTGGCCCAAGCATACCAAACGAACAATCTATTTGTATGTAGATGCCTGCGTGCTGATCCAGGTCAGAAATATTGCGCATGAGATGGCCCTGCCCGGCAAAAATCCGCCTGCCGTGGCGATATTGCCTCATCCGACTGGCTAGGCCCGGCGCTGGCTGCGCCTCTCCTGCCTGCCATGCCCTGGCGTTTAACTGGCCGATGAGCCTATTCATGCAGGCCGCCGCGCTGAGCCTGATTGATCCACTGGCGGCCCACCCCTCCCGAAGTGCGCGCCAGACGCCAGCAGTGAGCTGGAATGGCTGGTTCTGTTCACAAACCGTCCGCCCGCGCGTTGTGCCCCCGACGGCCTGCCGGGTTGGACGACGGCAAGTGACGCAAACTTAACCCCCTCAGAAAGGCTCCCCCATGTTCAACAGTACGGTTCTGGAAGTCGCCATCGGCATGATTTCCTGCTATTGCGCCATCAGCCTGATCGTCAGTTCGATCAACGAAGGCGTGTCGTCCATGCTGCAATTGCGCGGCAAGTATTTGTTGCAGGGCATTCAAAAACTGCTCAACGACCCGGATTTCAACCATCTGGCGCAGGCGGTGTACAACAACGCCCAGTTTCACCCGGCCGGCGATGGCCAGGCCGTCAATGCCAAGGACCTGAACAGCCTGCCCTCGTACGCCTCGCCACGCCAGTTTGCCACCGCGCTGACCGACACGCTGACCACCTTGCAAACCCTGCCGGGCGATATGGGCAGCGCCATCCAGAACATCCCCAACCCGCAACTGCGTCAGGCGCTGTCCAGCATGTACGAGCGGGCTGGCAATGATCTGTCGCAGTTCGAGGCGGAAGTGGCCTACTGGTTTGATCAATCCATGCAAAGACTGGCCGGGGCGTACAAACGCACCATTCAGGTGTGGACCGTGGTGTTTGGCCTGGTGCTGGCCATGGTGTTCAATATTGATACTTTTCATTTGTTCAAGGTGCTGTGGTTGCACCCGACACTGGCGGCCAATATCAGCGCCGATCAATTTGCCAACGCGCAAGTGGCGATGGACCAGTTGAGCGTCACCAGCCTGCCGATAGGCTGGGAGAAGCCGCCTTTCTCCTGGGGGGCGGATGGCCCGCACTGGAATTATGGCCTGAGTGATTTCTTGCTGATGGCGCTGGGCTGGGGCGTGACCGCGCTGACCACCTTGTTTGGCGCGCCGTTCTGGTTTGATCTGCTGCAAAAAGCCACCCACCTGCGCGGGGCAGGCAATAAACCAGCCAGCACGCCGAATACTGCAAGTTGAGCACGGGCGCCGGGCGGTGCGCCGCTACCCGATTCATGCGCTTCACCGTGCTGCGTCCGCCCCGCCCCAGGCAAATCACCACCGCGTGCTAACGGTGGCGGTTTGCCTCACCCTACTTGCGTCAGCGTTTCCCCCTCACGTCCTGAACCGCCCCACCAGCCCATCCAGCTGCGCCGCCAGCGCTTGCAGCTCGTGGCTGGCGCGCGAGGTGTGGCGGATGGCGTCGTCGGTGGCGCGGGTCATGTCGTGGATGTCGCGCACGTGGCTGGCCACGGTTTCGCTGGCCTGGGCGTGGTCCTGGGTGGCTTGGGCGATGGCCTGGCTGGAGGCCAGCAGGGCGCACATGCTGTCCTGAATGCCGCTGATGGCCTGGGCGGTGTGTTCGGCCTGGCTGACGCCGTCGTCCATGCGCGCCTGGGTGTCGCGCATGGTGTGGCTGGCGTCGGCCATTTCGCGCTGGATGGCGCTGATCATGCCGCCGATTTCCTGGGTGGCGCTGGCGGTGCGTTCGGCCAGTTTGCGCACCTCGTCGGCCACCACGGCAAAGCCCCGGCCTTGCTCGCCGGCGCGGGCGGCTTCGATGGCCG
>ERZ650302.1240-NODE-1240-length-14452-cov-4.633535_pt1 | contig 14452 bp, 14 predicted proteins | sample MGYA00376238_ERZ650302 | MGnify/ENA primary metagenome ERZ650302 (study PRJEB26733, sample SAMN07839298) | wastewater metagenome | biome: urban; feature: wastewater treatment plant; material: waste water | place: USA: North Carolina | collected 2016-04-28 ... | reverse complement strand
TTTTAGCTTTCATTTCGGCAACCACTTCTTCTACGAAAGCATTTGGTGTGAAATTTTGAGGTACTTGTGCAATTTTCACTAAGAAGTTTTCCAACATTTGTTTTCCATCTGTTGAATGGTATACTTCTGGGTGAAATTGTATAGCATAAGTTGTTTCGCCTTCAATTTTATAGGCAGCGTTTTCTACGTCTTTTGTACTCGCTATCATTACCCCATTTGTCGGTAATTTCTTGATAGAATCCGAATGCGACATCCAAACTTGGCTATTTTCAGAAACACCTTCTAAAAACACTTCGTTTTCTTTTATGTAAGACAAATTCGCTCTTCCGTATTCTCTTGTGTTGGAAGCCGCTACTTCTCCACCTGAAAAATGCGCTAAATATTGAGCTCCGTAACAAACGGCTAACAAAGGTAATTTTCCTCTAATTTGAGATAAATCTGGGTGAAGTGCTTCTTCAGAACGAACCGAACATGGACTTCCGCCTAAGATTACGGCTTTGTATGATGATAAATCTGCTGGAATTTTATCGAATGGAAAAATCTCGCAGAAAATATTTAATTCTCTTACTCTTCGGGCAATTAATTGGGTGTATTGCGAACCGAAATCTAAAATTAATACGTTGTGTTGCATGTTTTATTTATTGTTGTGTTTCAAGTTTAAAGTTTCAAGTTGTTCTACATTGAACATAAACTTTTTTTAATTATTCAATCTTCAAATAGATTATAAAAAATTCTGAAATTTGATATTTTTTATACCATTCATCTATTATAATCTCACTTTTTGTAACTTCACAATAACCTAATTGCCCTTTTTGGGGATTGTCATTTGGTGGAGTAATTAATCCTAATTGTACCTCTTTACCTAATTCGAAAGTTTTTTTTCCAGTATTTGAATCATCAACTAACTCTCTATAATCATAAATTCCGTCTTCAAATTTTTTATTCAATTCAAAAGCTTTTCTATAAAAAAACCGCATTGTTGGAAATGTAATCATAATTTTTTGCTGACCTCTTGTTTGCTTAGAAAAAACTGAAAAATTAAAATCCTTTTCAATTTTTGGCATTTCATCAGCTTTTGTATCAACAACAATCTTTTCAAATTCAAGTTTTCCTTTACTATATTTACGAATTATAATTTTAAAATCTTTACCAACTATATTTTCACTATTATTAAAAGTATAATCAACTATGTTAATACCTTCAAAAGAATTAAGGAAAAATTCTTTACTTCCAAAATCACCATTATCTAATTTTGAAATCATTTCAATTTTTACCTCTTGTGCATTTACAAAAAATGAAAAAATACAAAAAATTAAAAATTTATATTTCATATTGTTGTTGAGTTGTAAATTTTAATTTCATTAAAAACAGAAAGACAAGTCATGACTTGTCTCTACAAATTAATATTCAAATTTTCCGTATTCGGATGTAATTGTTAATTTCTTGCTATCTGATTTTTCAACTCTTCCTACGATTTGTGCGTCGATATTGAAGGATTTTGAAATTTCTATAATGTCTTGTGCTACTTCGGCAGGAACGTAAATTTCCATACGGTGACCACAATTGAAAACTTGGTACATTTCTTTCCAATCCGTTTTAGAATTTTCTTGAATCAGTTTAAATAATGGTGGTACTGGAAATAAATTATCTTTAATCACGTGAACGTTATCAACGAAGTGAAGCACTTTTGTTTGCGCACCACCAGAACAATGAACCATTCCGTGAATTTGATTGGAATTGTATTTTGATAGAATTTTTTTGATAACTGGCGCATACGTTCTCGTTGGAGAGAGCACTAATTTTCCAGCGTCAATTGGGCTATTTTCAACTGAATCCGTTAAATTCGTTTGACCTGAATACACTAATTCATTTGGAACTGAAGCATCAAAACTTTCTGGATATTTCTCCGCCAAATATTTCGAAAAAACATCATGACGAGCTGAAGTTAAACCGTTACTTCCCATTCCGCCATTGTATTCTTTTTCGTAAGTAGCTTGACCAAAAGAAGCTAATCCTACAATTACATCTCCTTCTTGAATATTCGCATTATCAATTACATCAGCACGTTTCATGCGAGCCGTTACAGTAGAATCTACGATGATAGTTCGAACTAAATCACCAATATCAGCAGTTTCGCCACCAGTTGAATGAATGGTAACTCCATGATTTTTTAACTCTGAAATTAATTCTTCTGTTCCGTTGATGATAGCTGAAATAACTTCACCTGGAATTAGATTTTTATTTCTTCCGATAGTAGAAGAAAGTAGAATATTATCAGTTGCACCGACACATAATAAGTCATCAATATTCATGATTAGAGCATCTTGAGCAATTCCTTTCCAAACTGAAATATCGCCCGTTTCTTTCCAATACATATAGGCTAAGGAAGATTTTGTTCCTGCGCCATCGGCATGCATAATGATGCAATATTGGTCGTCGTTTGTTAAATAATCAGAGATAATTTTACAAAATGCTTGTGGAAATAAGCCTTTGTCGATGTTTTTGATAGCTTGGTGCACATCTTCTTTAGAAGCCGAAACTCCTCTTAAATTGTAGCGTTTGCTCGTATCAGAACTCATGAATGTAGTGTGTTGTTGTTGTGGCGCAAAGATAGTTCTAAAATTTAGAATTTAGAAGTATGAATTTAGAATTTGTTAAATTTTTATAACATGAACATTTTCAACCAATTCTGACGTATTATTTGGAAACAAAATATTCTCAATTTTAAAAGTTGTAAAACATTCTCCTTTTTTAGATGAAACATCATAAGTAACATCAATTTCATCCATTTGCAAAGTTGTTTCGTTATTTAGTTTAATTATGAACGAATTTCCTGTTGGATTTACAACTGATGGAAATATTTGAATAATATTTGAACTTTCTATAAATTCATACGGAATTGCAACTTCATCTATATCTTGAATGGTAATCTGTTGCGAAGTATACATTTCATTTTCAAATACATTTTCTCCTGAAGTTTCATCAATAATCTCAACAAAGAAAGAAGCTGGAGTAGCTTTTTCACCTTCATTACACTCATCGTTACAACTAACTAATGAAATTGTTAATACTACCAAAAATAAAGTTATTCTGTTTCTCATTATTTTTTACTTAAAATTTCAATTTCTACCCTTCGATTTGCTGCTGCTTGTTCAGGAGTTGCTTCTGGAATAGGATAAATCGGTTGCGAAACTCCAAATCCTTTTGTTTTTACTCGATAATCTTGAATACCATTATAAACGAGAAAACGCTTAATTTGTTTTGCTCTATCGGTAGACAAATTTCGGTAATCTTTATCAATACAACAAATATGACCTTGAATTTCGATTATTAACTCTGGATTATTTTGCATTACAAACAACAAATCGTACAAAGTTCCTTGCGATTCAGGCATTGTTGCGAAAGTATTTTGATAAAAATTGATATTTTTTAAAGTTATTTTTGTTCCAACTTTTGCCAATTTTACTTTTTCAGCTAAAGGTGCATCATCTGGAATTATTACTTTTGGTTCGGCTTCTTTTATTCCTAAAACCTCATCTTCTTTATCTAAATCTTTCTCTAATAAATAATGAATAATCGCTTTTCTGTTTTCCGCTTTATTAGTTGAAGTGGCACCTTTTTCACCAAGAGAAATACTTTTAAAATCGGGTCTGATATTAATTTTACCTTTAATTTGATTGAAAATATAACTTACTCTTTTTTGCGATAAAGTATCATTAAAACCAGTACTTCCTACCTCATCTGTTGAACCTGTTATAGATAAAATTTTAGACGTTTTATTTTCAGTAATCCATTTTTGAAGTTTGGTAGCTTCTAATTTATTCAATTCAAATTTATTATTATCAAAATAAAAAGTTACCTGTTCTTGAGCAAAGTTTGCTTGAAACAAAAAGAAAAATATAATGTAATATAAAAATTTCATGAAACTGATTTTTAAAGGAATAGGACGAAAATTATGCCAAAATTAATTCTCCAAAATTAAAATTTCTACACGACGATTTTCATTTCGTTCCTTTTCATTTTTTTCTGGAATTTTGTGAATTGGCTGTGTACTTCCGAAACTTTTATATTGTAATCGGGTATCATCGATATCATTTGCTACTAAGTAATTATGAACCGCAATAGCTCTTACTAAAGCAATATCTTCTGGATCTTCGCCTAATTGACAACAAATATGTCCTTGAATTTCGATTTTTACCTTTGGATGCGTTACCATAAATTCTAACAATTCTTCCATTACTGGTAACGATTCTGGCACAAAAATACCTGAACGATCATAAAAATACAAATTATTCATCACCAATTTGTCTCCCACTTTTGCATTCGCGTACCGATTTGGAATTGCTTCAAGATGCACTAATTCTTCTGGATCAACGGGTTGTAATTCGGTATCAATTTGTTTATTTGGGTCGTCCGAAATTTTTTGTCCTGTATAAACTACTGGATCGTCGTAAACCACAGGTTTTTCTACTATTGTTTTGTTTGGAATTACCTTGTAAAAAACGTCAACTCTTCTGTTATAGCGTCTTTCTTTTCTGGTTTGAACTCTTTCGCCGAAACCTTTAATCTTTAAATTTTCACTAAAAAAAATAGATGAATTTACTTTTGTTTTGAGTTGTTCTTGAACCGTATTAATTCGTTTATAAGCTAAGGTATCATTGTAGTCAAAAGTTCCGTACCAATCGCAATACCCATTTATTACCAGAATTTCGCGGTTTTGGTCTTTGTTCAACCAAGACATAAACAATTCGTTTTGCTTTGGATTAAACGTATCTTGATCAAAATCAAAATAAAAACTCGCTTTTTCTTGTGCTGAAAGTAGTAGTCCAAACAGCAGTAATACGTATTTCATTTAGGGTATTTTAATGTAACGAATATAAAAAAATAAAAGTATTAAAAAAACTTATTCAGGAAAAGAACTTTTTATTTTACTTAATAAATTAATTTACAACACATTAAAATAAAATTATTTTAAACTTAATTGGCAATGATTTGAATTTCTACTCTCCTATTTTCGTTTCGCTCGTCTTCGTTATTTTCTGGAATGATATGAATCGGCTTCGAACTACCAAAACTTTTATAACTCAATCGGTTTTTATTAATTCCATTATTTACCAGATAATTATATACTGCTAATGCTCTAACTTTTGCAGTATCTTCTACATCAGTTCCCATTTGACAACAAATATGCCCTTGAATTTCTATTTTTAAATTCGGATTAGCCAACATGATTTTCAATAATTCCTCTAAAATAGGACGCGATTCAGGAACAAAAATTCCGGAACGATTGTAGAAATGTAAATTCTTTAGAATTAATTTATCACCTACTTTTGCTGTTGACACTTGTTGCGATAAATTTTTCTTATCGTCTTTTGGAAGCGTCTTATCTGTTTCTAATTCTTCATAGAAAATCTCTACTTTTCGATTTAGTTTTAAATCTGAGTTTTGTGTGAAATTTTCTCCTTTGCTTTCAATTTCAATTTGCTTTTGGTTGGTAACTTTTTCTATAATATGATACACGTAATTAGCTCTGTTGAGCGCTAAAGTATCATTGTAACCATTAGTTGCTCGGTAATCGCAAAAGCCAATTATTTTGATAATTTTTAAGTCTTTATTCTTTAGAAAAACATCTAATCGAGTTAATTCTGGAGGAGTTAACTGATGTGAATCGGTATCAAAATAAACTGTAAATTTAGATTGAGAAAATGCTACTGTAGAAAGCAGAAAAAAGCAAAGTAAAAATCGAAGCATAACTGTTATTTTTAATACAAAACGCATAAAGTAACAAATAAGTATGTAAAATAAAAAATCCCGACTTTCATCAGGATTTATATTTACTAAGCAATTATTTATTTCTCGAACTCTTTTAAAGTAGTGATGATAATTGAAACACAATCTCTCAATTGCTCTTCGTTCATAACTAAAGGCGGTGCAAAACGAATAATGTTTCCGTGTGTTGGTTTTGCTAATAAACCGTTTTCAGCTAAACGAACACAAATATTCCAAGCGGTATCGCTTTCTTCAGTATCGTTAATTACTACAGCATTCAACAATCCTTTTCCTCTTACTAAAGTAGCAATGTTTGAAGTTTCGATAAATTTACCTAATTCTTCACGGAAGATATTTCCTAATTTTCTAGCGTTTTGAGACAAATTTTCTTCTGAAACTACTTCTAAAGCCGCCATAGCAACTGCTGCAGCTACTGGATTTCCTCCGAATGTAGAACCGTGTTGTCCTGGTTTGATAACATTCATAATGCTATCATTTGCCAAAACTGCCGAAACTGGATAAGCTCCACCTGATAAGGCTTTTCCTAAGATTAAAATATCAGGTTGGGTATAAGTCGCTTGTTTTTCACATTTTGCTTCACAAGTACAGTTTCCACAAACCGCTAATAACGAACCAGTTCTTGCAATTCCAGTTTGTACTTCATCAGCAATGAATAAAACATTATTGGCTTCACAAATTGCTTTTGCCTTTTTGATAAAATCTTCAGAAGGAGTATAAACTCCCGCTTCCCCTTGGATAGGCTCTACCAAGAATCCTGCAATATTTTTTGATGAGTTAACCGCTTTTTCTAACGCTTCAATATCGTTGTAAGGAATACTGATGAAACCTGCTGTATAAGGACCAAAGTTTTTACGTGCGTTTTCGTCGTTTGAGAATGAAATGATTGTAGTCGTTCTTCCGTGGAAGTTACCGTCACAAACGATGATTTGTGCATCATTTTCATTGATTCCTTTTTTCTCGTATGCCCATTTTCTACACAATTTTAAAGCGGTTTCCACTGCTTCAGCTCCTGTGTTCATGGGTAATACTTTATCAAATCCGAAATAATTGGTTACAAATTGTTCGTAAACCCCTAATTTATCGTTGTAAAACGCTCTTGATGTTAAAGTTAATGTTTGTGCTTGCTCTACCATTGCTCCTACAATTTTTGGATGACAATGTCCTTGATTAACTGCAGAATAGGCCGAAAGAAAATCATAATATTTCTTTCCTTCTACATCCCATACATAAACTCCTTCTCCTCTACTTAAAACTACTGGTAGTGGATGATAATTGTGTGCACCGTGTTTGTCTTCTAATGCAATAGCTTCAGCCGAACTCATTTTTTCTAAAACTGACATAAAATTTTGTTGTTGATTGTTACATCGCAATTCCTTCTTAGTGGTGAGAAATCAACCATATAGTCGTCAAAAATACAAAATTCAAGGGCAAGTTCAAAGTTAAATTCAAAAATCAAGGACAAGTTCAAATTCAAGGGCAAGTTCAAGTTCAAAAATCAAGGGCAAGTTCAAATTCAAGGGCAAGTTCAAGTTCAAAATCAAATTCAAAAATCAAGGGCAAGTTCAAAATCAAATACAAAAATCAAATTCAAGTTCACTTTTCAGTTACCAATCACTATCCAAACATTTCTAACAACGTCGTAACTGTATTCCAATTTCTAATGGTAGCTACAACGTTTAATTTTTTCTCGATGTATTTTTGGTCTAATCTTGTTTTTCCTGCTCCTACAGCGTATTTGATGAAGATTCTGCTTTTATCTATTGCCGCTTCATCGGGTTTGAATTGACTTATTTTTAAATCGTTGATGGCGCTTCCTTGTAATTCTTTTGAAAGAAAGGCCACATACAATTTCTTAGTATCACAATCGTTTTCTTTTAAATAGGAATTATTCTTAAAACACGCTTCCAAATCTTCTTTACCAATAACCACCACAGGAACTTCCAATCCTAATTCTTTGAAAATTTCTTGTTTGATTTTAAACCCAACACTCGCACCATGTTCTTCTTCTGAATCTACAAAAACGTTTCCTGACTGTATATACGTGCGTACATTTTGAAATCCTGCATTTTCTAAAAGCGTTTTCAAAACATCCATTTTTATCATGTTGTGACCGGAAACATTAATTCCGCGAAGTAAAGCTAAGTGGGTTTTCATAGTAATAATTTGGTGCAAAAATAGAATTTCCTACTTAATTCGGTTCAAAATATCGTTCATCATTTCGATTTGCACTTTTTGAATTTCGATTAACTCCTGTTGTTGGTGCATTACCAAATGATCTATTTTATCGTCTAACATTCGAATTTCTAATTCTGATTTCAAATTAATCATATAATCTTTCTTAGCGCGTTCACGGTCTTTTTCTTCCTGACGGTTTTGACTCATCATAATGACTGGGGCTTGCAATGCTGCCACACATGATAAAATCAAGTTCAATAAAATGAAGGGATAAGGATCGAATTCTTTGTTCGTAAATATAATTACATTGGAACCAATCCAAATGGAAATGAAAATAAAAAAAGCAATAATAAAGGTCCAACTTCCTCCAAATGCCGCCACTTTATCCGCTACAATTTGACCATAATTTCTAGTATCAACTTCCTCTTCTACTTTGGCAACAAACGAAGTATCATCGCCTAAAGATCGAACTACATCTTTTTCTAATTTTGATAACTGACTAATTTCGGTTTGTAAAAATTTTGAAATGTATTTTTCACGATACACATTCAATTCTTGTACGGAAATGGAATCATTCACATCAAAATCGGGAAAGTCTTCCAAAATTAGGTTTAAAATGGAAGTTCGAATTGTTTTCCCTGAAACTCTATCGTGCTCAGGAAATTCTACATTTGAAATAGCACTTTTAAACGTTGTATTGTTACTCATAATTCAAAAACATTTCTGCTAATTTACAATTTAAACCGTTGCATTCTATTAAATTGATTTTAAAAATAGTAGAAATCAAAAAAAACCTATCAAATCCACTGAACAATTCTTATTTTTGCCTCATGGGAAAAAAGAGAACAGAAAAAATCGTATTCGAAAACGTAAAAATCCTTGATGCAGGTGCAAAAGGTGTATCGGTAGCTAAAGCTCCTGATGGAAAAGTAATATTTCTTCCAAATGTAGTACCCGGCGATGTGGTAGACGTGCAAACGATGAAGAAAAGAAAAGCCTACTACGAAGGTAAAGCTATAAAAATCCACGAATTTTCAGAACATAGAATTGACCCGGTTTGCGAGCATTTTGGTGCTTGTGGTGGTTGCAAATGGCAAAACATGAAGTACAGCCAACAATTGTTCTATAAAAATCAGGAAGTTTATAATAATTTAAAGCGAATTGGTAAAATTGAATTGCCTGAATTCGAGCCGATTTTAGGTTCCGAAAAGCAATTGTTTTACCGAAATAAAATGGAATTTGGTTTCTCGAATGCGCGTTGGATGACGGATGCCGAAATTCAATCGGGAACTGAATTTGACAATAAAAATGCGTTGGGATTTCATATTCCAAGAATGTGGGACAAGATTTTAGATATTGATAAATGTCATTTACAAGAAGATCCATCAAACGAAATTCGTAACGAAATTAAACGATTTGCTAACGAAAACAACCTAACGTTCTTCAATGCAAGAGCTGTGGAAGGTTTGTTGCGAACATTGATGATTCGTACCGCTTCAACTGGTGAAATCATGGTATTGATTCAATTTTTTGAAAATGATAAAAACGGTATCGAATTGATGATGAATTTCTTGGCAGAGCGTTTTCCTCAAATTACGTCGTTGCAATATGTTATCAATCAGAAATTGAATGATACGTTGTATGACCAAGACATTATTTTGTTTAAAGGTCGTGATTATATTTTGGAAGAAATGGAAGGTTTGCATTTTAGTATTAATGCGAAATCGTTCTATCAAACCAATTCGGACCAAGCGTATGAATTGTACAAAATCACTAGAGAATTTGCAGGTTTAACTGGAAACGAAACCGTTTACGATTTATACACGGGAACGGGAACTATTGCCCAATTCGTATCGAAAAAAGCTAAAAAAGTAATTGGTGTAGAAGCCGTTCCAGAAGCGATTATTGATGCAAAAGCCAATGCGGAACGCAATAACATTACGAATTGTGAGTTTTATGTAGGTGACATGAAAAACGTTTTCAACGACGAATTCATTAACCAACACGGACAACCCGATGTTATTATTACTGACCCACCAAGAGATGGCATGCATAAAGATGTGGTAGAAATGTTATTAAAAACAGATGTACCAAAAATTGTGTATGTAAGTTGTAATTCGGCAACACAAGCTCGTGATTTAGCTTTGATGGATGAGAAATATAAAGTAGTTCGTGTGCGTCCTGTGGATATGTTTCCGCAAACGCATCATGTGGAAAACGTGGTTTTATTGGAAAAACGATAATACTTGTCACGTTGAGTTTGTCGAAATGTTATGGAATGACTTCGACAAGCTCAGTCTGACAAAATAAGATAAAATATGAAAAAAATAGTTTTTATAACCCTATCCTTACTTTTAGCACTTTCGTTTTGGAACTGCGAAAAAGATGATATTTGCGCTAGTGGAACTCCTGTAACACCAAGAGTAATTATTGAGTTTTATGATGCTGCTAATCCTACCGTTTTGAAGAACGTAACGAATTTAGGGGTTATAGAACCCACATTTTCTGAAGGTAAACCTTTTAACAATGTTTCTAAAATTCAAGTTCCTTTAAGAACAACAGTAGATGTTACTACTTTGAATTTTATTCAGAACGGAAGCGATACTGATAGTTCAAATGATAATATTGATGCCATCACTTTTAACTACGAAAGAGTGGATGAATATATTTCTCGCGCTTGTGGTTTTAAAACCTTATTTTATTTGAATGATACTAATCCGATTGTGTTGACTGCGGATGGAAACAACTGGATTCAAAATATTGTAGTAACTCAACCTAATATAGAAAACGAAAATGAAGTACATGTTAAGATTTATTTTTAGTCTGAGCTTGGTTTGTGTTTCGTTATTAGGAAATGCACAAACTAAGGACACTGCAAAAGTTATGTATCCGGAGCGTTATGGATTACGTTTAGGAGTTGATTTACATAAAATTGCTCGTTCGTTTTACGAAAAAGACTATCGTGGTTTTGAAGTAGTGGGTGATTATCGTTTAACTAAGCGTTTTTACATTGCTGGAGAAATTGGAAACGAAGACAAAACTATTGACGATGACCGTTTGAACTTTACTACAAAAGGCACCTATTTTAAAGTAGGTTTTGACTACAATTCCTTTGAAAACTGGCTCGACATGGAAAACATGATTTACGCCGGAATGCGTTACGGAATTAGTAGTTTTAGCCAGACATTAAATAGTTACAAAATTTATGACCCTAGCAATTATTACGGAGAAAATACCGTGATTTCGGGAGAGAAATTTGGTGGATTAAATGCTAGTTGGTTAGAAGTAATTGGCGGTATTAAAGCGGAGTTGTTTAGCAATGTGTATTTAGGATTCTCCGTGCGATTAAACTATTTGGTTTCCAATAAAAAACCAGATGGATTTGACAATCTTTTTATACCAGGTTACAACCGAACGTATGACGGAAAATTTGGAGCAGGGTTTAATTATACTTTGAGTTATTTCATCCCGATTTACAAGAAAAACAAAACTATTACAGAGAAAAAATAATTATTGAAGCGTTACGAAAGTGACGCTTTTTTTTTGTTTGTACAAATTTTAAAAAGCTAAAACGTACTTCTAGCATACTTCATCTATATAGTATCCATACTTCTGGCATACACTCCGCATACTTAAAGCATACACTATTGATATACTAAGCATACACTAACTTTGTTTTATCTATGCATTATCTATACTATATCAGTGCTATATCTATGCTATATCAGTGCTATATCAGTGCTTTATGTACTTAGTATCTTCTTAGTATCTATGTAGTCTCGACTTCGCTCGACTTGACAAAGTATGATGTTGTATTGTTTCTATAGTTCTCGATACATTTTTAAGTTGTAAATCTTAGGCTTTACAACTTAAAAACACTCGAAGTGACGGTGGTGTTATTTCGAAGTGACGGTGGTGATATTTTGTTTTGGAATTATATTTTTTTTTATATTTGTATCATTATAAGCCATTTAAATTTTGTATTTGCCATGAAGAGTTTACGTATTGAAAAGATTTTTCACCATGGTGCTTATCGCATTGGGGTGTTTTTTGATAAGGATTTTGAAATTATTGCCATTTTAAAACGTTTGGGTGCTACTTATAGTGGTTCTCGTAGGTGTTGGTATTTGGATTATTCTAAGGCTTCTTATCATTTGTTGCGTTCTCATTTTCCGGATTTAGTGGTGGTTACTGAATCTTCTATTCCTAATATGGTGACCGGTGTTGATAACCGTGACCTTTCACCCATAGCTTCTTCAAGCGCTCTTCAGTTAGGTTCTTCGTTGAACAATCCTGAACATAAACCAACTGTGAAAACTTCGGATAAATTGAAGTTACAATTGTTGCCAAGTATTGGTAAATATTGGGTTTTTAAGATGCATTTTCATCATGAAATTAGTAAACAACTTTTGAAAACTAAGGGTGTTTATTGGAACGGAAATTATAAAAGCTATATGGTTTTTAGGAGTGAATCTGTAAAATATCAAGTGGAAACGGTTTTAGGTGTTTCTGACTTTTTTGGTACGGATTATTTTGTTAAAGATTCGTTTGTTGGTAAAGGGAATATTAGGGTTTTGCCTCATTTAGAAGATGTGGCTTGGATGGAAGTTCATGTTCCTAAAATGGTTGCGGTTCATGAGAAATTAAAGCGTTTTTCGATGGCTCGCTACAGTAAGATTAAGGGGTGTTATTTGCTTCCGGCGGCGCCTGTTGTGATGGATTCTTTGCATTTACAGTTTGAATCTTCTAGCATTACTATTACCTCTTTGCTTCCGAAGAATTATTTGGATAAACGAAATTTGCCTAATAAAAAACAATTAGATTTATCTAAAACGAAGAAAAGCTTACTAGATTTGGTTCCAGAGCAAGCCCAAAGTTATTTAAGTAAGATGATTGATACTTTATTGGCTTTGAATTATAGTAGTTCGACCTTGCGAACGTATTGTGGTGCTTTTATTCAATTTTTACGCTATTTTGAGTTTCGAAATCCTGAGGAGATTACTAGGGAGGAAATTATTCGTTTTTTAGGTTCTTTGATGGAACGTGGTTTGTCTGCCACAAGTGGACATAGTATGGTGAATGGGGTTCAATTTTATTATCAGCAAGTTTTATTGAAAGTTGACTATAGTTTTGTGCTTCCACGACCAAAGAAGGAGAAAAAGTTGCCTGTTGTATTGACTATGGAGGAATGTTTGCAGATTTTTAAAGTTGTAGATAATCCGAAACACAAGCTTTTGTTGTTGATAGGTTATGGAGCTGGCTTGCGTGTGAGTGAGATTGTGAGTTTGAAATGGAGTGATATTTTATTTGAGGAACACAAGATTCATGTTAAGAATGCTAAGGGTAAGAAAGATAGAATGGTGATGCTGCCCTACTCTATTGTTACTTCTTTGCAGCTTTATAGAGAACTTTATAAGGGTAAACATTATGTTTTTGAGGGTCAGTTTGCGGGCGAGCCTTACAGTACTGGAAGCGTGCAACAAGTGATGCGGAATGCCATAAAATTATCGGGTTTAGAGAAGAAGGCTACGGTGCATACGTTGCGTCATAGTTTTGCGACTCATTTATTAGAAAACGGGACGGATATCCGCTACATTCAGCAATTTTTAGGGCATTCGAGTATAAAAACCACGACTGTTTATACACATTTAACGAAAACTGCTGTTGATAGGATACAGAGTCCGTTAGATCGCATGGTTGATATAAATGGTAAGAAAAAACTTGAAGAATAGTTTTAAAGTTAAAAAAAGTTGTATATATTTGATGATATTTACTAGTTAGCGGTCAGGCTAAAACACGACACTTATGAAACTGAAAGACATTTATAAAGAAATAAATACAAATGTTTTTATCGTTACTGAACAGGACGATGATAACGAACTTAATTGGACAATTGAATCGACAGACTTTGAACTTATACCCGAAGAAGAAAACTATTATTTCGTAAAGGCTTTTGAAATTTCCGAAAACGAAAAAACAGACTGCTACATCGGAATTATGACACCAGAACGAATTGCAGAAATTGTAATTAAACAAGGCTCAAATGGACAAACAAAAGTTGAAAGTATTTACGAACAAGTAAAGTCTATAATTCCATCTATTGCATCTGAGTGTTTTGGCGACTACGAACTATATTATTCAAAGGAAAATTCACAAATCGGCATTGACATTTTAAAAAGTGGACTTACAATAGCGACAAACAAAAATGTAGTTGCCGAAGACCTTGGATACATATTGCGTGACGAAGGACGAATTGAAGAAGCTATTGAAGCCTTTAAAATAAGTGAAGAAAATGGACCATCTTCTGAATATACTTTTTGGGAATTAGCGGGACTTTATGAAGAACTTGGACAAACAGACAAACAAACGGAATATAGACAAAAATATAAAGACAACGGTGGAATTGACCAATGAAACAAAAGCCCGAACCGCTAATAACTAAGTTTTCGTCTTGTCCGAAGGACACGAGATGAAAACCCTGTTGAGC
>ERZ650302.1239-NODE-1239-length-14457-cov-8.829329_pt1 | contig 14457 bp, 10 predicted proteins | sample MGYA00376238_ERZ650302 | MGnify/ENA primary metagenome ERZ650302 (study PRJEB26733, sample SAMN07839298) | wastewater metagenome | biome: urban; feature: wastewater treatment plant; material: waste water | place: USA: North Carolina | collected 2016-04-28 ... | reverse complement strand
AGAAATCATAATGAATAAAAAGAATTTTATTTATATAACCCTCTGCCTGTCAGGTTTAATCTCGACAACTCATGCTGCTGTACCCACAGATAAAACCATCATCAGTTGGATCACCAACTTACAAGATTCAAATGCCAATCCACCGCAAGCGATTCTGATTGACCATACTGAAAAAGTGAAACTGGTTTCAGGTGAAGAGGCCTATTTATCAGGTGTGAGTTTTGAAAATGCAGGACGCAACTTTTGGGCGGGTTATGTACTCACTCGTCCAAAATTAAAGCAGGCTCGAATCTTGAAAACCTTTGGGGGGCAATCCAATACATTTAAAATCCATTCAACGGTTTATAAAGGCAAGCCCGTTGATCTGGTTGAAATTGAAAGTGCTGGTTCAGGACAGGGAACGGTTGAATCGAGCAAAAGTCTGGTGTATCTGAGTCAATGGAATACTAGGTTGATTACAGAAGTACAGGAATCCTCTTATGCAGGACGTTACGATGAAAAATTGGATGCAGAAGATTGTCGTACAGGTTCAGATGATACAGGCTATTTAAATGTCATGTCTTATTCGCCTTATGTGGTGAAAACCACCGTAACGGGAAATGCCTGTAATGACAAACCCAAAGGCTATAAGGTGAATAGCACCATCATTCCAATCGTGATCAATGAAATAAAATAACAACTTATTTTGATAAAACAACATTCTATTTTAATCAAATGTTGAAAATATTAATTCATTGATTCTTTTGCAAAAATATAGAATGATGGAGTCCATAAAAGCAAATTCATCAATACACCTGAATACTGGCGAAAAGCTGGATATGGATTAAAAATCAGGATATGAGCATTATATTGAAGCCTCAATTTTTTAAAGCCGCCTTAATTGCGGTCATGATTGCAGGGATGCCAGTCAGCCATGCAAAGAGTCCTGCCCAAGCTGACAAGGTGCTGCGGGTGGCGTTTCCTGCACCTGATGATGGTTTTGATATGGTCAAAACCTCCAACTTTTATAGTGGCAATATTGCCGATGTGATTTTTGAAAGATTACTTCAATACGATTACTTGGCAAATCCAGTCAGGCTAGTGCCTGCAACGGCTCAGAGCTTGCCTGTGATTGAAAAAAATGGACAGGTCTATACTTTTAAAATCAAGCCAGGCATCTACTTTACCGATGATCCTGCATTTAAAGGCAAGCGACGGGAACTGGTCGCTGAGGATTATGTCTATGCGGTCAAGCGTATTCTTGATCCAAAGAATCATGCGCCATCTTTTTCCTTTATTGACAATAAATTGCTTGGTGCAAATGCGCTGGTGGAGCAAGCCAACAAGACAGGAAAATTTGATTACGATGCACCGATTGAGGGAGTAAAAGCCCTCGACAAATACACCATTCAATTTACCCTGACCCAGCCTGATTATAATTTCCCCTATATTCTTGCCTATAGCACCTTTGGCGCAACGGCTCGGGAAGTAGTTGAATACTATAAAGATCGTATCGGGATGCACCCTGTCGGCACAGGGCCTTATATGCTGGGTAAATATGTACCGCGCAGTAAAATCGAGCTGGTCGCTAATCCTGATTATCGTGGTTTTATCTGGAATTTTAAATCCACAGGCACGGCTTGGGATAATCAACTGGTCAAGCAAATGAGTGGTAAACACATGCCACAAATTGGCAAAGTGACGGTCAGTATTATTGAAGAAGAACAATCACGCTGGCTGGCATTTCAGTCCAAACAACTTGATTTTGATAGCTTAACGGCCAATGCCATTGCCAAAGCTTTAGACCAAAACAATCAACTGAATGCGGAGATGCAGAAAAAGGGCATTCGCCTGTATGCCAATAAGGAAGCAGAAGTCACCTACACCATGTTTAACATGCGTGATCCTGTGGTCGGTGGCAGCAGTCTGGATAAAATTGCCTTAAGACGAGCGATTGCCATGTCATTGAATATGAATGAATATATTCGTATTCTGCGTAAGGGACAGGCGGTTAAGGCCGAAATGCTGGTGCCTGCTGGCGTCAATGGTCATAACCCGAATTATCGCAGTAGCATTGGTTATAACCCTGTCTTGGCAAATAAGTTGCTGGATCATTTTGGCTATAAAAAGGCGGCAGATGGTTATCGCACGTTCCCAAATGGCAAGCCTTTAATCCTTAAAATTAATACTGAAAGTAGTTCGTCTTCTGTGATTTATTCAGAACTGTGGAAAAAGGGGCTGGATGCGATTGGGATTCGGGCAGATTTTAAGGTCAGTAATTTTGCTGACAACCTCAAGGCTGCTTTTCAATGTCAATATATGATGTGGGGCGGTGCGTGGCACGCCGATTATCCAGAGGGAGAAAATTTTGCTCAACTGCTTTATGGGGCGAATGTTGGTCGAGGCAATTTATCCTGTTATCAATCCGTAGCCTATGATGCGCTGTATCAAAATGCAATGAAATTACCGCCTGATCAACGTATGCCGTTTTATGAAAAAATGAGCCGACAAATTGAAGCGGACAATCCGTGGGTGCTACAGGATACCCGTAACCGTAACTGGGTCATTCAGCCTGAAATTCAGGGTTTTAAGGCACATCCGATTATGAGTACCAATTGGCAATATCTGGATATTGTTCCAACACAAAAGAAATAATGTGAACACGTATGAAGCAGAATTTTAAAATTTCATTGCAGCAGTATGGGATGGCGGTCTTGCTTGGCACAATCTCGATTGGCATAAGCAATGGCACAATGGCAAAAAGTCCAGCCAATCCAAACAAGGTGCTGCGCTATGCCTTTCCTGTGGCGGAAACAGGTTTTGATCCTGCCGCAGTTCAGGATTTGTATTCAGCGCATGTACTGTATTCCATTTTCGATACCTTATATACCTATGATTATCTGGCTTCACCAGCCAAGCTGATTCCCAATGCTGCGGCTGCCTTGCCAGAAGTCAGTGCGGATGGCTTGACTTATACTATCCGTCTTAAAAAAGGGATTTATTTTTCCCCTGACCCTGTGTTTAAGGGGAAGCCACGAGAACTCACCGCAGCAGATTATGCTTATTCCTTTAAGCGGTTGCTTGATCCGCAACTGCATTCACCCAGTAGCTGGTTATTTGAGGGACGCATCGTAGGAATGGACAGTGCCATCCAGCAGGCCAATAAAACGGGGAAGTTTAATTACGATCAGCCGATTGCAGGCTTGCAAACGCCTGATCGTTATACGCTGGTGATTCGCCTGACTGAACCAAATCATAATTTTCCGATGTTGCTGGCACATCAGCCAACAGGGGCAGTCGCCCGTGAAGTGATTGAACATTATCGGGACAAGGCTGGTTTTGTCATGGGGCATCCGATTGGCACAGGGCCTTATTTATTGTCCCGCTGGACACCTGCTTCACGGATTATTTTAAAAGCCAATCCTGACTATCGTGGCTTTGTCTGGGATTTTAAGGCCAGCAATCCAGACGATCAGAAAATTGTCCAGCAAATGCAAGGCAAGAAAATGCCACAGATTGGTGTGGTGGATATTCAGGTGATTGAGGAAGCACAGTCGGGGTGGTTGTCGTTTCAGAAAGATGGACTGGATTTATTGACCTTAACAGGAGATTTGCCTGCTCAGGCACTCAAAGATGGTAAGTTAAAAGCTGAATTTGAGCAAAAGGGTATTCAGCTTTCCCGAATTTCTGATCCCTCGATTGATTATTTATACTGGAATATGCAAAACCCTATGGTCGGTGGATTGAGTAAGGAAAAAATTGCCTTACGCCGTGCGATGGCCATGGCACATTCACCTGAAAAAGATATTCAGATTTTAATGAAAGGGGATGCCAAGCGTTTACAGTTCCCGATTCCTTACGGCGTGGCAGGGCATGATCCCGATTATAAGGGCAGTGTGCCGTATTCGGTGAAAGCGGCCAATTTATTGCTGGATCGGTATCATTATAAAATTGGCACGGATGGCTGGCGTAGTTTACCGAATGGTAAACCCTTGCTGATAGAGTTTATGCCATCCAGTAATAGCGCACGAAGTATGCAAATGGCTGAATTACTAAAGAAAGATTTAGCCAGTATTAAAGTGAATATGGTGTCCAAACCTGTGCCCTTTGCTGAGGGTTTAAAAGCAGAAAAGCAATGTAAAACCATGTTTAAGGGTTCTGCATGGATTGCGGATTATCCTGATGGCGATAATTTTATGCAGTTGTTTTATGGCAAAAATGTCAATGCCACCAATAATTCCTGTTTTAAGTTAGCTGAATATGACCGTTTGTATGAGCAGTCACTTAAACTGTCTAATGGGCCTGAACGAGATCAGCTTTATCGGAAGATGGCACGGCTTTTAGAGTTTTATTCGCCTGTACAAATGATTTCCAGTCGTTATCGTAATGTCTTGGCTCAGCCGCGTGTGATTGGCTATAAAAAGCATCCGATTTTGCCTGCGGAATGGATGTATATTGATATTGAGGAAAGGAAATAATTTTTGTGTCTGCATCATGGAGTCTTGCCGAGTTTATATCTAATTTTGCTATCAGCCTGCGGCTCGCCTTACTTTTCAAGGATGAAAAGTAAGCAAAAATCCTTTGTCGGACTGACGGTACGTCCCTGTTACCGCAGTCCGACAGGGCGGCATCCATGCCGCCTCCACGATAGTAAATATTGATTTAGATTCTGACAGTAAGAGTCTTTTAAAAATTAGTATTAGAGTGAATTGAACAGAATTGAAATGAATTGGAGAAAGCGTGTGGCAAAAAAGACATTAACGAACTTGGGGCTATGCTTTATTGGTCTTTGTGGGATGAATCAAACGGTATGGGCAGAACCAGCACGCGCTACCTTACCTATTTTAAAACTCGCTGATCAACCGCAATGGTGTGATGCCAGTATTCAAAAACTCCAGCAACAAATCACTGAACTCGAAAAAAAACCAGTCAAAGCTGAGTCTAATGCTGCACCTGTTTTAGCAGAATGGGATGCCTTTATGGCGATGTTTGAGGACTTGACCAATCCGATCAGCTTATATCGTAATGTCTATCCTGATGAAAAGTTTCGTCAGGCGGCAGATGACTGTATTGTGAAAATGGAACAGCTACAGACCGATTTATATCAGAATCCAAAACTCTATCAACGCATTAAAAACAGCAAGGCGACTGATCCAATTGATGTGAAATACCGTCAGGATATTTTAACTGACTTTGAAAATACGGGCGTGCAATTACCGCCTGCAAAAAGAATACGCTTAAAGGAAATCCGTAACCTGCAAACCCAACTCTCACAGCAATTTACCCGTAATATCAATGATAATCCTGAAAAACTGGAATTTACCCCAGATGAGTTAAAAGGCTTGCCAGAAAGCTATCTTGCCAATGCCAAGAAAAATGATAAGGGTAACTATTTGCTGGGATTTGATTATCCTGCCTATCAGCCGTTTATGGAACTTTCTGAGAGTGATGCAGCCCGTAAACGCTACCAGACTGCTTTTACCCGACGGGGTACAGCAAAGAATCTGGACTTGCTCAAACAGATTATTGACCTCCGTTATGAACAGGCACAGTTATTCGGTGAGCCAAGCTATGCCGATCTCGCCTTAAAAAAACGCATGGCGAAAAATCCAAAAACGGTGAATGATTTCCTGAATAATATTTACCAAATTGTGACGCCACTTGAGCAAAAGGAAATGCAGGAATTAAGGGAATTTAAGGCAAAAACTCTAAATATTCCTTTAGAACAGGCAGAGATTACACGCTGGAACGTGGGTTATTGGACAGAGAAATTACGTAAGGACAAATACCAGATTGATCAGGAAAAATTGCGTGATTATTTCCCAACTTTAGCTGCACAGAAATGGTTGTTTGCGATTTCCTCAAATCTGTATGGCATCGAGTTTAAGCCTGCCAAAGTGGATACATGGCAGGATGAAGTTGAATATTACGATGTGACCGACCAGAAAACAGGACAACTGCTTGGCGGTTTGTATATGGATAAATTCCCGCGTGAGGGCAAATATGGGCATGCTGCGGTATGGGGCGTGTATGGCGGCAGTAGTTTAACAGGGCGTAAACCAATTTCGGTTTTAGTGACCAATTTTAATCGTAAAGGTTTAAACAGCAATGAGCTGGAAACCTTTGTGCATGAGTTTGGACATGCCTTGCATGGCATTTTGTCCGATACCCGTTATGTGGGACAGTCTGGAACATCAGTCGAGCGTGACTTTGTTGAAGCACCATCGCAAATGTATGAAGAATGGGCGAGACGTAAGGAAACCTTGTCTAAAGTCGCGGACTATTGTGATCCAGCCTGTCCACGTATTGATGATGCGCTGATTGAACGTTTAAATGCGGTACATAATTATGGACGTGGCGCACGTTATGCTCGCCAAACCCTGTATGCGCAATATGATATGGCATTGCATGATAAAGATCCTCGCCAGCTACAGCCACTAGATGTCTGGAAAAAAATGGAGTCAGCAACCGCATTGGGCTATGTGGAAAATACTCAGTTCCCAGGGCAGTTCGGGCATTTAATGGGCTATCAGGCGGGCTACTACGGTTATATGTGGTCAGAAGTGTTGGCACTGGATATGTTATCTGCCTTTGGGGATAACCTGAATAATCCAGAAATTGGGCAACGTTATCGTCAAACGGTTTTGTCACAAGGCAGCCAGAAAAAAGCGGCTGAATTGGTGAAAGATTTTCTGGGTAGGGCGCCTGACAACAAGGCATTTCTGAATGAGATTACAGGACAACGCGTCAAATAAGGATGTACCAAGATGTTCGCTTATGTCGTGCGTAGACTCTGGCAAATGATTCCGACCATGTTGGGGGTCATTTTGCTGATTTTTTTCCTGTTTAACTGGGTTGGTGGCGACCCTGCCTATATTCTGGCAGGCAAAATGTCCAATCCAGAACAGATTGAAAATATCCGTAAACAGTTGGGGGTAGATCAGCCGTACTATATGCAGTTGTGGATTTTTATCAAGCAGATTCTGACTTTTGATTATGGCGCAAGCTGGAGTACAGGCGAATCAGTATCGCAGATTATCTTGACCCGTTTGGGGCCATCGCTGACCTTGCTAATTCCATTGGTGATTTTACAAACTGTGATCTCGATTGTACTGGCCTTGGCGGTGGCATCGGTACGTGGTTCACTGACAGACCGTATGGTGATGATGCTATGCACTGTCGGCATGTCGATCAGTATTCTGGTCTATATCATTATCTTCCAGTATGTCTTGGCCTATCAGTTGGGCTGGTTTCCTGTGCAGGGCTGGAGCGACAGCTTTAGCGAAAATCTATTCTATTATTCCTTATTACCCATCCTGATTATGCTGGTGGTGAGCATTGCACCAACCTTACGTCTGTATCGTAGTTTTGTGCTGGATGAAATTCATCAGGACTATGTGCGGACGGCCCGTGCTAAAGGTGTGCCTGAAACACGGGTTTTGGGCATTCATGTGTTGCGTAATGCCTCGATTCCGATTGTCACCGAAGTGATGGCAAGCTTGCCAGCTTTATTAATTGGTGCATTTTTGATTGAGCGTTTCTTTGGGATTCCAGGGATTGGTCGTGAAATTATTATTGCGGTGGAACGTAGTGATTTTCCTGTGATTAAGGCGATTACTGTTTATGTGGCAGCCGTCACCATGATTTTTAATTTGATTGCTGATCTGATCTACAAAGCCATCGACCCTCGTGTTCAGTTGAAATAGGAGGATCACGATGCTCAGTACAATTTTTAAAGGCAAAACCTCCTCAAATGAATCATCTGCGTCAACAGGACTCTGGCATTTGGCCTTGAATCGATTGAAATCAGATCGTATTGCAGTTGTTTCGTTTGTGATCGTACTGTTTTATTTCATTTTGCTGGCTTTATCCATGACAGGCGTGATTGCTTCTAATTGGAATAAAGAAGTGGCAGTCAGTTATGCACCACCGACATTTTTAGGTGCTGATACTGCATCAGATCAAATTAAGGCAATTACAGAAAGCACAGTAACTTTGCCTGAAAATCCTGTTGATCCACTCAAAGACGTGATTCAACAACTCAATGCAGAAATTCAGGCGGAACAGCACGGCAGTTCAGCCATAGACAACTATGGCATGCTTGATCCGTTGGATGCGGATATGCAGGCAATTAATCAGCAGTTGGGCGGACATTTACTTGATCAACAACAGCAACTAAAAACCACCTTGCCATTTGGGGCAGACAAATGGGGACAGGATGTTTTACTGAAAACCATTAAAGGTGCTGAAACCTCAATTCTGGTCGGTTTGTTATCTGCTTTATTGGCGGTGGTGATTGGTACTTTTCTTGGCGCGATTGCAGGTTATTTTGGCGGTTGGATTGATGATGTACTGAACTGGTTCTATAACATTTTCACTTCGATTCCTTATCTGCTATTAGTGCTCGCGATCGCTGCGGTACTCCAACAAAAAGGAATTTTGTCAATTGTTTTGATTTTAGGTCTAACGGGTTGGACTGGGGTATTTCGTTTGGTTCGTGCTGAATATATGAAGCACAAATCGCGTGAATATGTACTTGCCGCCAAAGCCATTGGAGTGAGTCATTTACGCCGTATGTTTGTGCATATTTTCCCGAATGTCAGTCATATCGCGTTGGTTCAAATTTCGATTCTGGTGGTGTCATTCATTAAATCTGAAGTGATTCTGAGCTTCCTTGGTTTTGGTGTGCCTGTGGGGGTGGTGTCATGGGGCAGTATGCTCAATGAAGCGCAAAGTGAATTGATTTTGGGGAAATGGTGGCAACTGGCTGCGGCTTCGATTGCGATGGCGGTTTTAGTCACAGCATTTTCAATGTTTACTGATGCATTGCGTGATGCTTTAGATCCTAAGTTGAAATAGCGGAGAAAAAATATGCAACCTCAAAATGAAACACCGCTATTACAGGTAGACGATCTTCGGGTCAGCTTTAAAGGTGAAAATAAACAATGGATCGAAACGGTTAAAGGAATTTCATTTTCAATTCCTAAAAATAAAACCGTGGCTTTGGTCGGTGAGTCGGGCAGTGGTAAATCGGTTACTTCCCTAGCGGTGATGGGTTTATTACCGAAAGGACAAAGTCAAATTGCAGCGCAAAGTCGTATTACTTTTGAGGGTAAGGATTTACTGAATTTATCTGCAAAAGAAATTCGGAAAATCTGTGGTAAGGAAATTGCCATGATTTTCCAAGAGCCGATGTCTTCATTGAATCCTGTATTTACGGTCGGAGATCAGATTGCCGAAGTGCTTCGTATTCATTTAGGCATGGGACGCAAGCAGGCCAGAGTACGAGTGCTTGAGTTACTTCGTGAAGTCGGTATCCCTGCACCTGAAACAAAAATAGATGCTTATCCAAGTCAGCTTTCTGGTGGTCAGCAGCAACGGGTTATGATTGCGATGGCAATCGCCTGTGAACCAAAATTATTGATTGCGGATGAACCAACCACGGCTTTAGATGTCACTATTCAAAAGCAAATCATTGATTTGTTGGAATCATTACGACAACGCCATCAAATGTCGATGCTTTTCATCACGCATGATTTAGGACTTGTTGGCGAAATTGCTGATGAAGTGATCGTAATGCGCCACGGTGAAATCCGTGAATCTGGCGCTGTTGAGCAAGTGTTAGAACAACCGAAAGATGTATACACCCGTGCTTTGTTGCACTGCCGACCACAACTTTCAACCCGACCATACCGTTTACCTGTGACCAGTGATTTTATGAAGCAGGACGAAAATGGACAATTGATTGAAGCAACCAATTTGTCCGAATTAAATCTGAAACAGCGTGTCCGTGGTTTGTCTGGTGATGAACCGATTGTGCTTGATGTTAAAGATCTGAAAAAGTCGTTTTATAGCCGTAAAGGTTTATGGGGGCGCGAGGAATTTCAGGCCGTAAAAGGCGTGTCCTTCCAACTGGCTAAAGGCAAGACTTTAGGTTTGGTTGGAGAGTCTGGTTCTGGGAAAACCACCATTGGTCTATTGTTAATGCGTTTGCATGAGGCGACAGGTGGGCAGGTTTTGATTGGTGGCAAAGATATTCTTGCCATGACTGAGAAAGAATTTTCACAGTATCAACGTAAGATTCAAATTATTTTCCAGAACCCTTATGCTTCACTCAATCCACGCTTTACCATCGGGCAGATTTTATTAGAACCGATGCGGATTCATGGCATAGGTCAGAATGATGCCGAACGTAAAAAGATGGCATTAGAACTGTTAGAACGAGTCAGTTTGCCTGCGCAAGCCTATGATCGTTATCCGCATGAGTTTTCAGGTGGGCAGCGGCAACGGATTGCCATCGCACGCTGTCTGACTTTAAAACCTGAGATTTTGATCTGTGATGAATCCGTTTCTGCCTTAGATGTTTCAGTGCAGGCGCAAGTATTGAATTTATTGCAGGACCTACAGGATGAATTTGGTTTGAGTTATATCTTTATTTCGCATGATTTATCTGTAGTGAAATATATTTCTGATCAGGTAATGGTGATGAATCATGGTGAGTTGGTTGAAATTGCCAATTCGGATGAGTTGTATTTACATCCACAACATGAATATACCAAGAAACTGCTGAATGCCATTCCGCAGGGGGTAAACCATCATCATTAAAATTCAAGCATAAAAAAAACGCTCTAATCAGAGCGTTTTTTCATTTTAAAGCCAAGAATTAGAACTTCTTAAAGCCTTTGTTGAAACCAATGGTTTTACGGCTATTGTTATTGTTGCCATTACCGCTGGGGCGCTGTTGTGATTGATCTTGCTCATCATCACGACGCTGTTGACGTAGATAGCCACCACGGCGTGCAGCCAATGGCTTCTCCGCCATTTTTTCAGTACGGCGTTTTGCCATACCAAACAGACCAGTACCCTGACGTGGCTTCAACTCAACCGATTTCGCCAAGTTATCAATATCAGTTTTATCTAATTCCATCCAACGACCTGTACGTAATTCACGTGGCAAAATGACAGTGCCATAACGAGTACGTAACAAGCGACTTACTTTTAAGCTTTGTGATTCAAAGATACGACGTACTTCGCGATTACGACCTTCTTTCACCACAACTTGATACCAACGGTTGATACCTTCACCGCCAATTTCAGAGAATGATTCGAATTTGGCTGGACCATCTTCAAGCTCAACACCTTTCAGCATGTTATTGCGAATTTGTGGCGTGACTTCACCCATCACACGTACCGCATATTCACGCTCAACTTCATTTGAAGGATGCATCAAACGATTCGCAAGTTCACCATCATTCGTGAATAACAATAAACCAGTACTGTTAATATCCAGACGCCCTACCATTACCCAACGGTCATTTGCGATTTGAGGCAAATGTTCAAAGACAGTCGGACGATTTTCAGGATCATTGCGTGAGCAAATTTCACCCTCTGGTTTATAGTAAATGAGAACACGGCGGCGAATTTCATCTTCAACCTGAAACTGAACTTTACGACCATCGATACGGAGTTCATCTGTAGGTTCAATACGTTCACCCACTTGAGCAATTTTTCCATTGATACTGACGCGACCAGCAGCAATGACTTCCTCCATATAGCGACGTGAGCCTAACCCGACTCTCGCTAAAACCTTTTGTAATTTTTCACTCATGACAGCACAACCTTAGACATAATGATCAACAGTTCACCTCTCAAGACTTCGGTGCATGTGCATCGAGTGTCATGAATGCTTCCTTGGCGTTCTGCAGGGGAGGCAATTGACCTAGCGAAGCTAAACCAAATGCATTTAAAAATTGGGGCGTTGTGACTAACAACGCAGGTCTTCCAGGTAAATCTCTAAAACCAGATTCTTTGATCCAGTTCCAGTCAAATAAGTTTCTCAAGATCTGACTATTATTCGATACACCACGAATCTGTTCAATATCAGCACGTGTAACAGGCTGATGGTACGCAATCACGGCGACTGTTTCGAGCAACGAGGGTGACAACTTGGTCGGGCGTTCAGGCCAAACCTGCGCAATAATATTGCGATACTTTGCTCGTACCTGAAAGCGGAACCCTTGAGCCGTCTCAATTAACTCAATTGAACGGCCATGTTGCAACATCGCAAGTTGCTGTAAAAAATGACGTAATTGTTGTTTATTATATTGGTTTTGAAATGCTTCTTTTAATCGTGCAAGTGAAACTGGTGAGTCACTAGCGAACAAAATTGCTTCAATCTGTAATAAGACATCGTGATGAATATCTTCAAGTGACATTCCTTCATTGGTGTCAAATGGATCTAAACTCATGCTGCAATGCCTTGAACTGTTAAAGGAGCTTCAATACCTGTATGGATGATTTGAATTTTTTGCTGGCGCGTGAGTTCAAGCACTGCCATAAAAGTCACCACCATGCCCATACGACCTTGCATAGGATTTAATAATTCCATAAAACTTAATGCTTGACCTGATGCAAGTTGACCTTCAATAAATGCTATACGTTCTTCGAGCAGCACTGGTTCCTGCGCAACAATATGTGTGATCGGTTCTGGACGATTAAACACACAAAATAGTGCATCACGTAAGGCATCGACATCATAACCTTCATAAATTGGAGCAATATGTCCAAGACTTACATTGGCACTAAAAGTATCTCTTTCAAAGATTGGCATTTGCCCCAATCGTTCAGCTGCTTGCTTAATACGGAGGTATGTTTCTAAACGATCAATCAATTCTTGTTTAGGATCTTTTTCAAATTGATCAACTAGAGTTGGTTTTGGAAGCAATAATCGTGATTTCAAATCAGCGAGTAATGCTGCCATCACCATATAATCTGCAGTTAATTCGATATTCAAAGACTTCATACTATCCATATAGGATAAATACTGGGTTGCAATTGGTGAAATATCTAACTGTAAAAGATCAAAGCCATTTTTCTGAATCAAATAAATCAGAAAGTCTAATGGCCCTTCAAACTGCTCCAGTAAAATTTCAAATGCGGCAGGTGGAATGTACAAATCTTCAGGTATGACTTCTTGCCACTCGTCAAGCACACGAATGGAAGGAATTAATTCCAAGGTCGAAGGAAGAATTTGATTCATTACCGTTTATAAGCCACGCGAATTTTCAAAAGCATGAAAGGATGATTTTTTTGTGTTCAAGAAAGTGACACATGCTACAAGCAAGCCTATTCTAATCGAAATCCTTCATTTAATAAATTACTCACTTACAAAAACCTTAAAGTTCTCAGGGTATTTTCTATACTTATACAAGCGAATATGGATGATATAAAAATCTTATGCTTAAATCGGCCATTCAACATCGCATTTCTAAACTATAAGTCACCATGAAAAATTATTTAAAAACACAACGGAATCAGTTCGGACAAACGATAGGTTTTTCGCTTGAAGAAAATGTGACAGCTTCACCCGTGCAGGGAAATATATTTGGACAATACGTTCAGTTGGTTGATGTAGCTGATGGCATAACAGATCAGGCGGCAGGGCAGTTATGGGAAGCGGTATCCACAGAACCCGATGAACGATGCTGGACTTATCTGCCTTATTCAGCTCCACAGAGCCAACATAGTTTAAAAGATTCATTAGACAACTTATTCGGCTTTAAAGATTCCACTCATTTTCTAATTCAAGTTGCTGAAGAGATACAAGGTTGGGTTGCATTGTTAAATCCGAGGCTTGGGCATGGCGTGATTGAGATTGGTAATGTTTATTTTTCACATAAAATGAAAAAATCAAAGGCGTCAACTGAAACAATTTTCTTACTGCTAGAACAATGTTTTGCACATGGTTTTAGACGTATTGAATGGAAATGTGATGATTGTAATGCGCCGTCTAAAGCTGCTGCTTTACGCTTCGGTTTTCAGTATGAAGGCGTATTTCGCCAAGATCGGATCATAAAAGGACGAAATCGAAATACTGCATGGTTTTCGATTGTTGATGATGAGTGGTCGGAATTAAAAAATGCTTATCAGCAATGGTTAAATCCAGACAATTTTGATTGGCAGGGTATTCAGAAACAGAAGTTGTCTGATTTTTTTGATTGAATAAGGATCAGTGCTTATTCAAAAGCACTGACATCGCCAACGCCACGGCGAACAATCACAGGATTTTCTCCAGATAAATCCACGATACTGGTGGTGGACAAGGTACCGAAGCCGCTGTCAATAAACACATCAATGCGTTTACCGAGCTGATTTTCAATATCATAAGGATCATCAAGCGGATCTTTTTGATCAGGCAAGATCAATGTACTGGTGAGTAACGGTTCGCCAAGTTCTTGTAATAAAGCTTGTGCAACAGGATTACTTGGAATACGCAGACCAATTGTTTTTTTCTTTGGGTGCATTAAGCGTTTTGGCACTTCACTGGTAGCAGGTAAAATAAATGTGGTAATAGCAGGGGTATTGGCTTTTAACAGTCTGTACATCGCATTATCGACTTTTGCATAAGTTGCAATATCAGATAAATCACAACACATAATTGCATATTGATGTTTAGGACCTAAGCCACGAATCTGAGCT
>ERZ650302.1235-NODE-1235-length-14474-cov-44.550316_pt1 | contig 14474 bp, 13 predicted proteins | sample MGYA00376238_ERZ650302 | MGnify/ENA primary metagenome ERZ650302 (study PRJEB26733, sample SAMN07839298) | wastewater metagenome | biome: urban; feature: wastewater treatment plant; material: waste water | place: USA: North Carolina | collected 2016-04-28 ... | reverse complement strand
TAATGGCAGAAAAAAACTATTATGACATTTTAGGCGTCGATAAAAAAGCCAGTGAGGCAGATATTAAAAAAGCCTATCGCAAACTGGTACGACAATATCACCCTGATATCAACGACTCACCCGATGCCGACGCCAAAATGGGTGAAATCAATAACGCCTATGAAACGCTCAAGGACGCTGAAAAACGCGCCCAATACGACCTGATGCTCGATAACCCTTATATGGGTCAAGGCTTTGGCGGTATGGGGGGTGGCATGGGCGGCGGTCAGGGCTTTAATGCCAATATGAGCCAAGCAGATTTGGATGAAATCCTCCGCCAGTTTGGCGCTGGGGCTGGCGGTCGTCAATCGCAAGGCGCGGGTGGCTTTAGATTTGATGATATTTTCTCGACATTCGGGGGCGGTGCAGACGGATTTGGTGGCAGACAGTCGCAACGCTCGACCAAAGGCGAAGATCAGCATGCCGAGTTATCAATTGATTTGAAAGCCACTTATAAAGGCGATACCCGTAAAATTAGCCTAAATTTACCGGTACAAACCGCGACAGGGCTGGATTATCAAACCAAAACCATTGAGGTCAAAATCCCCAGAGGTATTGCCGAAGGGCAACAAATTCGCTTGGCAAAACAAGGCAATCCAAGCCCGTATGGCGGTGATAATGGCGATTTGTACCTAAAAATTAAATTCAATCACCCAGACAATATCCGTGTAGAAGGCAAAGACGTGTTCCAAACAGTAGACGTTGCGCCTTGGGAAGCAGCCATGGGTGGTCAAATCACGGTCAACACGCCTGCTGGCAAGGTCAATGTCAATGTACCAAAGAATAGCCGCACGGGCACCAATCTGCGCCTTAAAGGTAAAGGTATCCCAGCCAAAGAAGCCGGTGATTTGTATTTAAGCTTAAATATCGTGTTGCCAAAAATTAATACAGACGCAGATATCCAAGCGTTTGAAGCGTTCAAATCGGCATTTGCCTCGTTTGTGCCAACGCGCTAATCTATTGATAATTAAGTTTTATTGATAACTAGGCAAAAAAAAATAGGCAGTACAATAAAAAAAATGACAAACAGGCAACAAACATAACTATAGCTAGATAAAAGGAGTGTAACATGGCTCAAACCACCCATACGGATTTATCATTACGCTTAACCTTAGATGATTTGATTATGGCGAGTAGTTGGGATAAAAGCTGGGTATTAGCGCTGATGGATGAAGATATTATTTATACTGAAACACCTGCTATCGACAGCCAGCCCTATTTTAATAGCGCACAACTGACCACAGTGCGCCTTGCCTCACGCCTACGCCGCGATTTTGATGCCAGTCCGCAAGCGATTGGCTTGATACTATCGCTGCTTGACGAGCTAAGACCGCTTCGGCAGTTACAGCGGCAAATCACGCTCACGCGAATGGTTCATGATGTGGATGACAGCTAGCAAACATCAAGTTAGCCAACGTCAATTTGGGTAAATTTAATGTTAAAAAAGGGCGGGTTATCGCGCGATAAGCAGCCCTTTTCATTTGCTATAGCAAACGATTATTGGGTATAACCGTGATTACGGAGCCAATTTTGTAGAAGTTGAATTTCGGCTTGTTGGGTATCGATTAGGGTATTGGTAAGGCTACGCACTTTGTCATCGTTACCATATTTGGCAACCACTTGTGAGAACGCAATCGCGCCTTTATGATGAATCAGCACGGTTTGGGCAAACGCTTGGTCGGCGTTTTTAGTCATGACTGTGTCCACCATTTCTTGCTGCATATCATCGATAATGCTATCGATTTCTTGCTGTGCTGCTACACTATCTGCCATCGGCTGATTAGGGTCCGCGGTGTTTTGAATCAGTTGCATGGCAAGCCAATTCTGTAATATTTGTGATTCATTTTGGCGTGAGCTGATAATGTCTCGGGCTAAACCTAGCAGTTCAGGGTTTTTGCCGTATCGCTGCTCAATACTGGCAAGCGCGATGGTTTCATCAAAATGACTTAGCATGGCTTTGACAAAAATCATATCAGGCGAGATGGGTATATAGTCAAATTGATTGAGCGCGGTTGGCTCACTGGCTGCAGCCGCATCGATGCTTGGCTGCTTGATGACAGTAAAATACGCTTCTTGATAGTCATTGATGGTACTTGAGTCAGGCATCACATAGCCTTGTGCCAGTTGACTGACGGTAAGCATGTTTTTATTGATTGCCTGTGTGTCTAATACTTGGGGCAATGGTTTATCATCAAATTCTTGGGGCGCGCTCACGGCGGCAGCGGTAGGGGGTGCTGGCTGCTGAGAATCCGATTGCTCACAACCAATCATGCTGATAACTGCGATGACAAGCAAGATTGGTGGTGCGGTGTTGGCCATGCATCGGCTCCCATGCCTTGATTTTATACGGTGTGTTTTGAAATGATGATTGTAAGCATTAACTGTAAGCGTTGACTGTCAGCATTGATTATCAGTCTTAGGCAAGAGTATAAAATAGGGCAAGCACAGTGACTATATCAATTGTGTCATGGCAGCTTGCTTATCATTTGCTAACTGCCGATTATGCTAGCTGCCGCTTGCGGGCAATATTCCCGCCAAGGTAAAAAACGCCCGATAAGCGGCTACTTTTTTCTCCAAGCTTTGTGGGTAAGCGCGCGAGGTCGATGGCAACCGATAAATACCAAATGTTCGCCCAAAAGCGTTAACTTCAAGAAACTGATTGGTTTTTGGCAGTTTATAGGATGTTTGGCTGGGATCAAAATAGGGTGAAGTGGGGTCACTGATGCTTTGGTTCACCAGCGCTATCAGCACTTCTGTGGCTTTGCCACCGGTGGTATAAATCCACTTGACCTGCTCAAGCTGTGCCAAAACTTTACCCAAATCAACTGTAGCAACCACGGTTAAATGTTCATCAGCCGCATTGCCTTTTTCGCGGATGACATGAGTGACTGAGGGACATTCACCGATTTTATAAGCCTGTAAAAATGCTTTAATTTTTTCGGCATCAAAGCGTTTTTCTTCACCGACTCGAAAATAATCGATATCATCAAAAAACACCTTGCCCATGATACGCCACATATCATTATAAAAGTTGGGGTAATGAAATGCCATACACCATTTATCAGGTGTGGGCGGCATGGTACCCATCATCAAGACTTTGGTATCAGCAAAAAAGAAGTTACCAAACGGATGGGCTTCGACACGCGGGTCAGTCAATAAATCAGCAGACATATCAGTTTTTATTTCTAATTAAATACACGCCAAGCGTGGCACTGGCAATAATCGGTAACAGCACCATAAAAAACGGTGAAAATCCCGTGCTTAGACTGACAAACCCGACCAAATCTTGCAGATAACTAAATACCAAGCCAAAGAGCAGAGCAATCACAATGCGATAGCCCAAGCTTTGGTTACGCAAGGAGCCAAATACAAATGAACAAGCAACCAACACTAGCGATAGCATGGCAAAAGGCGACAATAGTTTTTTCCAAAAGGCAACTTCATGCTCAAGCGAGCGGCGTTTGTCTTTGGCTAAGAGCTGTTGGTGCTGCCATAATTCGGTCACTGACATGTTATCAGGGCTGCGTGTTAACAGATAAATCGCTGACGGCTCAATGGGTAACTGCACCGTCATAGTCGGGATGGTAGTCAACTGACTGTGCCCATCGGCGGCAATGGTTAATTGTTTGATTTGTTGCAGCTGCCAGCCCGATGTCTTATCGGCGGTATTTTGACTGACAAAGCTGCCGGTATCGGCTTGCAGCACTTGCTGGATATGGGCAGTGTCGTCTAGCTGCCAAACTTTAATGTTTTTGAGCTCGCCTTTGGTATTGGCATAGTCAATATTGATGATGCGGTTGGCTTGTTTGTCCCAATAACCATTGATGGCACTTGATAGCAAAGGCTTGTCATGTTTGATTTGGTGCGCTAACTGATTGCTAGCTGGCACTACATACTGGCCAAGCAATAGACCGATAATGACAAAAAGAATCGCTGGTTGCATCACCCAACCGACTATTTTAAAGCGGCTGATACCTGCTGCTTGAATCACCGTCAACTCACTGGTGTTGGCAAGCAAGCCTAGACCTACCACTGCGCCTAATAGCGTGCCAAATGGCATATAGTCGAGTAAATCACTGGGTGCACTATAGGCAATAAAACGCAAGGCATCTAAATAATTGTAATGATCATTGAGATCCTGCAACTCTGCCAGATAATCAAAGACGACTTTAAGTAGCCAAAGACCAATGATAGCCCCTGTCATGGCAAAAAGCGCTTGTTTTTTAACGTAACGAGATAAAATCATGGCTGACCGCCTGGGGACAACTGACGACTTTGGCGATGATAGCGAACACGATGCACCACGCGGCTTTGCCAATTTAACAACAATGCAAATGCGATAAAACCAACGATTAGCCAAATATAGGCGTACTCACTAATGCGCTCTTTACCAATGGCAGTGCGTAGCGAAATGATACTAATCGCACAGCTAGCAAATATGAGCACGGAAGGTAACAAACGAAGCCAGCGTCCTTGACGGGGGCGTACCTGTGCAAGCGGGGTAGCAAGCATCGCCGCAATGATAATCAGCCACGGCATGGTAAAGCGATAGCCGAGCTCGGCTTTGACTTCGGGTTTTTGGGTATTGGCAAGCAGTTTGGCAGTAGTTTGGGTTTCGACATTGGTTTCGGTAATTTTTTCACTGGCAGGTTTTTCTAGGGTAATGCGATATTTTTCAAAACTGGCTTGGTTGTATTTGGCGTTGTTGGTGCCAAGCTCATAGCGACGACCCTGAAACAAATCTAGCTGCATTGAGCTATCTGTGTCTTTACTGGGTACTTGATAGGCGCGCGTGGCGGTGATGATAACATCGTTTTTGGCGATTTTGCCGCTTTTATCGGTTTGCTGCTGCACCACGTATATGTTTTTGAGTTCACGTTTTTCTTTATCAAACTCATCGACATACAGGTGATAGTTACCACTGCTGATAAAGGTTTTTGGACGCACTAAATCGAGCAAACTACCGAGCGACTGGGTTTGCCAAATGTGCTCACTGTTAGACAGTCCCCATGGTTTTGCCCAAAGACTAATTCCCATTTGAAATACAAATAACCCAGTAATTAGTGGAATCATCAAACGTGTCAAACGGCCACGACTGATACCACTGGCAAACAGAACGCTCATCTCCTGCTCCACGTACATACGACCGAGCACGAGCATCAGCGCAATAAAGAATGACAGCGGTAAAATTAGCTCAAGAAAGGTTGGAATGTTATAGCCAATAATAGCAAATAGCAAACCCACATCCAGCCTGCCTTCTGCAGCGATACCAAAATAGCGGATTAAACGACCGCCGAGCATCAGCGCCATCAGAAATAACAGCACAATCGCAGTATTAGCGGCGACTTGTTGCGTCATATAACGTCGTAATATCACAAGTAACCACCTAATATTACTCAAAGATTAATCAATTCAAACAGCTAGGAAAGTAAATGCCAATATTGTACGACATCATACCATTCGGCGCATCTGTTAATCGGCTATTTTAGCGCGTTGCCGAGAGATTATGAATATGAATACTGTAAGGTAACATTTCACAATGACTTTTCACCACCACTTTTTACAGCCGCTTTATCAAAGCCACTTTTTACAAAGACTTTTCACAACCGCATTTTACCCTACGCAATGACGCCTGCTATCCCATCGCCCAATATTATAAGCCAAATGCTATGACCCAAATACGATAATAGGTATGCTATGATAATAGTTATTTCTTGATGACAATAATTAAGGAGCTTAAATGAGTTTGACATTGACACTAGCGACCGCGCTTAAAAAACCGGTCAAGAACAGCTATCACGTGATATTGGTAGATGACAATAGCCAAACTATGGGGCAATTAACGAGCGAGCTACAAACCGCTGTCAATCGCTTGATTGAAGCAAGTCGTTTTAAGGGTAAGCTTGCCGACACCGCAATCAATTATGGCACTGACAACAATACGGGTCTATTATTGGTTGGCGTGGGCAGTCAAGATAAATTAAACGGCGGTAGCCTGCAAAAAATTGCCAAAGCGATTTATGCAAGTTTAAGCAGTCTTACCAAATCTGCCGTTATCAGCTTAGGCGATAGTATGGATGAAGTGAGTTTTGGTCAGTTGGCGTTAGCCCTGTTGAATCAATGCTACACCTTTGATACTTATAAATCGCAAAAAGCGGATAAACCTACGCTAAAAGACGTGACCTTATTGGTCAGTGCAGACAACCAAGCCGCGTTTGACACCCTGCTACAGCTGCAACAGGCGACTGCCCAAGGTCAATCACTCACCAAAGATTTGGCAAATCAGCCACCGAATGTGTGTTTCCCTGCCTATCTTGCAGAGCAAGCGCAAAGCTTGGCAAATCAATACCCAGAGCTATTGACGGTCAAGGTATTGGGTGAAAAAGACATGCAGCAATTAGGGATGAACTGCTTTTTGGCAGTCGCTCGCGGCTCCGCGCATGAAGCTAAGCTAGTATTACTTGAGTACAATGGCAAAACTGCCAAAAAAGACAAAAACAGCAAAACCAAAGGCAAAAAATCAAGCCTAGAGCAACCGATTGTACTGGTGGGCAAAGGCATCACTTTTGACAGTGGTGGTATCTCACTCAAACCTGGTCTGGGTATGGGGGAGATGAAATACGACATGGGCGGTGCAGCTGCAGTCATGGGGATGATTAAAGCGCTATGTGAAGCGCGTCTACCGCTGCAAGTCGTTGGCGCACTCGCTTGTGCAGAGAATATGCCATCAGGAACAGCGACTCGCCCTGGCGATATCGTCACCGCCATGAATGGTAAAACCGTGGAAATCCTCAATACGGATGCCGAAGGTCGTTTGGTACTATGCGACACCTTGGTATATGTACAGCGTTATCAGCCAAAAGTGATTATCGACATGGCAACCTTGACTGGGGCGTGTATCGTGGCGCTGGGTTATGTGCGCTCAGGTCTATACAGTAACAATGAAGATGTGATTTTTGAGCTTGAACAAGCTAGCGAATCAGCGTATGACCGTGTTTGGCACATGCCACTGGATGATGACTACCAAGAGCAGCTTAAATCCAACATGGCAGATATGCAAAACATTGGCGGTATGCCAGCAGGGTCAGTCACAGCGGCGTGTTTTTTATCGAAGTTTGTCGAAGATATCCCTTGGGCGCACTTGGATATTGCAGGGACAGCGTGGCAGTCGGGCAAAGAGCCAACCGCAACCGGTCGTCCAGTACCGCTATTGATGCATTATCTTTATCGCCAAGCTGCCCAAGATGCAGTCTAGGTGATAGGACGCTGACCACCCCATGATGGCCTCGCAAATTAGTTTTTATATTTTATCCCCGCAAAAAAAACAGCTAGCGTTTGTCTGCCAGCTGATTTCAACCGTGCTAGCCAAAAGCGAGGATAGCATTATCGTAGTGGCAGCATCCGAGCTATTACCCTCACTTGATGACCGATTATGGTCATTGAGTGATGTGGCGTTTATTCCCCACCAAATTATCCAGCAACTTGATGCCTTTTATCACCAAAAACTCCCTGCCAGTGTGGTACTCACCGATAATATTGAGCTCATCACCCAATTTGATGGCGTCGTCATCAATCTCACCAACGAAGCAATTGTAGACACCCAAGCTAGCCGCCTGCTAGAAGTCATCGACGCCGCCCCCGAACAGGTTGAAAGTGGTCGTCACAAATACCGCGTTTATCAAGCACAATTGCAAGCCCTAGCAACTAGCAGCGCACCTACCATCCAAGTTTTTCAAATCCGATAACCTCTCTACCCAACACTTTGATAGCTTTAAGTTGACGATTTTAAAAATAATTTATGCAAATTGTTAAAAAATGTTAATATATCAGCCATTTTTGCGGTGAAATATTAAGAGGTTATTATGTTAAAGCTTATCCAAGCGTATCAGCGCGTGGGGTTGGTGCCTTTGATTGTGATAGGGCTGATACTTGGTATTTTAGTCGGTTCATTAGCCAATCCGACTATCATCGGCGGTTTATCCATGAGTGTGGCGCAAACCATCTCAATTTTGGGTGCGTTGTTTGTCGGTGCGTTAAAAGCGATTGCACCGTTGTTGGTGTTTATCTTAATCATTGCCGCTATCAGTCAGCATAAATCAGGCACTCAGGTTAATGTCCGCTCAACCTTGATACTGTATATGGCAGGTACGTTCTTGGCAGCTTTGACTGCCGTCGTGGCAAGCTTTTTATTCCCAACTGAATTGATTTTAAAAGCCGGTGAAATCAGTCAGACGCCACCGTCATCCTTAGCAGAAGTGATAAAAGCACTATTGACCAACATGGTGGAAAATCCTGTCAAATCGATCGTCAATGCCAACTACATGGGCGTGCTTTCTTGGGCGGCGATTTTGGGTCTTGCCTTGCGCCATGCCTCAGAACATACCAAGCAAATGATTAACGATTTAGCGGAAGCGGTCTCAAGCGTGGTCAAATGGGTAATTTGGTTTGCGCCATTGGGCGTGTTTGGCTTGGTGACACAAACCATCGCTGAAACGGGTCTGTCGGTGTTATTAAGTTATGCCCGTTTGCTAGCGGTGTTGGTCGGCTCTATGGTGTTCATCGCGTTGGTTGTAAACCCGTTGATTGTGTTTGTCAAAACCCGCAAAAATCCTTATCCACTGGTGTTTACCTGCCTTAAAGAAAGTGGCATTACCGCCTTCTTTACTCGCAGTTCAGCCGCCAATATTCCTGTGAATCTAAACCTTGCGCATAAGTTAGGTTTGCATGAGGATACCTATTCAATCACTATTCCGTTAGGTGCCACCATTAATATGGCAGGGGCAGCGATTACCATTAATGTCATGACATTGGCAGCGGCACATACGCTAGGTATTCATGTGGACTTTGGGTCTGCGTTGTTGTTATCGGTGGTATCTACCTTAGCTGCGGCGGGGGCATCGGGTGTTGCAGGGGGTTCATTGCTATTGATACCATTGGCCTGTAGTTTCTTTAATATTCCTGACACCATTGCCATGCAGGTAGTGGCGATTGGCTTTATTATTGGGGTAGTACAAGACTCGGTTGAGACAGCACTCAACTCATCAACGGACGTGTTATTCACTGCAGCAGCGGATCCCAAATACGCTTATCATCGCTAAAAGTTGCTAAAGATTTTGAGCCATATAACGATAAAAAAGGAACAATAAAAAAGGGTATCAAGGGTGTCTTTTTTATTGTCCAAATAATCAATAGACCAACATCAATAGACCAACTAGCTAATTATCCACAAAAAAAAAGATGCCACGCGGGCATCTTTTTTTATAAAAATCACTTAACAATTAGCGATTATGGGTTTACTACAACAGGCACGGTCTGTACATCAACGGGTACGATCGTCGTTGTTGAGGCAATCGCTGTATTGTCATCAACCGGTTGCACGGTGACTGATTGAACTGCAGGGCCTGTTTGGATAACTTTTGCTACAGGAACCACCCAGGATTTGATTGGGCATTTCTAGGCGCGACTGGCGCAACAGATTTGTTGCTGCTTTCGTCGATTTTTAGGTCAGCTGGGATATCAATGTTTACTTCACTGGTTCTTGGAGCTACTTTGCTGCCTTTTTTAGCCTTGGCTGAAGCTTTGGTGCTGTGAGTATTTTTTGATGCTTTTGTGGATTTTTGCGGTTTTGCTTTTGCCGTTGCTACGTTTTTGTGTGTGGTAGTCGATTTGGTCGTAGTCGTTACTTTGGTCGCTGCTTGGGCACTCACGGTAAGACCTGTTGCTATGACTAATGCAGTAAGCGTTGTGGCTAATTTTTTCATAATTTTTTCCTCATAGTTGATTGCTAGCTTGTTTTCTATAGTTATATTAGGTAGTTAGTATAATCCTCGAATATGACCGTATTATTATTTATCAAGAAAATGGTTCTCAATAAAATGCTTTAAGGGAGTACTAAACGCCTAGGTGCTATTATAGAACAATCATCCGACACAAGAATGTAAGGATTGGCGGCAAAATGTTGAGAATGCGTAAATAAACCCTATTGGCATTAAGGAAGTTATTCGGTAGCGTTAACAATCAGTGAAATTGTCAATGAAACGCGGTCAAATTTCATTTTAGGGTAAATTTTGTGGTATCAGTAAAAGATTAGGTATGGGAATGTATTAACAAAGCGTTGCAAAACTTACTAAAGCTTACTAGAAGCGTCAACGTCATCAACCTTGTAGGGCTTTTTTTTGCACTTTTTTATATAACGGCTATGAGAATGCCACAAACCTTACAAAATTGCTCGTTACAACAAGATAGAATCATTTTAATATGCAGTCATGTGATAAAGCATAGGTCAACATGCTTTAACAACTAAAATGCAAAATGTCTAAAAGTTTCAAAGTATAGAAGCAGGACATTTAAAACAATAAAAAAAGGAGAATTATCATGTTTCGTTGGGCTATTATTTTTGCTGTAATTGCACTGATTGCGAGTTTCTTAGGTTTTGGTGGTGTCGCAGGTTTATCGGCAAACTTGGCATATGTGTTCTTGGCGGTCGCGGTTATCTTATTTATTATCGCCTTTATTAGCCGAAAAGTTTAAACACTCAAGTAATAAGATAGGTCTATTTAATTTGGTATGATTGTACCAAACACGCTTAAAATAACCTTTTACTATATGAAAACACGTTTGTTTGATGCAAAGTGTTAAAAATGTAAAAGGTTATTTTTTTTTGTCAGAATTTTCACTCAAATATAGCTTTGCCTCATATGCCAACAATGCCAGTAAGGCAACCAAAAATGGCATGATGTAATACAGTAATCTAAAAATCAATAACACCGCCAGCATCTGCGTCCGATCGACTTTCGGCAAAGCCGTAATCATAACCACTTCAAACACCCCCAGACCGCCAGGGACATGACTTAAAATACCGATTGCCATTGATTGAATAAACGCAGAAAAGGTCGCCCAATAGCTGATATGTTCAGAAGGCGGCAATAGTAAGTATAGTACCAACGCCACGGTACTTAAATCTAAAATGGCAATCGCAATCTGTTGCAGCACAATTTTGGCAGGCGGCAAGTCAAAACGCCAACCCCGAATTACCACATGTTTGCCTTGCTTGCCAGCGTACACAATAATCGCCGCAATCATACTTAACATGGTGATGCCAAGCATCCGTACATACAAAGTATGCTCAAAGATGCCGAGGGATTTATCCAGTTCAGATAATAGTTGAACGGTAATCTCAGGATGGCTAGTCAAAGACGCCCCAATCAACGTAGTAATGCCAAAGGTAAACGCCATCGACACCATCCAGACGATATTGGCAATTTCATTATGAGTCAGATTAAAACGGCGATAGTTACGATAACGGATACCACTCGCCGTCACAAGATTGAGCCCAATGGTGTGGCTAATGGCATAAGCGGTAAAAGAGGTGAGGGCGACATGCGGGTAATCAATTTTTTTGCCGATTTGGCGTAGCGCAATAAAATCATAAATGGTGAGTACTAAATAACCAAAAGCCACCACGATGGCGGCGATAAAAAGATGGAAGGTAGGAATATGCGCGATAGCGTCTAGAACGTCTTGATAGTGCACAGTTTTGGTCAAACGATAAAGCGCACGAATTGCCATGAAAAAAATCAATACCGTAATCGCTGTTAATGCAAGTCGCCAAACCTGCTTAAACCAAGAACTATTCATGCATTCAACCTAATTTTTTTTAGTAGATATTACAATCATTTAATCGCCAACATTATTTTCATTATCTTCAAACAATGTCAAATTTATCTCATCATCTTGCGCAGTTTGGGTGGGGGTTTGGTGCGCCAAACGCTGGGCACGCAGTCGTTTGAGTCGTCGGATAGTCAATAACTTAAGTACTTGCCGCTTTTGTGAGTCATTCATCATAAGCCAAAGGTCACGCTCGGTGCGATTGCGCAAACAGCCTTTACAATAACCTTGTTTATCAAGCTCGCAGACTTGAATACAAGGACTGGCAATCTCAAATAACTCTTGCTGCTCCATCGCGGTGATAACTCCTGACTACGCCATACAAATGGACGAGTAATCCACCTATGCAGAGATAGGGTTAACTGGGCTGAAAATCAAATAACACAGACAAAAACGTACCACCAAACACGGCTATCTAACTCACACGACAAATTTTAACGTGTTGAAACCTCGCATCATGGCTATTTTAGCCAAGCAATGCTAAGATTAAATGTTAGCCAAACCAACAACAGTCGATATGATAATTTACTATAATTAAAAATTTGAGATAAAGCCATGCAAATTGTGTATATTCACGGACTTGATAGCAATCCAAACGCCGAAAAAGCGCAAAAACTCAAAGATTTTTGTGCCAAAAATTTCCCACAAATCAAGGTTGTTGCGCCCGATTTGAATCGTTCACCCAATGAGTCGATTGCTTTAATCCAAGAAATTATTGCCAAAGACCCCAATACAGGTTTGGTCGGTAGTTCGCTCGGTGGATTTTATGGCAATATTTTGGCAAATTTGACAGGCAAAAAAACGGTATTGCTCAATCCAAGTGTGCACAGTGGCACAAGTCTCAAACGTTTTTTTGGGGAAGATTTTGACAGTTTGCCCGATGATTATATCGGTCACGTGACCCCCGATGGTTGGCATATTAGCAAAAAAGATATTGAGTGGCTGGTAGCAAATCGCCCCGAACAACCGCTCAATCCGCAGAATTTATTGGTAATTTTGAAAAAAGGCGATGAGTTGCTCAATTTCCAAGATGCGGTCAATTATTTTAGTCAAAGCACTTTGGAAAAAAGCAATGCCCAAAGCCATATCATCGTGGAAGACGGTGGCGACCATCGTATGAGTGATTTTGAAACCAAATTACCGCAAATCATACTGTTCTTGTTTGGCTTGCCGTTGATTAAATAAGCTTAAACTAAACAGGAGTGTTAATATTGAATTTATGCTAAGATTCAATTACTTGATATTTGTTGGAGAAAGGTTTAAATGAAAAATGACACTCTTAGTTTTGAGGAAAAAAAGAATCTGTTATTAGATAAGATTCATCAGTTGAAAGTTAGAAGTTCAAGATTTGATGATATAAATACTATTGCCAAAAAGGCTGGCTTGACTTCATCCAATGGCTTTGACTCTTTAGCTTCTAAAATTAGTAAAGTTGAAGGTAAAAATGATGAAAGCATAATTAATGAAATATTTGAACAAGTTAATGAACATTTAGAATCACATACAGCGTTAGACTCAAAACGAATATATCTTTATGAAGTTCCAAAAGACGAATTAGAAGAAATAAAAGAATTATTTGACTCTCACCAATTGTTCAACACAAAGCTTATACAAGGTAATGAAAAGTTATTTGACTATTCTCTTATAAATGATAATAAACATTATTCAAGCTTAGTTCATAAAGTCAGTGATACATTATTTATTTACTACATTAAAGGTATTAGGTCTTATGTAGAGAAAATACATTCACCTTCTCTAATGGCAGAAGCGGAAGCAAGCGAAGATGATGGTGAAGTAATTGATGTCCTAAAAGTTGTTAGACATACTGTAACGGTATTTGATTTTGTTGCAATTGATTTAAAAAACAACTGTTTAATTTATGGTTTAGACTTAGATAATGGGAAGTTTATAAAAGCAGAACTTAATAAAGGATATTCAAAATTATATGATGTCTTTAAAAATAATTTTTCAAGTTTTAATTTGAAGCCAATTAATTTAAGACCTTGTATAAAAAAAATGGAAGTTGAAGCAGTTGGAAATGTGACTAAACACAGTTTTGCAACAGATGATGGTTCTTATTCATATACTGGTGGAAGTTCAACTCAAAAATTAGATGCCAGAGATGACGTTTTTTATGATGAAGGAATTAAAAATGTAAGTCCTGACTATTTTGGCGTTAGAAAACGTTACACTCTTAAAAATAAGGATGAACCTATCATCGCTATTGAAATGGGGTATAGAGAATATAGAGCGTCTGCAACATCCGAAATTAGACATGCAATTTTATATAACCTGACAAAATTTGAAAGCCTACAATTTTGCATTGATAAAATTATTTCTTTTAAATGAGACATTTAAAATGGAAACTAATCTAATGGAAATTAAAAGTTTTTTTAAATTAAAAACTAAATCTTTTATTGAAGGTAGGGAAGACGGATATTTATTAGAAGAGTCATGTTCTAACATTATCGAAAATATTTTAGAAAGAAAAAAACTTAATAAAGATAAGTTTTTTGATTTTTCTTCCTTATTTAATATTTCAGAATTAGATAGAGACAATGAGAAGCAAAAGGCTGTATTTATTAAAACAGTTTATATTCTCGTTCATCCAAACGTTGATTTTTTGGAGCAGAAATTTCATTTTCTGAATGATGATAATAACTGGCATAACTTAGATATTGAAATCATATATGAAAGTTATAAAACAGAATCTTATCTTGACCCTCGTAATAACAGGAAAGTTACAAAAATAGAATTTAACGAAATCG
>ERZ650302.1227-NODE-1227-length-14505-cov-5.377301_pt1 | contig 14505 bp, 16 predicted proteins | sample MGYA00376238_ERZ650302 | MGnify/ENA primary metagenome ERZ650302 (study PRJEB26733, sample SAMN07839298) | wastewater metagenome | biome: urban; feature: wastewater treatment plant; material: waste water | place: USA: North Carolina | collected 2016-04-28 ... | reverse complement strand
AGATTGGACATATGATAAAGCTTTAGCGGGTGGTATGGGTATTGATTCAGCTCAAGAATTAGCTGAATCTTATTTAAAAGAAAAAGGATCTCTTGAAGATAAAATTAATTCTCTAATTAGATGGCAAAACACAAAATCTGCAACTTCAGGTTTTCTCACAGGTATTGGTGGACTAGCTACAATGCCAGTAGCAGTTCCAGCTAATTTCGCAAGCGTTATATTCGTTCAAATCAGAATGGTCGCGGCTATCGCTTACATGTGTGGCTATAATATCAAGGATGATCAAGTTAAGACATTTGTATATGCTTGTCTCACTGGTAATGCCATTAAAGATATGCTTAAAGATGTTGGTATTATAGTTGGTACTAGATTAACAAGAAAAGTTATTGAAAGCATATCAGGTAAAGTATTGGCTGATATTAATAAACGTGTCGGTTTCAGACTACTCACTAAATTCGGTACAAAAGGAGCTATCAATTTAGGGAAAGCTATTCCTCTAGTTGGTGGTCTAATTGGAGGTACCGTAGATGGTCTTTCTACAAATATTGTAGGAAATACAGCTCGTGATCTTTTTCTCCCAAATGCTACTTCACCTAGATTAATGAAAGATGTAGTTTAATCTATTTAATATCAAAATTTAGTTTCAACAATTATTTTCTAATGAAGCACATACCTATTATGTGCTTCTCGCCAATTTTCATTCAATCCCCTATACTCAACCTAACAACACTCAACAAGAAAACGAGCTTATGAAACTTAAAACACTCATTTTATCGGGTTTAACTTGCCTTTCTCTTAGTGCGTGTACTTCTACACCTGTCATTCCACAGCTCACAGCAGGTGTTTTACAAGAAGTGAAAAACATTGAAGTTTACCCAGACACTGTCAATAACAGCGCCAAACTCACAAAACTTATTGATAAATGCGTGATCGAATTTACAGGCACACTGCAAGCAGGTCGTTCTATTGAACAATGGGCATTTAAAGGCAATAGCTTAATCTCAGCAGGTTCTGCAACCTTTGCACAAAATGGAACCAGCACTGCAGAGAATTTTGACTTACACGATGCAACCGTGCAAAAAAACTTCATCACCTTGCGCAGTCACTTCCATAAAGATGCGCTTGCACAATGCAACTAAACTAAAGACATCCTAGAATGTATCTTGATGTAGCAAGATTGTTGGACTTTCAATATATATGCAGCATCTCTTGATATTTCAAACTAAGATGATACAAGCAGTGTAGCCATTGTTGCCCTGCTTTAAAAACTCTCCAGAGTAACAAGACCCACAATTTTATGTGGGTCTTCTTCTTTAAGCCTGCAATGCTGCTATGATTTTAAACACCTTAAATTTCACCTAAAAACACATCATACTTATGAAAAATAAACACTGCAGTTCATCTAGGCTTTATACAATGCAGTACATTCCATTCAAAAACCTTTCAACCACCAGAATTCGGCATCCTAAGAGGCACAGCACAATGAAAAAGATCAATGGCAGCATTTGTATTGGACTATTGTTCAGTAGTGCTTCGGTGTGGGCACAAAGTAGTGATGCGCAAACTCAAAGCAATAAACCGATTCAGCCTTATGCAGACAATCCAAACCTTTTACATGTTTGGGCATACAAAACTCAGGAAGGTGTGATTCAGGCTGCACAAAAAGTTGGTGAAGTAACCGAAAAAGGCATTGAAAAAATTCGCCCATCGGCACATCAAGCTTTAGACAACGCCAAGCAATTGAGCAGTCAGGGTGCGGCGCAAGCCAAGCATACAGGGCAGCGATTAGCTGACAATGTAAATACTAAAATTCAGGAAACCAAAGAAGTGATTACAGGACAAAGTGATCATGCCGTGCCTATCTATCAGATACCATTAAGCGCACCTTCGCAGAATATCACCCCAACAGCCACCACCACCGCACCTACTCAGGAAGCACAAACGCAAGCAGCGCCAAGTATAGAGACTGAAGAAGAAATTAAAGTGATCAAGCTATAATTTTTTTGATTTATTGGTTACTAGAAAAGCACAAAAACAACTCAGCGCAAATAAAAAAGCCTGCATTTAATCTGCAGGCTTATTCATGTAATAGCGTATCGATTTTTGAATTTGTCGGAATACATATGTGCCTAATCCCAACAATACCAACAAACCCAAAGCGAAAAATAGATAAGCCTTCGGCTCAGGCGCATCTGCAAATAAAGTCGCAGATAAAATTAAACTAGACAGCAAAACAAGTACAGCAGGCATCAACAATTTGATCATACATACTACCCTTGGAATGATCAACAAAAGCATGTTTTAAGATTATCTTAGCCCAATAGCAAAACAATACAAGTGTCTAAAATTTAAACCATCTAAATCATGGTTCAAACTTTGTAGCTTACTGTTCCAGTTCTAGGGTAAATTTGGCAGTATCTGGCAAATCCTCTACAAAATCATTGCCACCAAACTCATCACTGCTCAGGTTCAAATCTTTATAGCTCAACACAAAATAGTCGCTATATTTTTTCAATATCAAGGGGTGCATGCCTGCAGCAAGCGCATCTTGTTCCTTGCATAGTTTCATGACATGACGATCATTCATACTAATTAAATAACGTTCATCGTTCAGATAAATTTGTACCAAACCACTGCCCTTTGCATAAATCGGAATCAGGAATTTATGGTTTAAGGCAATTGCATGTGCGGCATAGCTCTCAATTTTTTGGCTGATGATGTTAAACACCAAACCATGACCAAAATGGTCGAGCAAGACATTACGATTTTCATACGGTAACTGAATTTGTAAGCCAAGTTTGTTTAAATCGTGCTGATCGACCTGTTTATTACTCAGCAAGGAGCGGATCAGGTTTTGTTTCAACTTGGCATCAAAGAAGTTACTGTCTAGCTGTAAGTTATTGTATTTTAAAATACGACCTAAAGACCAACGATGGTTCGGCAAGACATTTTCAATCACTTTACGATAGTAAAACTTGCTATTCTTTTTCACCTTGCGAATTTTTTGGTAAAAGAACGGCGCATCAAAAGGATGGGTTAAAAAGTCATTCAGCAATTCAGAGTTGGCTAAAATCGCAATCGCATCATGACCTGTAAATGGTAAATGCAAAGTATGTAAATGCGGAATTAAAGGCTGAATTTTTAAATAATGCCCACGATCTTCAGGATAATATTGGTCATAGACCACAATATATTCACGCTGTGCCGATACATCTTGCGCTTGAATGCGCATATTGGCATTTAAGTCTGCCTGATAAAACATGTTATAACGTGGGTCGTGAATATCTTCAGGGTCAATTGAATACTGCGGTACTAGAGCCACAATGCGGTTTAAATCCAGCAAATTGGAATATTTAATTGCCGCATAGCCACCCATTGAGCCGCCATAGCCCACGCGAATTTTAAACGGAGCAATCAGGTCTTGAATGGCTGCCAACATGGCACGCATAGATGCTTCAGGAAACCATGATTTTTCCTTAGGCATGACCCCAATCACATTAAAATGAAACTTTTCCAGTGATTTTTCGGCATTAATAGACGTTCCTTTGGCCCGTGTAATTAAATCGCCAAAAGAAAAAATCAGCTCCTGAGATGAGCCTTTCATGAAAATAGCGCGGATATGTCCGTCTTCAAAAATTATGTGTTTGTCCATTCCCACACCGGCGCCAAGGCGCTGAATTAAACCGTTACTTTAAACTTGAATACACTGTACGCAAGTTCAAAAGTGAATATGTTATTTTATAGATGCACAGCAGATTAAAAATCGCAAAATATGACACAATCTCTACACCCTGCCGCACAACAAGGCTTTGCTTTAGGGGCAAACCTATATCAACAAGTTCGCCCCAGTTACCCGCAAGAAATTGATATTTTCCTACAAGATCAGCTCCAAGTTCCACTGAATAGCAATATGGTAGACCTAGGTTCTGGTACAGGAAAGTTCCTGCCACATTTGCTCAAACTGACAACTCAGCTTATAGCGGTAGATCCGATTGCCAGCATGTTAGCCGAATTAAAGCAACTTTACCCGCGAGTTGAGACAATTCAGGCACGAAGTGAGCAATTACCGCTCCCCGACCAGTGTGCAGATTTGGTGAGCTGTGCGCAATCTTTTCATTGGTTTGCCAATCTACAAAGTTTAAAGGAAATACACCGAATCTTAAAACCTCAAGGTTATTTGCTGTTAATTTGGAATCAACGTGATATTTCAGTCAATTGGGTCAATGCACTGGCAAAGATGATTTTGCCTTTTGAGGGCGATACACCGCGTTTTCACAATCAGGACTGGCGTCAGGTATTTGCCGATACAGATTTATTCCAACTTACTCACGAGCAGAAATTTCATCACACGCATGTTGGTACAGTTGAACAAGTCGTGTCTAAGCGTTTGCTTTCGACCAGTTTCATTGCTGCAATGCCAACCGAACAGCAACAACAACTCAAAACACAATTTGAACAATTAGTATTAGAATATACGAATAAGCATGTGCATGATGAAATTGAATTTCCCTATTGCACACATGTGTATGTCTATCAAAAAAGTTGAATATGACTGGAGCGAATAAATGCAAATAACCTTTAAACACATGATTGCTCCCTTAACAATTTGTTTGGCTTTCGCCCTCAGCGCCTGTGAGCGCAGCAAGATAGAAAATGCAGACAAACTCAGTCCTGAAGATCAAATCATGCAAACTCAGGTCGAGCAAGCCGCGCTTCAGCCCTTTGAGATGACTGCGGATGACCCACATGACATTCAATTGCTGATGGATTATGAACAACGCCATGACCAAATGAGTAATGATTTGGAAGATGAGTTAAAACGCTTGCATGAAAACAAACAACTCGATGCTGCATTTGCTAAAAATCGCCTACAGGACAACATTCAATCTGCCTTAAGCATGCTCAAGCAACTGGATTTAAAGACGCCACAAGGGCGTTATATTCAAGGCTTAATGAGTCATTATTGGGAACAGCAAGCGCAATATCTGGCAGCTCAAAACACTACTTCTGCACCTTATCCTGTCAGTAAAGCACAACGTCAACAAGGTTTAGCAGACTTGTTACAGGCGCAGCAACAACTGGAACATTGGCGCGGGCAATATCCACAACTGGATCAATAACGTATTTTTAGGGACGCTGCTGTAAATATTGATGCACCCCTTCCGCGGCAGCTCGACCTGTCGCAAAACAGGCTGTCAGCAAATAGCCGCCCGTTGGTGCATCCCAATCCAGCATCTCACCACAAAGAAAAACGTGAGGATTAGAATTTAATTGCAATTGTGCAGACAAAACCTCGCGCTTGACCCCACCCGCACAGCTAATAGCTTCTTCAATAGGACGAAACCCCTTCAAAGGCACCATTAAGTTTTTAATCTGCTGCGCCAATTGCATAGGCTGCTGCCAAAGAGCTTTATCCACCAACTCACGCACGACTGCAGACTTCACGGCATCCAAACCCGCCTTACGCCAAATATTGCTTAAAGACTGTTTTTTGGAAGGTTGCAACTTTTGACAAAGTTGCTCAATGCTTAAATCGGGCAATAAATCTAGGTGTAGTTGCATCGGTTGATGTGCAAGCTGCAACTGTCGCAACGCTCGCCCTTGCTTATAAATTAAGCCACTTTCCAAACCATAATGGCTAATCACAATATCGCCCATGCTTGGTTCAGTACCTTTCACCCATGCTTGCACACGTTTTAACGGTTGCCCAAAAACTGGCTGCATATAGTTAGACCAATCACACTCCACCCCTGCATTACTGGCTTGAAAAGGCCGAATTTCATTGGCAGATAACCAATGCTGCCATGCACCATCGCTGCCTAATTTCGACCACGACACTGCCCCACATGCCATCACAATGGCGACAAACTGCTGTTGTTCCACTTGCCCTGTACTTAGATTTTGAATAACGAGTTGATTGTTATGTAAATCACATACCTGGTGCCGATAATGAAACTGCACACCTGCATCCACTAAGCGTTTTAACCATGCGCGCAGCAAAGGTGCAGCTTTCATTTCTTGTGGAAAAATCCGCCCCGATGAACCTACATAAGACTGAATACCTAAACCCTGCATCCAGTTTTGAATCCAAGCCGCATCCCATTGTTGAATCCACGGCGCCAACCATTCCGCCCGATCATAACGCTGAATAAATTGTGCAATCGGTTCGGCATGTGAAATATTCAGCCCCGTTTTACCTGCCATCAAAAACTTACGTGCCGCTGAAGGTTTCTGCTCATAAACATGCACATCATAGTCAAACTGACTCAGCACTTCGGCAGCCATTAACCCTGCTGGCCCTGCTCCTATAATTGCAATGCGCTGTTTCATGCCCGTTTACTCAGTTCCAAGTGAGTCTTCAGGGACTTTCGCCTCAACTGCAGGAGGTGTTAAAGTTGGCTGCTGTCCTTGCAAAGGCTGAAAATCATCAAAACGGGTTGTATAAGCGGCTGGTTTGCTGATCTGCAGTTCCTGACAACGCTCGCCACGTGCTAAATATTTGATTTCAAAGTGAGTGCGTGCTGAATCTAGTGGAACATCCTGCTGAATAAATGGCAATTTCCACACTTCGATCAGCTGTTGCTGGGCTTCTGCAATATATTCAGGAATATTACTTACTAAGGTAATACTGCCGCCTGCTTTTAAGCGTGACAATAAAAACTCAAAAAACGGCATATTCAACCAACGCTGGGTGGCATTATGCGGTTCTGGGTTGGGATATAAAATAAAGAATTGCTCAACTTGAGCAGGAAATAAAGCATGCACAATCCACGGAATGGCATCGGCATGTACTATTTGTAAGTTACGCTGACCTTCAAGTTGATGCTGTTTTTGCATCGCCACAAATTTTTCGCGGGTACGCTCAATCGCAATTAATTTTTTATCGGGATGTTGTTTACTAAATAATAAAGCATGCTTGCCTTTTCCCGCACCAATTTCAACACAAACCGATTCATTGGCAATGGCTTGAAAATCACGAGGGGCATGCATACGCTGGGCTTGAAATTGACGAATTGGCATAATCAGATCAAACTTACAAAATTCGGCACAAGTCTACCAAGTCAGGTGCTATTTGCCTAATCCAATCCTGCATTTTTCATAGGAGTTCAGCATGCCTCGTACTTTCCCTTGCCCACGTTGTGGCGAAGCTACACAATGGGAAGACAATCCTTTTCGTCCATTTTGTTCCGAGCGTTGCAAACTCATTGATTTAGGCGCATGGGCAAGTGATGAATATCGTTTACCCACCCAAGATGCTCCACAAGCAGAAAATTCTGAGGAATAGAATTAAACAATCACTCAGTTTAAGGGGTAAAATTACACCTAAATTTAAGCTCAAAATCCCGTTGAGAAGTATAAAACTTGCAGAGAACCTTTCCCATTTATGCATAAATTGTTCAAAATTTGTTGCTTAATCATGGCTTAAAAAAGACGAGTCGCACTCTATAATCGTGCCGCGTCTAGAACACACGCCATTGAATAAAAAATTAAGCAAAAACAAAAATTTTAGGAACACAACACCATGGAAGCATTCCTTAAAGGAATTTTAATGCTGAGTATTTTACTCGCCACCAGCAGCTCGGGTTTAGGTCTTTACACACATGATCTTTTAATGCTCAGTGTTGGCATTTTACTCGCATTCTTTGCCATGCTATTTGCTCTTGAAAGCAGACAGTCTTAGAAAAACGATTGTGCAAATAAAAAAAGTCAGTACACACTGACTTTTAGCTGATCTTTTACTATTAAATCACAGCACAAGACCTAACCTGCTTGCCCCGCCACAAAAGGGTTGTGCTGTTTTTCAAATCCAATAGTACTGATGGGACCATGCCCAGAAATAAACTGAGTGTCATCTGGTAAACTAAAACATTCGCGCTGAATTGAATCTAGCAATTGTTGATGATTGCCACGTGGAAAATCGGTGCGCCCAATTGAGCCTTTAAATAGCACATCACCTGTCCACAAGATGCCATATTTTGCATTATAAAACATCACATGCCCTGGGGTATGCCCAGGCGCATAACGCACTTCAAAGCTTTCTTGACCCAATTGCAGCACTTCCCCCCCCTCTAACCACTGTGTAACCGTGACTTGTTCAGGGATAGGAAAACCATAACGCGCAGACACTTCTTGCAGTTGATCCAACCAAAATGCATCTTCTTTTTGTGGACCAATCACAGGAACATTCCAGTGATGTTGCAATGTGCCCACAGCACCCGCATGGTCTAGATGCCCATGAGTTAGCCACAAAGCTTTCACCGTTAAACCCAACGCTTCAATTTCAGCTTTCAATTTTTCAGGCTCGCCGCCTGCATCAATCAAAATCGCTTCTTTGCTTTCTGCATCCCACACAATCGAGCAGTTTTGCTGAAAAGCAGTGACGGGAACAATTTTGACTTGCAACATGGTGGCGAACCTCAAAAATTAATGGCTTAGGGTATGCTTTACAGCATCAAGATTAGCTTGAAGTAAATGCTTGAGCAAATCCAAATGATCGGCACGGGTATTCAATGCAGGAATGTAGGCATATTCTTTGCCACCTGCTTGCAAAAATAATTCTGCATTTTGAATCGCCAATTCTTCTAGGGTTTCTAGACAATCTGCAGAAAAAGCAGGGCTCATAATTTGTACCGACTTCACGCCCTGCTGTCCCCATTCTTCAAGTAACACATCGGTATAGGGTTTGACCCATTCCTGTTTGCCAAAACGTGACTGGAAGCTAATTGCCCATTGCTCATCATTTAAATTTAAAGCATCGGCAAGCAATTTGGCCGTGATCCGACAACGCTCTGCATACGGATCACCCTTATCCGCATAAGGCTGTGGAATGCCATGAAACGACATCAACAGTTTTTCTGCCGCACCATGCTCGGCTTGAAAGTCACGCACACTTTGCGCCAAAGCCTGAATGTATAAAGGATGCTGATAATAATCACGAATAATGGATAAGCCCGGCAAATTACGTTGCTGTGGCACCCATTTTGCAACGGCATCATATAAAGGCGCTGTCGAGGTTGCCGAATATTGTGGAAATAAAGGGAACAAAATCACCTGATCTTGCGGATTTTGACTCAAAGCTGCCAAAGCCTGTTGAATACCCGGATTGCCATAGGTCATTACCGGGACAATATTCAACTCAAATTCAGGATATAGCGGCAATAACTGCTGTTTTAAGGCATCAACCTGTTGCAACAAAATTTCACGCATGGGTGAGTCGTTTTGCCAGACCATGGCATAGGCATGTGCAACACGCTTAGGACGAAATGGCAAAATGAATAAATTTAAAATGATTTGCCAAATCGGTTTGGGAATTTCAATCACCCGTTGATCGGATAAAAACTGTTTTAAAAAACGGCGAACCCCTGCTGCAGTCGGTTCATCAGGCGTACCTAAATTGGCTAAAAGAACGGTTACTTTGGGTTTTGCTGTAGACAACATCCAGCCCTCGTGTCTGATGATTGAACCCGACTACTCTAACAGTTTTTTTACTCTGTATTGAGAGTCAATGCGGTGTTTTAAATGAATTAACCCGATCGGTATCGAGCAAATTGCTCTCTAAAAGTTTTTGCGCTTTTGCCGTGATTTGCCACAGCATCCGCTGACGATCATCACGCCCCGCTTGCACAATCCAGTCATTTTGACGCATTTGCATTTTAATCTCATGCAACGCTCGAATATTAATTTGAGCACGTGCAACCGCATGCGCACGCGGCATGATCTGACGTGCATCATCCAAACCTGTTTCATTCAAATATTCATTCATACGTTTAGAAAAATATTCTTCAGGGGTCGGATGAATAAAAGTATTACCTAAAATTGCTAACAACTGCGCCCAACTTAAACTTCGTTCAACTTTGAGCTCTCTAAAGTTACCATCCTGATACGCATGCATACGATATTCAAAACGATATGATTCATTCATCGAGACTTTAGAGAGGCTGAAAAACGGATCTGCTTCACGCTGTCCTACATCAGTTTCTAGCTGACTTAGCTTATTTTTTAAATGCTCAATTTCATCATGTAAGGCTTGCGTATTTTGCGGACGGACCCAACCAGACGTCGGATAACGCTCCAACATTTGCGACATATTAAAGCGGACAGCAAGCTCTAAATCACGTAGAGTGCGGTAGCAAAATACCTGATCGACTTCTTGTTGTAATAATGTACGAAACTCTTTGAATTTTTCGCGTAATTCAGGTTTTTCATCATGTAAAGCTGGATCTCGTGAATCTGGGGCTTCGTGCATAAATACAATGATCGGCTTTTGCTTGGTGAATGCATAAATATACTCTAAATGCATATAACCCACGCCCGACACCGATTGCTCACCGTACTGGCTGCCCAATAGAATCACCACATAGTCACAATCATCGATTTGACGGCGTGCAAACGCAGTGCTAAGTGGGGTGCGTTTTTCTAAACCCCAGGAAAAAAAACCCATTCCTACCAATGTTTGTGCCAAGACCACTCTTTCTGGCTGCATATCTGCCCCAGAAGTCGAGATAAAGACCTGATAGCGCTTATCCAGCATTGGTTTCCTTCTCCTATTGCCATTACAAGTCAGTCACCGTCTACTTGCAATGCCTTTCCCCAATTGTAAAAAATTATCTTAAAACTCAGTCCACAGTACTCACATTTGCGATACTCCAAGAAATATTGCCTGGAATAAGATGCTGCAACACGGGTTTTAATTGTTCTGCATTGTTCCCGCTGACATAACACGCGATTTGTAATGTATCTGCCACACTTTGGTCAAATAATAACTCATTTTTAATTAAAATGCGGGAAGTTTGACGCGCAACGGCAATTCCTGAGTCAATTAATGTCAGTTTCTGACCAAAAATAGACTCAATCGCAGGTTTTAAGAAAGGATAATGGGTGCAACCGAGTACCAAATAGTCCGCTCCCTGATCGACCACAGGTTGCAAACTATGCTGTAAGGAACTTAAACACGCCCCACTCATTTGCGCACCTTGCTCAACAAAAGGCACTAAATCTAGATTGGTGACTTTCAAGACTCGAACTTGAGCAGGAATCGCAAAACGCTGCATCACATCTTTAATGAGTTGTCCACGAAAAGTGGCAGGTGTCGCAAGTACAGCCACTGTTTTGGTTTGGCTATTTAATACAGCAGGCTTTAAAGCAGGCACTAAACCAATAATGGGAAAATCTTCGCCGTAATGGTCGCGCAGATAATCTAGACTAAAAGCTGAAGCTGTATTACACGCCACGACTGCAACTTTACATCCTTGTCGATATAACCATTCGATTGCAGCTGCAGTGAGTTCCCGAATATTTTGATCATCGCGTGGGCCGTACGGCACGTGTGCTGTATCGGCATAATACACAATGCTTTCATTAGGCAAATATTCTGCAATTTCAATAGCAACCGACAAACCTCCTATGCCCGAATCAAAAATACCAATTGGCGCGCTGGCTTGTGCTTTTGGCATGGCTTGATTTAAGGGAGAAACAGGATGAATGGCTGTCATAGCAAGAGATTCAGCAATACAAAATAGAATGAATAAAGCTTAAACCTCAGCTGCTTAAATGCAAGTGCAAATCACCACTTTTCAACGATAAAATCGTTTCACCCTGCACATTTTCACTCAGCTCGCCCAATTCTACCAAATGTAAAAAAGCCGCACGCTGAATCAGAGCATTAATACCAAAACGCACATGCACATAAGGACGCAGCTCACCTGCATATTCACGCATAAAAATAGGATGTTCCTCATCAACAATCACAATATCCTGATGCGTAGTGGTGAGTTGAATATAATTTTGCTGTCCGATTTCGACCCTATCAACCTGATTGATGAATAAAGGCTCATCTTCTACCTGAATTTCAATTTGTTCCACGGGAGTTTTTAGATAAAACTTGCCCTGCTCTTTCCATAACACACTAGAAAACAGATCAACCAATGCCTGTCGTTTGATCAATTGACCTTCGTGCCACCATTCTCCATTGGCTTTGACCAGCAAATCCATTGCCCCACAATGCTTTGGATGCCATTGCTCCAGAGGAGGGATTGATCTTTTGTGACCTGACTGTCCAGTTTTTATATATTGTGCAATGTGCATTAAATTTTTATTATCAGCCGTAGCTACATTTTCTGTCGGTTTGATTGAATTGTCATCATGCTTCATGCTGCAGTACCTTACTGACGGAAAAATAATACGATTCAGCCAATTGGCTAAGACTCGGTTTAAAACTATACTAGCTCACAATACTTACCCATACTGTAAAAGACACGATTAAATTTGTGTCTGGCAACTAAAAATACTCATGGCAGCACCGTTGCTTGATGCGGTTGCCACCTTCAATTATATGAGGAGTCCTACATGGAACACATCGAACGTGAATCGATGGAGTTTGACGTAGTCATCGTAGGCGCAGGCCCTGCGGGTCTTTCTGCTGCGATCAAAATTCGTCAACTTGCAATTGAAAACAATTTAAATGATCTGTCCGTTTGTGTGGTCGAAAAAGGCTCTGAAGTTGGTGCGCATATCCTTTCTGGTGCTGTGCTCGAACCGCGTGCGATCAATGAGTTATTCCCTAACTGGAAAGAAGAAGGTGCGCCTTTAAATGTGCCTGTGACTGAAGATAAAACTTTCTTCTTGATGTCACCTGAAAAAGCCCAGCAAGCACCGCATTGGATGGTACCTAAAACCATGCATAACGATGGTAACTACGTGATCTCGCTAGGCAACGTGGTGCGTTGGTTAGGTCAAAAAGCCGAAGAATTAGAAGTTTCTATTTTCCCTGGCTTTGCGGCATCTGAAATTCTGTACCATGCCGATGGTACGGTTAAAGGTATCCAAACCGGTGACATGGGCATCGGTAAAGATGGCGAGCCAACGCATAACTTCACACCGGGTTATGAATTACATGCTAAATACACCATTTTTGCAGAAGGCTGTCGTGGTCATTTAGGTAAGCGTTTAATCCAGCAATTCAATTTGGATAAAGATGCCGATCCACAACACTACGGGATTGGTATTAAAGAACTTTGGGAAATTGACCCTGCAAAACACAAACCAGGTTTGGTGATGCACGGTGCAGGCTGGCCATTAAGTGAAACAGGTTCTTCAGGCGGTTGGTGGTTATACCACGCTGAAAACAACCAAGTCACTTTGGGTATGATTGTGGACTTGTCTTATACCAACCCACACATGTATCCATTTATGGAAATGCAGCGTTGGAAAACCCATCCTCTAATTAAACAGTATCTAGAAGGCGGCAAGCGTATTTCTTATGGTGCGCGTGCTGTGACCAAAGGTGGCTTTAACTCATTACCAAAATTCACTTTCCCAGGTGGTTCTTTAATTGGTGATGATGCAGGCTTCTTAAACTTTGCCAAAATCAAAGGCTCACATACTGCCATGAAGTCTGGCATGCTTTGCGGTGAAGCGGTATTTGAAGCGATTGCTGCAGGTGTCGCAAAAGGCGGTGACTTGGCGATTGCTCGTGTAACTGAAGGCGAAGATTTCTTTGTGAAAGAGCTAACGGCATACACTGAAAAATTCAACAACAGCTGGCTGAAAGAAGAACTTTATAGCGCGCGTAACTTTGGTCCTGCAATGCATAAGTTTGGTCAATGGATGGGTGGTGCATTCAACTTTATCGACCAGAATGTGTTTAAAGTACCGTTTACCTTGCATGATTTAGTGCCTGATTTCAGCGCACTCAAAACTGTAGATGCAACCAGCTTTAAACCGAACTATCCAAAACCAGATGGCAAGCTGACTTTTGACCGTTTATCTTCAGTGTTCGTATCGAATACCGTACATGAAGAAAATCAGCCAGCGCACTTAAAGCTAACTGATGCCTCTATTCCAGTGAACGTAAACTTGCCGAAATGGGATGAGCCTGCACAGCGCTACTGCCCTGCGGGTGTTTATGAAATCATGGAAAATGATGATGGTTCAAAACGCTTCCAAATTAACGCAGCCAACTGTGTTCACTGTAAGACCTGTGACATCAAAGACCCATCACAAAACATCACTTGGGTAACACCTGAAGGTGGTGGTGGTCCGAACTACCCGAATATGTAATTGCGAATCGCAATTGAGAAATCCAAAAGCAGTGCCTCGGCACTGCTTTTTTTATACACAGTTTACAAAATTACCAAGATCTCATAATCCCTTACATTTTTCAGGTATTTCTCTATTCAAAAGCAGGCGATTGAATAACTTTCCTTGTTATGCTGTTTTTGCTTATTTTTTATCTTTTCTATTTTTAGTTTTTTATTTCGTTTTTTCAGACTTGAACAACCGAAAATGTTGTTATGTCAGCTTTTATACAATGCTATTCGGCATTTTATGCAGCACTTAGCACGGTAGCAAAATGTTGTAGATGCTGACTAAAACTGACTTGAGTGGAGTATAAAGCAGTACTTTGAGTTTTATCTTGCTCAAGCATTTGGTTGTTCTTCTTATTTTCATTAGAAGAGGAATTCCAACATGCTTAATTTAACAGACACCCTCAACCAACTTAAAAAT
>ERZ650302.1222-NODE-1222-length-14559-cov-6.417747_pt1 | contig 14559 bp, 14 predicted proteins | sample MGYA00376238_ERZ650302 | MGnify/ENA primary metagenome ERZ650302 (study PRJEB26733, sample SAMN07839298) | wastewater metagenome | biome: urban; feature: wastewater treatment plant; material: waste water | place: USA: North Carolina | collected 2016-04-28 ... | reverse complement strand
GTGTGCTCTTCCGATCTCCCTTCAACAAACTTAGTCGTTTGTTTCAAATCATCCCGAACTTCTTGCAAACGTTCTTCAACTTTTACAGACTCTGGTAATTTGAAATCCTGTGCTAAAAATTCTTGATAACCTTGTGCCAATTCTTCCAGTTGTTTTGGATATTTAACAGTCATATCCTCAACGATAGCTGGAATACGTTCTGCAATGGCACCCAGGGCAATCGTATGCTCCTGAGCCGTCTCCAAAACTTCAGAAGCCTCAATCGGGTCACCTGTTGAATTTAAGTCAACAAATTGGTTAAATTCAGTCTCGATATTATCTAGCTGCGCTTCAAGTTCACCGAGTGCAACCCCATATTTGTCCGCATTATCCGTGATCTCAGCCCGCAAGGCATCATATAAGTCCAAAGAATCTTGGATTTTAGACGAATTAATCGTTTCCTGCTTCGTTAATTCAGAAATCCCCTCACGAATTGACTGTACGTCTTCCTCCATGAGCTCGATTTGACTTTCTGAAGCATCAACAGAGGCACGTGCACGAACGAATCTAAAAGAATCATTCAATTGCTCTGCTTCGAAAATATGATTTTCTAAATCCGCAAAAGAGTTTGACGATAAATCAATCCATTTTTGATTCCATTCACGAAAAATCGTCTGACTTTGTCCAACCAGATGCAATTTTTTGACGGCGTCAATCTCTTCTTGTACTGGCAAATCAAATAAATCTTCTTTGCGCTCTTCAAGCGCAATAATCCGATCCTCTGTTTTTTTGCGTAGCACCATCGACGCTACATAAAAAATAACGACGATTGCAAGTAAGACGACGATTGCGATTATGATACTGTTTGGCATTCTTTTTTACTCTCCATCACGGGTCTATTAATACATTTAAATCTTGTGTTCGAATTTATAAATTCCGTGTTTCATTATACCACATTTAAGCAAAAAAATACACCGCACATTTCGCACGGTGCGGTGTATTTTAAGGAGAGGTGTATGATGAAAAGATATGTTTAGGAGAGTTGCTTTATAAGAGTCATGGCTTCATCTACCGAAAGCGTGCTACCGACAGCAACTAACTTTTCGTCGATGACTAAAGCGGGGAAAGCCATCACTCCATAGGCCACTACCTTTTGGAATTCGGAAACTTTTTCAAACTCGGCCTTAACCTTGAGCTTCTTTAAAGCAATAGCAGTATTCTGCAACAGCAGCTCTGCCTGCTTAGTCATGGGGCCAAGAACTTTAACGTGCATTGAAATCACCTTTCTTTGCTTGCCTTGTTCAATAGGTTCCTTTCATCCTCGAGTATTATTGTAACAAACATATATGACAAAGGTAGGTGTAATCTGTGAATTAATTTAGAAACCTTTATCTGATTACTTTAAAATTACTTTTAAGAAGGATTTCAGACGTTCGTTTTTGGGGTTAACAAAAATTTCTTCCGGACTGCCCTGCTCCTGCACATGACCGTCAGCCATGAAAACAACCTTAGTGGCAACCTCGCGGGCAAAGCCCATTTCGTGCGTTACGCAGACCATGGTCATGCCATCCTTGGCCAGGTCGCGCATCACCAGCAGCACCTCGCCCACCATCTCGGGGTCGAGCGCGCTGGTGGGCTCGTCAAACAGCATGATGCGCGGCTGCATGGCGAGCGCCCGGGCGATGGCCACCCGCTGCTGCTGGCCGCCGGAGAGCTGGGAGGGGTAGCTCTGGGCCTTGTTGGAGAGACCGACCTTGAGCAGCAGGGCCTTGGCCCGCTCCTCAGCCTCCTGGCGAGAGAGCCCTCTCACCTTCTGGGGGGCCAGGGTGATGTTGTCCAGCACCGTCAGGTGAGGGAAGAGATTGAAGGACTGGAACACCATGCCCACCTCTTCCCGCAGCTTGTTGACATCCCCGGGTTCGGTGAGGCTGATGCCGTCGACCACGATATTGCCATCGTTGATGGTCTCCAGCTGGTTGAGGGTGCGCAGGAAGGTGGACTTGCCTGAGCCGCTCGGCCCCACGATCACCACCACTTCCCCTTCGGCCACCTGGGTGCTGACGTTTTTCAGGGCGTGCACCTCGGTGCCGTAGAACTTCTCTACACCGGTCGCCTTGATGATGGGATCAGTTGCAGCGCGCATAGTTCACCTCCAGACGACGCACCGGGAAGGGACAGGGAGTGCCGGTGATGGCAGAACGTTTCGACACCGATGGCGCCTTGATAACGGGATCAGTTGCTGCGCGCATATTTCACCTCCAGACGACGCACCAGGAAGGAGAGAGTGCCGGTGAGCACCAGGTAGAGCAGGGCCACGGTGAACCACACCTCGAACGGGCTGAAGGTGGAGCTGACCACTTCGCGCCCCGCCTTGGTGAGATCCGTGATGGAGATGACGGAGACCAGAGAGGAGTCCTTGATGAGGTTGATGAACTGACCCGCGAGCGGTGGCAGCACCCGTTTGAAGGCCTGGGGCAGGATGACGTAGCGCATGGTCTGGGCCGAGGTCATGCCAAGGCTTCTGCCCGCTTCCATCTGCCCCTTGTGAATGGAGCTGATGCCGGCGCGCACGATTTCCGCCACGTAGGCGCCGGTGAAGACCGCGAGCGCCGCCACACCAGCGGTGAATCGGTCGAGGTTCAGCACGGTGCCGATAAAGAAATAGACGATGAAGATCTGCACCAGCAACGGGGTGCCACGGATGAGCTCCACATAGGTCACGGCCAGGTTGCGCAGGGCCGGATTGGGGGAGAGGCGGGCGAGCCCGGCCAGGGTGCCAAGCAGGATGGCGAAGATGCCCGCCACCAGGGAGAGCTTGACCGTGACCCAGACTCCCCAGGCAATGGGGCCGGCGGTCCAGCTCAGTTGCACATCCAGGGTATCGCCGAGGAAGACGGTATCCCCTTCAGCCAGCTGGGAGCCCTTGGGTGCGATGGCCTGACGGCGGCTGGGGTCGAGATCGTCTTGCAGGAAGAGCTGTCCCTTGTCCGCGACCACGGTGCCGTCAAACTCGGCATAGTGTTTCTGTTCTGCCTGATAGGCGATGTACTGGGGAATGCGTTCCCAGCGCCAGGTGTAATCCACTGCCTGCACGGCCTTGTAGATGCCGAAAATGGCGGCCAGCACCAGCAGCAGGAAGATCCCGTGCCAGAGCAGCTGATTGGGCTGTTTTTCCATCTGTCTTGTGATTTTGGGGTTGATCACTGTCACAACCTCTCTTGTCGTTATTGTGTGGGAGTCTGCGTGAAGGGGCGGCATGCCGCCCCTTTGAGAGGTTATTTGAGCTGGTTCAGCCAGGCGGTGGATTCAAACCACTTCTTGTAGAGACGGTCGTAGCTGCCGTCGCCCTTGATCTGGCGCAGGTAGTTGTTGAACCAGTTGAGGGTGTCCTGATCCCCCTTGCGGATGGCCCAGGCCAGCGGCTCGAAGGTGAACGGCTTGTCGAGGTGCACCACGGCGCCCTGGTTCTGGGAGGCGAAGATGGCGTTGTAGGGCAGGTCGTAGACGAAGGCATCCACCTTGCCGTTGATCACTTCCAGCTTGGCGTCATCCTGGGTTTCAAACTGCAGCAGGGTGGCCTTGGGGATCATGCGCTTGACCGCTTGCTCGCCGGTGGTGCCGAGTTTGACCGCGATCTTGTATTTGGGATCGTTGAGGTCCTGGAAGGATTTGATTTCGCCCGCCTTGTCCTTGCGAAGCACGATGGTCTGGCCGACGACGATGTAGGGATCGGCAAAGTTCACGCGCAGGTTGCGCTGGGGAGTGACGGTCATGCCGCCCATGATGACGTCGAACTTGTCGGTCAAGAGCGCGGGGATGATGCCGTCCCAGGCGGTGTTGACGAACTCCACCTTCACGCCCATCTCCTTGGCGACCATCTTGGCCAGATCCACGTCGAAGCCGATGTACTGGCCCTGCTTGTTGGTCATCTCGAAGGGTTGATAGCCGGCGTCGAAGCCGACCCGCAGCACACCGCGCTCCAGCACGGCATCCAGGGTGGAAGTGGGCGCGGCGTTGGCCAGCCCGCACAGCAGCAGGGTAGAGAGAATGAGTTTTTTGATCATAAATGACGTCTCTGTCGTAAATGTGGTCAGCCTTGAACCTGCTCCCGTGCGACTCCATGGCACAAGAGACTGCTGCATCCGGCAGCAGGCAAGACAGGATTATTGTCTTGGTCGGGGCAAAAGCCCCATATGAGATTCTATGAATGGTTCGCTGGATGAAAAATGTACCAAAACCTGTTTGTGCCAGAAGACTCAATAAGTTATGGAGACTTTTATCCCTCGTGGTGACTCATAAAACCACATGAAAACAACATATCTATCTAATGGCGCCGGTTCAAGTGCAAAATATCCGGCGGCCGTCTCGGTGGAAAATCCGGGCACAGACAGGGCGTTGTCCGGCACGCTTCACGGGGAGTAGGGCGTGCGAGTCGGGCAAATATTTTTGCCCGGCCCATAGGCTCCCTCTGTGTCTTGTCATGGGCTTCCCATATACTCAGCCATCCCCATTGGAAGGTTCGGGAATGGACGCCTCAATTCTGCTCAATCTGGACGTATTTACCCTGATGTTGATGGCCCTCGGGGGCTACAGCCTGGGATTCATCACCCTCTCCATCATCTGGTCGACCCACAGGGAAATACCCGGTCTCGGGCTCTGGTGGTGGTCCAGCCTCTGTGCCCTGGCGGCGCAATCGCTCTTCTTCATGCAGGCATTTTCCCCCCATATCGCGGGGATCTGGCTGGCCAACCTGCTCATCACCTTCTGCCTCGCCCTGATGCCACTCGCCATCCAGCGCTTCTTCGGGGAGCCGCCAAACTGGCGGGCATTCACCCTCTTCATGCTGGTCTATCTGCTGATCCTCTGCTGGAGCGTCATCTTCAACGACAAGATGGCCCCCCGGGTGCTGCTGGCCTGCCTGAGCTACATGATGGTGGGGGCGGTGATTGTCTGGCTCATATGGCGCCATGGCTACCCTGACTATCTGCCTGCGGTGCTGGTGTTCACCGTGGTCAACATCCTGCTCTACGGTTTCAATCTGGTGCGCATGGGGGCCCTGCTCGGCGGCGAGGTGCGGGTCCTGATGGATCAGCATGCGGTCAATGTGCTCCCCTTCCTCTCCATGCTGATGAGCAACTATTGTCGACCTTCGGGGTGCTGCTGCTCTGTACCCAGTACCGGGCCCTGGCCCTGCGTCGACAGGCCAGCCAGGATCCCCTGACCGGCCTCCTGAACCGGCGCGGCTTCATGGACCACTGCGTGACGATGGCAAGGCAGGGGGCGCTGGTGGTGCTGGATCTCGACGACTTCAAGCAGATCAACGATCGCCACGGTCACGAGACCGGGGACAGGGTGCTGGAGGCGGTGGGTCGCTATCTTGCCGGCCAGCGGGATCTGGTGGCCAGCCGCTTCGGCGGGGAAGAGTTTGTGCTGCTATTGCCCGAGCGGGACCCCCTGGCCCAGCAGGCGCGCTGCGAGCAGATCCGCCAGGGAATAGAAACGCTGGAGCTGAAGGGGGTCCGGGTGACGGCCAGCCTGGGGTGGGTGCCCAGCGCCCGTGAATGGCACTTTGACACCCTGTTCAGCCAGGCAGATCGCGCTCTCTATCAGGCCAAGCGGGAGGGCAAGAACCGGATCTGTCAGGGGGCCTGATCCCCCGTCAGGTCATGCCCGGCCGGTGGCCGTCGGCTCCGACCGGACAAAGACATACCGAGTCAGCCACCTGGTCGCATCAGACCAGAGTGGCCGCCTGGCGGCCTGTCAGCGGTGCAGCTCCCCCGCGCGTTCCGGCTGATAGACCACTTCCAGGATCTCCACCTGGATGGTGCGACCGGCCGGCCCCGGCCAGGCGATGCTGTCACCCACCTTGAGCCCCAGCAGGGCGCTGCCCACTGGCGCCAGCACGGAGATCTTCGATTCGTCCCCCTGCACATCCTTTGGATAGACCAGCGTCAGGCAGAAGTCGTTGCCGCTGTTTTGCATCTTGAAGCGCACCGTGCTGTTCATGGTCACCACGTCCGGCGGCATGTCGGCGGGTTCGCGGATCTCGGCGCGATCCAGCTCCTCTTGCAGGGCAAGGTGCTGGGGGTGGTTGCCAAGCAGCTGTTCGATGCGATCCAGATCCAGGCTGGAGATGACGAGATGAGGCTGTTTCATAGGGTATTTCCTTATCAATGACTGAAGGGACCAGGATGACGGGCAGACTGGTCGACAAAAAACGGTGCAAGTGTAAAAAGCAGACAGCAACAGCGATGCCCCCGAGCGACTCGCGCAGCGGGGCGAGGGCGGGGGCTCAGCGGGGTGTGAGCGTACTGGAAAAAATCATGATTGCTTTCATGGAGATACCATAACCATTCTGGGGTGGTTTGGCAATTGGACTGACTTTCTCATCAGGGAGCCTGGTAATCGTACTGGTGCAGGATGCGCGCGAGACTACCATCCTCCCTCATTTCCTGAATGACCCGGCGCCAGCGCAGCGCCTCGCTGCGGGAGAAGCGGGGACTGGCGGCCAGGTAGAGGGTGCTCTGCTGCAAGGTCTCGCCCCGCACCAGGTCCGGGAGCGGCAGACCCGCCCGCTGCTGGTTGTAACGGGCGGTGTTCCAGGCCACCGCCCATGCCTGGATGCGGTCGCGCGCCAGCTTTCTGGCGTTGCTGACCTCCTCGGTGACCAGCTCCCGGGTCACCCCTGTCAGCGGCTGGATCAGGCTCTGGCTATGGGAGCCACGCATCACGCCAACGGTGAGGCCTGGCAGTGTCTTCATGGAGAGCGGCGCTGGATGGTGACGGCGATGGCTGACCAGCACGAAGGCCTCCTCCAGCAGGGGGGCAATCCAGAGAAACAGTGGTTCGCGCTGGGGATTTCGGGCCGGGGGCAACAACAGGACATCCGGGCGGTGGCTGGCCTGGCTGAGGGCGCGAGCCAGCGGCATCAACTCGATCTCGAGCGGTTCCCCGAGGCGGCGGGCAGCCTCCTCCAGCACCTCGATGGCCATGCCGCTCGGCGCACCCTGTTGGGCGCGGATCACATAGGGGGGAATGTCCGCGGCCACGACGACCACGGCACGGGCCGAAAAGGCGCAGACGATCAGAGGGGAGAGCAGCAGAAGCAGAGTAACAAGGCGCATGGATGTTCGGGTCCGGGATGAGTACAGAGAGTGTAACATCCCGTTACGCCATGTCAGCCAGGCGATTGCCGCCTGGGGGGATCAGTCGAAGAAATCCCGCAGATCCAGGGTCTGGTACCCTGCCAGTTGCTGCCAGGGGAGGGTCTTTGGCAGCGGCTTGAGCGTCACCTCCATCCGGTAGCTGCGATAACCGTCGAGGCTTGCCGACTCCACCACCAGGGGCAACTGCCAGCGGCTCGACCAGAGGATGCGGGTACGCTGGCGACCTTCACGGGTCTCATACCAGTTCGCCTGGTCGGGGGCGGCCTCATCCAGCGGTGTCATTCCCTCTAACAGGGCAGGGTTGATGAGGTGGCGGATCCGCGCCCACTCCGGCTTGAAGGCCACCTGGCCGTACTCCTCCTGCGGCACTTCCACCAGCTGGTTGTGCCAGGCATCGGCGTAGCGCAACTGGAGTGCGTCTCCCTCGCTGCGGGTGACCCAGCGCGCCGCCATCTGGTGAGTGAAGTGCTTGTGGCCGGGGCGGGCATCGTGGGTGGCGTGATAGGCACGGGCCAGGGGAACGGGAATGAGCCGCTGGCTCCACACCTGGTCACCGACCCGCAGCCACTTCTCCTGCCACTGGCTCTCCCGGGTGATGCCGTCGCTGCCGGTAGCCCTGTCCACGTAGCGGATGCGGGCGGCCAGATCGGGCACCTCGTCGGCCAGGAGGGGGAAGGAGAGGGCGCTGCCCAGCAGCCATAAAGAAAGCAGATATTTCATCATCGTCTCTCGCTCGACGGAAAAGGTGCCCGGCGCGGTGCCGGGCCCCTTTATCACAGGCCGAGGGCCTCCCTGAGCTTGCCGAACACCCGGGTGTTGTCGAGGGTGCCCTTGAACTGGCTGCTGCCTGCGCCGCCCGCGAACAGCATCACATCGCCGCCGCCGTGAGTCTCGGAGCCGAGCTTGACCCCGGTCTCCTGCAGGTAGTCATCCGCCATCACCTCATCGCTGGTAAGGGTGGGGCGCTGGTCCTGGCGGTTGGGGCCGTTGCCGAATACCAGAGTAGTGAACGGCTTGCCGTCCGCGTCGTTCTGGGTCGAGCCATCGGCGTTCTTGACCAGATCCAGCACCTTGTTGCCCTTGGCGGAATAGCCGTTGATGGTCATGGTGTGGTCGTGGTCGGCGGTAACCACGATCAGGGTATCGCTCAAATCCACTTTGCCGAGGGCCGTCTTGACCGCCTCGTCCAGCGCCACCGCATCGGTCAGGGATCGCTTGGCGTTGGTGGCATGCAGGGCGTGGTCGATACGCCCCCCCTCCACCATCAGGAAGTAGCCCTGGCTGTTCTGGCTGAGCAGATCGATCGCCTTGGCGGTCATCTCGGAGAGGGACGGCTGGGTACTGGCCGCCCCCTTGGCGACGCGGTCCAGTTCGTAGTCGAGGTGGGACTTGGTGCTGAACAGCCCCAGCACCTTGCCCGAGTTGACGGCAGAGAGCTCATCCTTGGTGGTGACATAGCGGTAGCCCCGGGCGGTCAGCTCGGCGGTGAGATCCCGGCCGTCGGCCCGGCCGCCCTTGTTGCTGGCGCTGTAGGGCGTCCAGTGGTTGGCGCCGCCCCCCATCAGCACATCGACCCCATCCCCCAGCGCCTGGTTGAAGCCGGCTCCGCCTGGTACCGCCTGCTCGGCGATGGCGTAGGCCGCATCCCGGTGGCAGATATGGGAATAGGTCGCCGCCGGGGTGGCATGGGTGAGCTCAGTGGTCGTGACGGCCCCCACCGACTTGCCCGCCGCCTTGGCCAGCTCGAGAATGGTGGGCACCGGGCTCCCGTTGTCGCTGGTGCAGTTGTTGATGCCCTTGTTGCCGTTGGCATCCTTGGACGGTGCCACGGCCCTGGTGTCGCTGCTCATGGCGATCACCTCGTTGTTCATCTTGACGCCGGTGGTGTAGGCCGCCATGGAGGGGGCGGAGTCCGTGGTCTGGGCATCGTGGGAGAAGGTCTTGATGCGCGCGCTCTGGGGCAGTTTCATCATCTCGAGATCCCCCTCTTCCCCCACCTTGAACAGGCGGGTGGCGGTGAGCACGGTGGGGCCCATGCCGTCACCGATAAAGAGGATGACGTTCTTGGCATCGGCGGCGTGCGCCTGGGAGAGGCCGCCAAGCGTGCCGAGCAGGGCGGTGCAGACCAGCGTCTTTTTCATGGTGATGTTCATCCTGATAATCCCTTACAGCTTGGCCGCAGCCTTGATCTTGCCGAACACGGCGGTGTTGTCGAGAGAGCCGTGGAAGCGCTCCGCCCCCTGGCCGATGGCGCCGAGGAAGACATCGGTACCGCCGTGGGTCTCGTTGCCTATCTCGCCCACCTTGACCACCACCTCCTGGTGATAGTCGTCGGCGGAGACGGTGGCATCGTCGAGCGGCGCCACGCTGCTGCGCGGGCCATCCACCCGGTTGTAGCCGTTGCCAAAGCCGATGATGGTGTAGGGCATGCCGTCGCTGTCCTTGCTCGGCTCGCCGGTCTCGTAGTTCTTCACCAGCCCGAGCACCCCGGGGTTGCCGGCCGTGGTCTTGCCGGTGCGCTTGGCGTAGCCGTTGAGTACCAGCGTATGGTCATGGTCGGCGGTGACCACTATCAGGGTGTTTTTCAGCTCGGGGTCGGTCTTCTTCACCTCGTCCAGGGTGGCCTTGATGGCGTCGTCGAAGGCGAGGGTATCTTGCAGGGCGCGCTTGGCGTTGGTGTCGTGCAGGGCGTGATCGATGCGGCCCCCCTCCACCATCAGGAAGTAACCCTTCTCCTTGTCCTTGAGCTGCTTGATGGCAGCCAGGGTCATCTGGGCAAGGGAGGGCTCGCTGGCGGGCCTGTCCAGGTCATATTTCATGTGGCTGGCGCCAAACAGCCCCAGCAGCGGCTTGCCCGCCTCGGCCTGGTTCAGCTCGTCCAGGTTGCTGGCAAACTGGTAGCCCTTGGCCTGCATCTCGCTGATGAGGTTGCGGCCATCCTCCCGCTTGCCCTTGTCGGCGGTGGGCAGGAAGAAGCTGCTGCCGCCACCGAGCACCACGTCCAGCCCCTCTTTCAGGGCGCCGTTGTAACCGGCACCGCCCGGCACCAGCTGGGCGGCGATGTCGGCTTCCAGATCCCGGTTGCAGATGTGGGCATAGGTGGCGGCCGGGGTGGCGTGGGTCACCCGGGTGCTGGTGACCACGCCGGTGCCGCGGCCGTCGGCCTTGGCCAGCTCCAGCAAGGTGGTGACCGGCTTGCCGGCGCTCTGGCTGCAGTCGCTCTCATAGGTGGCGTCGCTGTCCATGCTGATGACGCCGTTGTTGCTCTTGACCCCGGTCATGTAGGCCGCCATGGAGGGGGCCGAGTCGGTCACCTGAGCATCGTGGGAGAAGGTCTTGATGAAGGCCGTTTCCGGCAGGGTGTCGATGGTGAGGCTGCCCTCTTCGCCGACGCCATAGATCCGGGAGGCGGTGAGGGTGTTGAGACCCATGCCGTCGCCGAGGAAGAAGATCACGTTCTTGGCGCTGGGTTCCGGGGTGTTGCTGTCGTTGTTGGAGTTGCAGCCGGCGGCCAGGGCGGCGCCTATCATCACTGCAAGTCCTGCCATCTTTCTCATTGGGGTTCGCTCCTTGTGAAACCTGAGCGCAGCCTAGAGGGGGCAGATGACACTTTTAGTGAAGAGAGATGACAATACGGTGAAAGCGCCTTGCAAATGTTATCTTATATCAATGGGTTATGTTGATTGTGTTCTGCCACTCACCTCCCGGTGGCGTGGCGGGCATCCGGCCACCCGGGTGACAACACCCGGCCAGAATAGCCTGTCAAATCGGGGCCGCAGCAGGTAAAATGCGCCCCCTTGCGATGAGTGCCAGCGGTCTGGCGCATCACCACGCACCCGCAACCCCGAGCGCCCGCAGCCCCGAGAGGGGACCGCATGCCAATGAGAGAGTAACGGATATGTCCATCAACTGGTTCCCCGGCCACATGCACAAGGCCCGCAAAGAAATTGCCGAGGTCATGCCCCAGGTCGATGTCATCATCGAGATGCTCGATGCCCGCATCCCCTTCTCCAGCGAGAACCCCCTGGTGCCCGAGCTGCGTGGGGATACCCCTGTCATCAAGGTGCTGAACAAGGCGGATCTGGCCGATCCGGCGATCACCGAGCTGTGGGTGGCGCACATGGAACAAGAGAAGGGGATCAAGGCGTTGCCCCTGACCCAGCAGGAGCCGGAGAAGATCAAGGCGCTGCTGACCCTGTGCCACGAGATGCTGCCGGAGCGCAACTTCGAGCTGCGCGGGGTGCGCGCCATGATCATGGGCATCCCCAACGTGGGCAAGTCCACCCTGATCAACACCCTGGCGGGGCGCATCATCGCCAAGACCGGCAACGAGGCGGGGGTGACCAAGTCCCAGCAGCGGATCAAGCTCGACAACCACGTCATCCTGACGGACACCCCTGGCTTCCTGTGGCCCAAGCTCAACCCGCCCTCCTGCGGTTATCGACTGGCGATCACGGCGGCCATCAAGGATACCGTCTTCGATTACGCCGACATCGCCATGTTTGCCGCCGACTACTTCATCAAGGCCTATCCGGAGCGCATCAAGGCACGCTACCAGCTGAGCGAGCTGCCGGAGACCGAGATCGAGCTGCTGGATCTCATTGCCCGTCAGCGCGGCTTCATGCGCAAGGGGGGGCTTGCGGATCTGCACAAGGCCTCGGAAATCCTGGTCAATGAATTCCGGTCCGGCATGCTGGGGCGGATCTCCCTGGAGACGCCAGAGATGGTGAGCGTCGAGATAGTGGAAGCCCAGGCCGAGGCTGAGCAGAAAGCCAGGGAGAAGGCGGAGCGGGAAGAGGAGCGCCAGGCCCGGGCTCGTCGCAAGTACGCCAAGAAGCGCCAGCGCTGACCGGCGTTGTGCACGATAGGTTGTGCTTGATAGCAAGAAGAGGCGGCCCTGGGCCGCCTCTTCTGGTCATGGCGCTCTGGCGTGAGGGAGGCACAGAGTCGATATTCAACCGCCCGCTTCCCCTCATCATGACCAAGGTGTCGGCCAATCAAGGGGATGAGGCTCCCGTCAGGGGAGGGCCGTGCCGCGTTGCCATCACGGTGGGCAGAAAAACCTTGCGACCCGGCCTCAGTGCCGATTGACAAAGGCACAGGCGGTGGCATGATGCGCTCGCATTTTGCCTCTCCCCACGGTTCTATCCATGACCACATACTCCCGCCCGGTGCTGCTCCTGCTCTGTGGCCTGCTGTTGCTGACCCTGGCCATCGCGGTATTGAATACCCTGGTGCCGCTCTGGCTCGCCCATGAGCATCTGCCCACCTGGCAGGTCGGCATGGTCGGCTCCTCCTATTTCACCGGCAACCTGCTGGGAACCCTGCTGGCGGGCAGACTCATCGCCCGCTGCGGCTTCAATCGCAGTTACTACCTGGCCAGTGCGCTCTTTGCCGCAGGCTGCGTCGGGCTCGGCATTACCGTGGCGTTCTGGAGCTGGCTCGCCTGGCGATTCATCGCCGGAGTCGGCTGCGCCATGATCTGGGTGGTGGTGGAGAGCGCGCTGATGTGCAGCGGCAACGCCCGCAATCGGGGTCGCCTGCTGGCTGCCTACATGATGGTCTATTACGTGGGCACTGTGCTTGGGCAACTGCTGGTGAGCAAGGTGCCGACGTCGCTGATGGCGGTGCTGCCCTGGGTGACCGCCCTGGTGTTGACGGCCATGCTGCCGCTCTTGTTCACCCGCATCGCCAGTCCGTCAGGCAACCACCAGGCCAGGACTCCGGTCTGGCCGATGCTGCGCCTGCGTCAGGCGCGTCTGGGGGTGAACGGCTGCATCCTCTCCGGCATCGTGCTGGGGGTGCTTTATGGTCTGATGCCGCTCTATCTGAACCACCAGGGGGTGAGCGACGGGGCCATCGGCTACTGGATGGCGGTGATGGTGAGCGCCGGCATCCTGGGGCAATGGCCGGTGGGGCGTCTGGCAGATCGTTTCGGGCGCCTGCCGGTGCTGCGGGTACAGGTGCTGGTGGTGATCCTGGGGGCCATGGCGATGCTCGGCAACGCGGCCATGGGACCGACGCTGTTCATTCTGGGGGCCGCGGGCTTCACGCTCTATCCGGTGGCCATGGCCTGGGCCTGCGAGAAGGTCGAGCAGCATCAACTGGTGGCCATGAACCAGGCGCTGCTGCTGAGCTACACCATCGGCAGCCTGCTCGGGCCGACCCTGACGGCGCTCTTGATGCAGCACTACTCGGATCATCTGCTGTTCATGGTGATTGCCGGGGTCTCCCTGGTCTATCTGCTGATGCTGCTGCGCAAGATGGGCGAGCACCCGACGCCGATGGCCCATGCCTGAGGGCAGACGGCGTCATCATCCCTGTGCACGGATATAGAAGAGGCGACCCAAGGGTCGCCTCTTTTTCGTCATGGGCCGGGCGGTGCCGCTCAACCAAACCGGTGCCTTGCTGCTTCAAAGAGCGAGAGGTGCAGCGGGATCAACTGCTGCCAGTCTCGCCGGTAACCCCCTCCCGGTACGGCGGTGATGGGCAGCCCGTGGCGAAGCGCAGAGTCAAAGACCATGGCATCGCGCTGGCGCACGCCGGAGTCGCTCAGGGAGAGGTAGCCTAGCTCGTCGTCCCGGTGCACATCCACCCCGGCCTGATAGAGGATGAAGTCGGGGGCGTAGAGGCGATGAGCCAGGGCGAGGGCCTGGTCCAGGGTCTCGAGATAGGCGTCGTCCTCCATGCCGCTTGGCAGGGGAAAGTCCAGATGGGAGGCCGGCTTGTGGCGGGGGAAGTTGTGTTCCCCGTGCAGGGAGAGGGTGATGATGTCCCGGCTCCCCGTGCACAGGGCGGCGCTGCCATCTCCTTGATGGACATCGAGATCCACGATCAGTACCCGCTCGCAGAGTCCCTCGTCCAGGCAGGTTCGCGCTGCGATCACAAGGTCGTTGAAGAGGCAGAAGCCGCTGCCAAATCCCCGGTGTGCGTGGTGGTAGCCACCGGAGATCTGCAGTCCGCAGCCCTGCGCAAGGGCGTGGCGGCTGGCGGCCAGGGTGGCGCCGACCGAGTGCAGGGTTCGTTCAATCAGCAGGGGAGACCAGGGAAAGCCGAGCCGGCGAATGGCCCCTTCATCGAGGGTGCCGGCGAGGGCGGCCTGTACATAGGCCGCATCGTGCACCTTCTCTATCTGCTCACGGCTGGCAGGGGTGGCCTGTGCCAGCGGATAGTCGAGGGCGACGAGGCGTTCAAACAGCGCCTGGTACTTGGCCAGGGGGAAGCGGTGACGCTCGGGCAGCGTCAGGGCGGAGTAGTGGGGGTGATAGAAGATGCGCAGTGACATGAAGCATCGGCCATGAACGGGTATGAAAAAGGGGAGCCAGGCTCCCCTCGATGCAGGCGTGCGATGCGCCTTACTGCTGCTGGATCACCCAGATCTGGAAGGCTTTGCGGGTCTCCGCATCGGCCTTGT
>ERZ650302.1220-NODE-1220-length-14598-cov-6.897339_pt1 | contig 14598 bp, 8 predicted proteins | sample MGYA00376238_ERZ650302 | MGnify/ENA primary metagenome ERZ650302 (study PRJEB26733, sample SAMN07839298) | wastewater metagenome | biome: urban; feature: wastewater treatment plant; material: waste water | place: USA: North Carolina | collected 2016-04-28 ... | reverse complement strand
AGCTTTATAAGGGTTTGACATTTACCACAATCTGGCTAGAGGTTAATCCTCGAAAGAAAATGTTAGAAGGGCTCTGCTTATGCAGAGCCTTTCTTAATCTAAGGATGTAGTGGAGAACTGTAATGAGGAATGTTTTAGATTGCATAAATGCATTTATTCCGCTATTATCAACCGAATATGAGCTTGTACTAGGGAGAAAAGGTGTTTCAGTTACATTAAGAATTTCATTTGATAAAAAAGATTGTTTTCATCTTATGGGATTACAATATCTGGTAGACAGACCTGAATTGAGCCGAGACAGAGGCAGAGTATTTGATGAGATAGCAGATGGAACAATTACAATTGAAAAAATAGAGTCATCAGATTTTTATAATAAGATAGAGCAAAGAGTTCATTTCCTGCCATTGCTTGAACAAATGATTGATAGTAATGATACTGTGTTTAAGTATAATAAGAAAGCAAATATGTATTCAATGATTGAGGCTGATTATCTTATGGAAAACAACGTGGAGAGCAGGAATCTATTTTTGTTTTTATCTAATGATGAAGGAGATAATTATTTCTGTCGTTCATTTTTTCCAGAGGAAAAGATGGATTATTCAAAAAATCAAGCATCGTGGACACTTCTTTATAAGAAAAAGATTGATTTATCAACCAGAATAGAGACAGTTCTTTACAATAGAATTAAATAGATTTTTACATAAGCCATTTGGACTAATCATCCAGATGGCTATTTTTTTACCCATTTTTGGGTAATGGATGTAGAAAGAAGGTGAGAACATTGAAGATAAAAAAGGTTGATGACAAACCTATGGTCATTCACACCAAGGAGAAAGCCAAGATTCATGCCCACGAGCCAAAGGGTGCCAAGATTAAAGGCAGCAACATCTATACAGTAGAGAGAGGTCCGAAAGTGCATGATGCTAAAGCCAATGAAATGGATAAAAAAGCATCTGCAAAATTAATGCTTCAGAAAAGTGCTGGTGGAAAGCGTACTTATAGAAAGAGTACCATTCATCAATCGGAGGCTAAGGATAAAGGTCTTTCTAGGTTTAAGCGTAACATCAGAGAGTCAGGAACTTCCATCAAGACCAAGAACACCAATCTTCACATTGCAGGAAGAACAGGTGTACTTGCAGCCGGGGCAGTAACGGAGCAGGTGGAAGGCGGGTATGAGGTATCGCAGGCAGCATATCTTGCATATGAATCAAGCCGACCTGTTACCGGAACTGCTTCTAAGGGTGCAGCACTTTTCAGGAAAAAGGCGGCAGCCGAGGCAAAGAAGCGTATCAAGAAGGTAGAGGCAGGAAAGAAGCTGGCAAAAAAGACAGCAAAGAAAGCTGCCAAAGATACAGCCAAGACTGTAGCTAAAGAGACGGCAAAAGAAACAGCAAAGACTACTGCCAAGGTTGCAACGAAAACTGCGACAAAGGCAGCTGCTACAGCGGCAGGAACAGCGGTTGCACCGGGAGTTGGTACTGCAATCGGCATGGCAGCCGGATATGCTGCAGGTGTGTCCATAGAGGTCAAGGATGAAAAGATGACCAACCGGAGCAGGAAGATAAAATTCTTTCTGGATAAGATGAAAGCACAGGAGAATCAGACAGACAGCGTGGCAAAGCTGGTAAAGGATCTGATTGTGCGAAAAGCGATTACCTGGGTAAAGGCAGCTGCACCGATTATCGGATTGGTGCTTTTATTACTTGTTCTTGTAGTTGCCATGATTGCGGTTCCGGTTATAGCGGTGATAGCAATCCTTTACAATTCTCCATTTGCTTTATTTCTGCCACCACTTGAATCAGGAGATACCGTGCAGACAGTAACGAGTGCTTATGTGCAGGAGTTTAACCGGGATGTGAATACGAAAGTGAATGAGCATACCGGATATGACCTTGGAGAGCTTGTATATGTGGATTATGAAGGTATGGAAGAAAACCCAAGCAATTACTATGACATCATGGCAGTCTATATGGTCAAGCATGGTGTCGGAGATACTGCAACAGTCATGAATGACACTTCAAAAGGCTGGCTGCAGGCAGTAGTAAATGATATGTGTTCATACACCACAAGCACAGGAACAAAGGATGTGGAAGAAACAGATGCAGACGGTAATGTAACTACTGTCACGAAGTCGGTTCTGTATGTGAATGTCACACTGAAATCGTACAGAGATATGATTTCGGTCTATGGATTTAATTCTGATCAGGTGGAAATGCTTGAGCAGATCATGAGTCCGGAGTTTATGGGACAGCTTGGATATGCCGGAAGCGGAAGTGGCGGCGGAGGCGGAAGTCCGGGAGTAAGCTCCATGACTGAGGATGAAATCAATGCCATCCTAAACGAAATTACAGACAGCAGGCAGAAAACAGTCTGCTCCTATGCACTTCACAGAGTTGGCTTTCCTTATAGTCAGGATTTAAGAGACAGCGGTAACTATTATGACTGTAGTTCCTTAGCCTATTATTCATGGAAAGATGCAGGCGTGGATATTAGTTACGGCGGTGCAACCACAGCGGCAGCGGAGGCACAGGGACTGGATGAAGCCGGAAAGACAGTCTCCTTTGATGAGTTACAGCCGGGAGACCTTATCTTCTACAGTTTTACAAGCAACGGAAGATATAAGAACATCAGCCATGTGGCAGTATATGTCGGAAATGGCAAGGTGGTAGAGGCACTTAATGAAAGTCTTGGTGTGGTCTACAGGGATGTGGCAAGCACAGGAAAGATTGTTGTGATAGGAAGACCATAACAGGAAATTTGCAGAGAGGGCATAGTCCCTCTCTGAGACTGGAGGTAAGAATGGATTTAAAAGATATGATACTGGTAACAGAAAACGACAGGGGAACAGAGACAAATATGCTGATGACTCTGGATGATTATAAGAGTTTTATAGCAGTTGATGACATGTCAGAGCTTGCAGACAATTTGTTGCAGCTTGGAAGGACACTTGGTGAAGCAGATAACTTCGCAGAGTATTACAGGGCAGCAAATGTAACTGTATCTGCGAGATTCTGTCTGGATGATATTCAGCTGGGACATTTTCTTCAGGGGTTTTATAACGATTCCAAAGAATTTCGGTTTGATAAAGAAGCCAGTTCTTCTGAATGTGTTGCAAAGCTTAAGGAGATTGGAATGACCGATAAGGGCTGGGTGGATGATTTTAACCTGCATTATGAAAGTGTGGACAGATTATTTGAAAGGGGACAGACATTCCATAACTTCAATGACCATGATTACATGGTGCTTGAAGCATTATCACCAAGGAATCTTGTGGTGATGGATATGAAGTCAGGTTCCCTTACAATCGCCCTTGGTGCGACAGAGTATAAGCGTTATCCGAAGGATGAGAAGCCTACAAAGGACAATACCACAATCGGGGTATCGTGGGAGCATGGGATTTATCTTGGTTCCACACTCTCAACCACGAATTTCAAGGCATACAAGAGGGAGTATGGCACACCGGAAAAGATAGAGGATATCTATGATTACAGGGCAAAGCTAAAGCAGAAGTTCTATTTTTATCAGGATATGTCAAAGGATGATGATGTGCCAAAGAAGCTGCAGAATGACTTCCTTCACCAGATGTATGAGGATTTCGGAACGATTGAAGAGGACTGTTTTTACGACAGGCTGGAAGATGGAAAGTACGATGAGGGCTTTAAGGAAAGACAGGTAAAGGAAGAAAAGAGCCGGTGATGAGATTTTTACAGGAGGCGATATCATATGGAACAGGAATTTGATGTTGAGATAAAAGAAGTGCTTTCACGAGTACAGAAAGTAAAGGCAGAGTCGCTTGACGATGCCATCAATAAGGCAATGGATATGTATTATGCAGAGCAGATAGTCCTTGGAGCAGAGGACATGAAGGGAGTTGATTTTGCGCCTATCAGCGAAGGTCAGCTCCCTTCTTCATTAAAAGAAAACGGAGGAAGAGCAAGATGAAAAGTGATTCAACAACAGTAATTAAGAACATGGAGTTTTTAGTAAAGGAACTTCATAAGGAGTGGGACAGATCGGGTGCTTCTAAGGCATCCGTTATTATTTCCCTTGAGGAAGTAGATGGTATCAATGATAAGTTAAAAGAGATTATCTATCAGACACAGAAGTCAGTCGATGAGGATGAGCTGACCTTTAAACAGAGCATTGCAAAGTCCAAGGAGTGCTATGTGCTTCTTCGTGTGGTGCGTAAGATTGCAAAGAAAAAGGATAAATGCGAAAAACAGGCAATCGACAATGAATTTGCAATCGAGCTGGATAAGGATGAGTTAAAGCTATTTAAGGGATTGTTTGCAGAGATGTTTAAGTAGAGGAGGACAAAGGTATGGGCGTTGATATGAAGGTCAAAGCGATATACGATTCTGAAATTGGTAACATCACCAGATCAGAAAAGAACTGGAAGGATGTGTTAAAGGTCGCAGGTCAGTTATACCGCTATGAATTTGACAATATCGTTATGGTAACAGCTCAGAGACCTCCGGAAAAAAGCACACTCATGGCAGATTATGATACCTGGAAAAAGGTGGGAAGATATGTAAAGCGTGGTGCGAAAGGCTGCGCTATCTTCCCGTCGAGGGCACTGAATCCACGCATGAGGTATATCTTTGATATCAGTGATACCGGAGGGAAGAATGTTAAGCTGACATGGGACCTTGAGGGAGAAAATCTTAAGGATTATGTGGATTTTCTTGTGTCAGAAGGTCAGATTGAGCAGTACGATAACAGCGACAGGGAGTCTCTAAAAAATATATTAAAACAGTTTACAGGAACAGATGTTTGGCTTATAATAAAAGAAGAGTTCGGAGACCGAATGACCGAGCTTATGCAGCTATCAGGTAGTGTGATAAAGGAAGAAAGTAAGAAACGCAATGGCTTACAGCAGGAAATGGACATGGAGCAGCTTGTATATGCAAGTGTCATGTATGCTGTAGGGACGAGATGCGGATTTGACTTATCTGTGCAAGAACAGGATTTTAGTCAGATCGTAAATATCAAAGACGAAGAGATCATTTACCGTCTTGGTTCCATTGTATGCGATGTCTCCTGTAGTGTTCTTAGAGAATTTAGTCGTAACTTAAAGGCAATCGAGAGCGAAAGGAGAATTGGATATGTTAGAAGAAATGACTTACAAGGAAGTGGACGGACTGCTTTATCCGCAGATAGAGATGCCGGACGAGACGGAGGATCTCACGAAGCTGGGCAAATACGGAAGGATGGCGATGAACTATCTAAAGGAGAACGAGCCGGCAAGATACAAGACGCTGATGAGATTCGGGAAGATGTACGAGAAGATGTCAGCGGTAGAGGAGGAAGCGAATCAGCTGTACGACCAGCTGGAGATGCAGTATCTGGCGAAGCACAAGCCACAGAATCCGTCATCGACAATGGAGATGTGGAAGATAAGAGAGCAGGCGAAGATGCAGGCAGAGGAAGTGGTACTGAATCAGATAGTGATGCGATTCCACTAGAATCAGATGATACAGAACTGAATAGGGAACTTGATGAAATCAATTCATTGGGTGTCAGTAAGGAAGCCGAATATACACAGGCTTCCTTTTTTTTCGACCAGAACGGGCAGGCAAGCATTGGCACCATTCATACTGAGGACGAAAACAATAATCAGTTTATGCGTCAGTTCGAGCAGGACAGAAAAGCTGCATTAGCAGGTAAATACAATTACCTGAATCCCAAAAAGTCTGCAACAGTACCAAGTGAGTATATCAAACAGGTGCTTATGAGAGGTACAGGTTTTATCGGTGGCAAGGGCAGGGTATGCAAGATTTTTGAAACAGAGATTGATGCAGGAACCAGGGCAAAGCGTATCAAAGCAGAATATGGTCAGGGAGGTGCAGGCTGGCCGGTTGACGGACTGGGACTGCACGGATATGACACATTTCATGGGAATGGACTGCGTTTTCAGTGGCGAGATGAGGATGGAGAGGTTGAAGGATATGTTTCGTGGAAAGATATCGAAAAAGAGCTTGGTGTCCTTATTCTTACAGGGGAATACCAGCCTGAGACACCTCGTATTGATGAGCTTGCGATGGACGGACTCCGTGAGGATGATGAGGTCATTGATGCCGAATACCGGGAAGTGGAACCGGAAGAGGCAGAATCAGAGATTGATGATTATGCAATACCGGATGAGCCGGAGAGCTATGCTTCTAACAGAGATTATGTAAGTGCAAAAGGCATGACACCACAGGAAGCTGCCGATGAAGACCGCATGGTAACACAGGCAGAATATGGTGCAGAGATAGAAGCTGAAACAACTGAAAAAGATCCATCAGAGCTTCAGTATATTACACCGATTGATTATGCCAAGCGTATTGCAGAGCTTGATGAAGACCTGCGTGATGCGGCGGAGATTCTTGTAACAGATTGCAGCTGCTACACTCCGTTTAGGGCATTCCTTATGGATGTGGTGCAGTCTGATTTTGCATTTATGCCCAATAAACTTGACCTTATCAGGGATATTGCATTAGGGACAGATAATGCAGAAAGAAAGGCATATTCCAACAATAAGTATGGTCTTGTGGAGTACTCAATCAGAAGCGGATATGTGAAGATCAGCTATAAGAACAGGAATGGTGTGCGTAAGGAAGGTGCTCTCGACTGGCGTGAGTTATATGAAATCTTATCTTATATGGTAAAACAGCCATTTTACTGCGGAGAAGACCAGAAGAAGTATTATCAGGAGACAAAGCAGAAGGCTGACAGGGATAAGATGAATCCGGTCTATAAGAGATTCTTTGATATCGAGGATAGTGTAAAAGCCAATCGTCTTGAAACCAGGGAAAGAGCAATAGCGAATGGCTGGGAAACCAAGATTGATGAGAATGGACATGTGGTTTCAGATGATGTGGTATCAGTATCTGTGGATGATATTCAGGCTGATACAGAATCACAGGAAACTGTAGATTTTACACCAAAGCAGGAACCAGTACAGCAAGTAGAAAGTCTTGAAAATGAGAAGAATGTTGCCGGGCAGACGAAACACAATTTCCACTATAACCTCTGGGAAATGGAAAAAGGCGGTGCTAAGACCAGATACCAGTGGAATATGGATGCAATCCGCACTTTAAAGCAGATTGAATCAGAGAACAGGCTTGCCACACCTGAGGAACAGAAAACTCTGTCGAAGTTTGTCGGATGGGGCGGACTGTCACAGGCATTTGATGAGAATAACGCAGGCTGGAGCAAAGAATATGCAGAGCTGAAAGACCTTTTATCTGATGAGGAATACAGTGCTGCAAGGGCAACAGTAAATAACGCCTTTTATACTTCACCGGAGATTGCCATGTGCATAAATTCGGCACTTGTCCAGTTTGGTTTCAGAGGCGGCAATGTATTAGAGCCATCTATGGGTATCGGTAACTTCTTTGGAAGTATGCCGGCACCAATGCAGAGAAGCAAGCTGTATGGGGTGGAGCTTGACAGCATTTCAGGAAGAATTGCAAAGCAGCTTTATCAGAATGCCAATATCAGTATCACAGGATTTGAGAATACCACATATCCGGATAACTTCTTTGATGTGGTTGTCGGAAATGTGCCATTTGGTGATTATAAGGTATTTGATCCAAAGTACAACAAGTATAACTTCCGTATCCACGATTATTTTCTGGCAAAAGCACTTGACCAGGTAAGACCGGGAGGCATGGTTGCAGTAATCACCACAAAGGGAACACTTGATAAGGCAAATCCTACTATCCGAAAGTATCTGGCTGAAAGAGCAGAGCTTGTGGGAGCAGTAAGACTTCCGAATACTGCATTTAAAGATAATGCAGGAACCGAAGTGACAGCAGATATCCTGTTTTTGCAGAAGAGGGAGAGAAAGATTGATATTGAACCTGACTGGGTACACCTTGGTGTAACTGAGAATGGCATTGCAGTCAACTCTTATTTTGCAGAGCATCCGGAGATGATGCTTGGATCTATGGAATATGACACAAGGATTTACGGACAGGACAGCAGATATACAGTCTGTGTGAATGATGATGAGAACTTCAATATGTATGAAGCATTAAACAAAGCTATCGGTAATATCAAAGCACAGATGACAGATTTTGAGAGAGTGGCAGATGAGGCGGAGCAGACGGAGGAAGTTATCCCGGCTGATCCGGATGTGAGAAACTACACTTACACATTTTTTGAAGGAAAGCTCTATTACAGGGAAAATTCCGAGATGGTAAGAAAAGAAGTATCACAGACTGCCGAGGAGCGAATCCGAAGCCTTGATGAAATCAGACAGATAACAAGAGAGCTGATTGATATCCAGATGGATGGCTGCAGCGAGGAGGAGCTTTCTGATAAGCAGAGACTTCTTAATGTAAAATATGATGCCTTCGTAAAGCAGTATGGAGCCATTACTTCAAAAGCAAACAGAATAGCATTCAGGGATGACAGCGATTATCCGCTTCTTTGCAGTCTTGAGGAAGTAAATGAAGACGGGGAGGTGAAAAAAGCGGATATGTTTTATAAGCAGACGATTAAGGCAAAGACTGTCATAGACAGGGTTGAGACTGCTGTGGAAGCATTAAATGTATCCGTCAATGAATTTGGATATGTAAATCTTGCCTATATGCTTTCTATCTATGAGCCGGATATTACAAATGCAAAGGAAGAACTTGCAGAAAAGTCTGGACAGACAGTGGATGAGATAACGCTAAGTGATGATGCATTAGCAGAGCTTAGAAGGGCAGTCCTTGTGGAAGAGCTGGACGGACTGGTTTTCCTAAATCCAGACCGCTACAACGAGAACAATCCCGACATCGGCTGGGAGACAGCAGACGAGTATCTTTCGGGAAATGTGAGAGACAAACTTCGTGTAGCAAAGGCTATGGCGGCTGATACAGACAATCCGCAGGCAGAAAGATTTGCAGGAAATGTGGCAGCACTTGAAAAGGTGCAGCCGGAATGGATTGAAGCCTCGGATATTGATGTAAAGATTGGTACGACATGGATTGAGTCGCTTGATTATGAGCAGTTTATCTATGAGCTTCTCAATACACCAAGAAGAGCAAGGGCAGTCAGAAGCCAGTTTTACAATACAGGCATTCAGGTACACTTAAATAAGATGAGCATGGAATGGTTCATCGAGAATAAGAGCATGGATAAGCATTCAGTGGCAGCTACTAAGACTTATGGTACAAGCCGCATGGATGCTTATTCTATTTTTGAGGATACGCTGAATCTTAAAACTGTAACAGTAAGGGACAGGATTGATGACGGTGATGGCAAATATCATTACGAAGTCAATAAGAACGAGACAATGCTTGCAAGGGAAAAGCAGAACATGATCAAGGAGAAGTTCAAGGAATGGCTGTTTGCAGAGCCGGAGCGAAGACAGAAATATGTGGAGTATTACAACGAGACATTCAATAACATCCGTCTGCGTGAGTATGACGGAAGTCACTTACAGTTTCCGGGAATGAATCCGGCGATTGAGTTAAAGCCACATCAGAAGAATGCGGTGGCAAGAATCCTTCTTGGAGGAAACACCCTGTTGGCACACTGCGTTGGTGCCGGAAAGTCCTTTGAGATGATGGCTGCCTGTATGGAGCAGAAGAGACTCGGACTTGCCAATAAGACGATCATGGTTGTTCCAAAGCCACTTATCGGTCAGACGGCATCAGAGTTTTTAAGGCTTTATCCGTCAGCAAATATCCTGGTTGCCACAGAGCGTGATTTTGAAAAGAGCCGCAGGAAGCAGTTCGTATCAAGGATTGCAACAGGTGACTATGACTGTATCATCATGTCGCACTCGCAGTTTGAAAAAATCCCGATCTCAGCAGAGAGAAAGGAAAGAATGCTCAATGAGCAGATTGATGAAATCAGCTATGCGATTGATGAGATGAAGGAGCGTAACGGAGAGAGATGGACTGTAAAACAGATGGAAAGCCAGAAGAAAAAGCTGGAGGAACAGCTGAAATCTCTATCTGATGAGAGCAGGAAGGATGACCTTATAACCTTTGAGGAACTTGGTGTGGACTCTATCATGGTTGACGAAGCGCACAATTTTAAGAACCTTGCGATTTTTTCCAAGATGAATAATGTGTCAGGTATCAGCAGCAGTGGAGCAAAGAAGTCAACAGATATGCAGCTTAAATGTCAGTATTTATCAGAGATAAATGATGGCAGAGGCATTGTATTTGCAACAGGTACACCGATATCCAATACCATGTGTGAGATGTATGTCATGCAGCTTTACTTACAGAAAGCGGCACTTGAAGAGATGGGGATTTATCACTTTGATTCCTGGGCAGCGAACTTTGGTGAAGTGACAACAGCACTGGAGCTTACTGTAGAGGGAAGCGGTTTCCGTTTTAAAAGCAGATTCAATAAGTTTACGAATCTGCCGGAGCTTATGAATATCTTTCGTGAAGTAGCAGATGTGCAGACCGCAGACATGCTTGACCTTGATGTGCCGGCTCTTCGTGGCGGCAAGCCTATCATAGTGGAGTCAGAGCCTGACTGGTATGTAAAGCAGGTTATGGAAGACTTTGTTGTGAGGGCAGAGCGTATCAGAGGTGGTGGAGTTGATCCAAGTGTGGACAACTTCCTAAAGATTACTCATGAGGCAAGATTACTCGGAACAGATGCAAGGCTGATTGATAAGGACGCACCAAATAATCCAGATGGAAAGCTCAATAAGGTAGCGGAGAATGTATGGAAAGAATATGAGAAAGGAAATGCCAACGGTCATATAGGCTGCCAGCTTATTTTTTCGGATATCGGCACACCGGGACCGGATAAGGATTTTACCATCTACGATTATCTGAAGGAAACACTGATACAGTATGGTATTCCGGCAGAGGAGATAGCATTTATCCATGATGCAAAGACCGACGCACAGAGGGATGCACTATTTAAGGAAATGAGAACAGGTAAGAAAAAAGTGCTTATAGGTTCTACAGATAAATGTGGTACTGGCGTTAATGTTCAGACACATCTGGTTGCAATGCATCATGTGGACTGTCCTTGGAAGCCAAGCTCCATTGAACAGAGGGAAGGACGAGGCATCAGGCAGGGCAACGAAAATGAAGAGGTGGCAATCTACAGATATGTCACCAAAGGAACCTTTGATGCATACAACTGGTCGCTTGTTGAAAATAAGCAGCGATTCATCAGTCAGGTCATGACAAGCAAGGCTGTAAGCCGAAGCTGTGAGGATATCGATGAGGCAACACTTTCCTATGCAGAGATTAAAGCGGTTGCCACAGGCAATCCTTTAATCAAGGAAAAGATGGAGATTGACAATGATGTCCAGAGATTAAAGCTCTTAAAGGCATCCTATGACAATCAGAGATATGGCTTGCAGGATAACTTTATGATTAAGTACCCGAAGCTCATTAAGACAGCAACAGAAAAGCTTGCCAATGTCCGTGAGGATGTAAAGGCAAGGGATAAAGAGCTGATTGATAATCCGGAATTTGCCATTACCATAGGCAAAGCAACCTACACAGAGCGTGTGGATGGAGGAACGATGATGCTTGAAGCAATCAGCAAATGTAAGACCGGAGAGACAACTGCAATCGGTAAATTCCACGGATTTGAGCTGCTTGTGGAAAAGAACTTCCTTGGCATCAATTATATGGTGCTTCGTGGAAAGACTGAGTACAAGGCAGAACTTTCCACAAGTCCGGTCGGCAGCATGGTAAAGCTGGAAAACCTGTTCAATGGACTCCATGAGAACATTGATTTCTTAGAAAAGAAGATTGAGCAGTACCAGAATGACCTTGAAGCATCAAAGGCAGAGTATGACAAGCCATTTGCATACAGCAAGGAACTGGAAGAAAAGCTGTCAAGGCAGTGTGAACTGAATGCCCAGCTTGACCTTGAGAACGCAAAGGCTGTGGATGCAGACCTGAGCGGACCGGAGGAAGAAAGAGAAGCAGATGACAGGATGGAATCTGCAGCAATTGTAGCAGAGGATAAAGGTGCTTATCCAGCCGACAGAGAGGGCAGAACACGATAGGAGAGTGAATAATATGAGCATAAGAAAAGTGGTCGCAGGACTACTGATTACAGCAGGGATTGCCATTATGGCAGTCCCTTTTTTCTGGCGGGCAACCGGAGAAAAACAGACAGAACAGCTCATAAGTGAATTTGAGCAGACATTGGAGGATGATTACGATGAAGAAACAGATGTGGAGGAAGAGCAAACCTCCATTAGTAAAGAGGATGAAGCCATTCTTAAAGAAGGCGGTGTTATCGGCATCATTGAGATACCGGGCTTAGATATCAGGTATCCGGTAATGGAAGGAACCACAAGTAAAGTGCTTAATGCCGGGATCGGTCATATAGAAGAAACAGCAGGGATTGGGGAGAGTGGCAACTGTGTATTGTGCGGTCACAATGGCAGCAGATATGGCACATTTTTTACACCACTAAGTCAGATATCCATAGGTGATGAAGTAATGATAACCGACAAAAATGGGCTGAAGCATATCTATGAGGTAACAGAGACAGAGGTAGTAAATCCGTATGATAACAGCATCAAGACACAGGGCGATGAAAAAGAACTAACTCTTTTTACCTGTTCCCAGAAAGGAACCATGCGTTTTGTGGTCAGGTGCATTTATAAGGAGGCGGTGATGGATGAATAAGAGATACCGGTTAGGTGAGATAGAAGAGGCAGTATCGGAAATGGAAGAGCTAATTGACATCGAGGATGATATTGCAGAGATTGATGATGACTTTCAGATAGTCGTAAGCGGCTGGTCTGTGTATGTCGAAAGCCTGAATCTGACACTCAGACAGGGAATAGCCTGTGTATGGGATGCAGAGGAAGGATTATTTATGCCTGATTTTGATGTGACTATCGTGTATGAGGGAAACATCGAAACACAGGAATGGCTCTACTATGAGCAGGACGGAATGATCGTTACACTTGGCAACTGGTTAAATGGCAGATTGTCTTGTGAACAGATAGAACAGCTTTGGTGTGAGCTTATCATACCAAAGCAAAACAAAGAACAAAAAGAAAGCGAGGAATAGCATATGAAGTATTCAATTAAGGTAAACGAAGTAAGGGCAAAAGAGGGCAGCAACATCAAGGGATTTGCAACAGTAGTATTTGGTGATTCATTTAAGATTACCAATATTGCAATCCTTGAGAATAAGGACAAGGGAGAGCTTTTTGTATCAATGCCTAGATACCGCTCCAATGAGCGTGATGAAAGCAATGGTGTGATTTATAAGGATGTGTGCAATCCTATCACAGCAGAGTTTCGTGAGGAACTCTATACCAATATCCTTGATGCCTATGCAAGAATCAAGGAACCGGAGAAAGAGGAGACACAGAAGCAGGAGCGTACACAGGAAATGCCGGAGTTTTCCGTAACTGTGACACCTTATGAGAGGGAAGGCAGTAACATCAAGGGACTTGCCCGTATTTACTTTGAAAACAGTTTCATTGTAAATAACATCAATATCGTGCAGGGCAAAGAGAAAATCTTTGTATCAATGCCTTCTTATAAGACAAAGCAGGTGGATGAGCAGGGCAAGCCAATCTATCAGGATGTCTGCTATCCGGTCACAAAGGATTTCAGGGAAAAACTCTATAATGAGATTATCTCGGAATATGAGAAAGCAAAGGATAAGAGCAACGAAAAGGCAAGAGAGAGTGCAGAGAAACATCATGGCAATCCCGATAAAGAGAAGGACAAAGAGGCGACGCCCTTTCGATAATCAGTAATCAGAGTACAGGGGCGGCCAAGGCTGCCCCATTTACAGAATGGAGGAAACAGAATGGATATGGAAGCAGGAAAAACACTTACCAATGAGGAGGTCATAAGAGAACTTCTCGACTTATTAAAGAAAAATGCCATGAAAGAGCAGGCAAACGATGTATTTGAGATATGCAGCTATGTGGATGGACTGGAGAAAAAGATTGATTCCATGACGGAAGAACTCACCAATATGCAGAACCAGATCAAAGAAATGCAGGAAGATACACTTGTCAATAATGCTAAAAAGGCATTGTCGGAAGCACAGGAGCGACTTAATGCCAGATGTGAGCAGATAAAGTCACAGGTATTTGAGATAAAGGTACAGGTAAAATCTACTGCCAAGAACATTGTTGATGAAACAAAGGCAAAGGGCGGGGCGGCACTTTACAGGGGGACAGAGTTTGTAGGAATCAAGAAAAGACTTCTCAATGTCAGAACAGCGGTAAAAGATATGATTGTATCTACAGACAGGGATATTGCAAGGACAGCACTTCTTGCAAAGGGACTCCGTGAAGCTGGTCAGACCATAAACAATGCGTTCCATACCTTTGCAGATAAGCCGGAGGTGGATTATTCGCAGAAGGAACAGAAACACCCTCTCACAAAGGCGGTACTTACCCCTATGAAAGCAGTGAGAAAACTGCTTGTATCAATGGAGCTGCATCTGGACGCTTCGATTGATAAGCTGGATAATCTGGCGATGAATGTGCAGATAGATAAGGAAAAGCGTGTGGAGAATACGAAGAGTGAGAAGCAGAATGTACCTGACAGGGCAGAAGCAGAGCCGGAGAGAGTCAATGCTGAGATTGTGTATACTCCAATGGTGGCTGAAGCACATGAGTATCAGTATAATGCCGATGCATTTGAG
>ERZ650302.1218-NODE-1218-length-14616-cov-4.952476_pt1 | contig 14616 bp, 14 predicted proteins | sample MGYA00376238_ERZ650302 | MGnify/ENA primary metagenome ERZ650302 (study PRJEB26733, sample SAMN07839298) | wastewater metagenome | biome: urban; feature: wastewater treatment plant; material: waste water | place: USA: North Carolina | collected 2016-04-28 ... | reverse complement strand
GAATGCCAAAATTATTATTTTTATGGCGCATACGCCCGATGAAACCAAAGACCGTCATCATCAACACTCTATGGTTTTAGTCCCTGTAGATACTGCGGGCGTTAAAATTGAACGTATGTTACCTGTATTTGGTGATTACGACGCGCCACATGGTCATGGCGAAGTTAGTTTTGATAACGTGCGTGTGCCTCTCGCCAACTTTATTGGCGGTGCAGGACAAGGTTTTGAAATCGCACAAGGGCGTTTAGGACCGGGGCGTATTCACCATTGTATGCGTTGTATTGGCGCGGCAGAAAAATCTTTAGAATTGATGATTGACCGTGGCATGAGCCGTACCGCATTTGGCAAGGAAATTCTGAAACTTGGTGGTAATTTGGAGCGCGTAGCGGAAGCGCGTGTAGCAATTGATCAAGCGCGTTTATTGACGCTTTATGCAGCCTATAAAATGGATACTTTAGGCAATATGGCAGCTCTGACTGAAATTTCTGCCATTAAAGTAGTTGCACCCAGTGTTTTAGAAAAAGTGGTTGATATGGCGATGCAGATTCATGGTGGGGCAGGCGTGTCTAGAGATACACCGTTGACAGCTTTCTTTGCTCAAGCCCGTAGTTTACGCCTTGCCGATGGGCCAGATGAAGTACACAAAGGCATGATTGCTAAACTTGAGTTGGCAAAACGTGGTTATCGTAGCAGTCGTAAAAATTAAGTGAGTTGCGAAGTTTTATTGTGTCACTTGATCGTGGGTATTGGGCAATATTTTTGATATTGCCAATACACCTTAAGAGAACACAGAAAACTATGCTAGATTAAAAAAAATGGAAAATTAGGGAAAAATAATGTCAGTTATTGATGTAGGCGGCACAGTACGTGAAGGCGAAGAACTCGATATTCAGGCAGTGACAGCATGGTTAAAACAACAAAATGTGGATGTCGTTGAACCTGTACAAGTCACACAATATTCAGGCGGTGCATCGAACTGGACATATCGCCTCAAGTACAGCAATGCTGACTTAATTTTACGTCGTCCGCCTAAAGGTACTAAAGCTAAATCTGCACACGACATGGCACGTGAATATCATGTGCAAAAGAACTTAGCCCCGTTTTATCCTGTATTACCTGAAATGGTAGCGCTGTGTCAGGATGAAGTTGTGATTGGCTGTGATTTTTACGTGATGAAACGTATTGAAGGCATTATCCCTCGTGCAAAATTACCACCTGAGCTTAATTTTAGCGAAGCCCAAGTGCATGAACTTTGTGTGAATGTTATTGATAAACTCATTGAACTGCATCAAGTGCCTTATGTAGGAACTGAGCTGGAAAAATTAGGCAAGGGTGATGGCTATTGCCGACGTCAGGTAGAAGGTTGGGATGCACGCTATGCTAAAGCGCATACCATTAACGTTCCATCTTTTAAATACGTGCGTAAATGGTTGTTAGACCATATTCCTGCAGATTCTAAAACCTGCATTATTCATAATGATTGGCGTTTTGATAATGTGATTTTGGACCCGAAACATCCGACTCAAGTGATTGGCGTTTTGGATTGGGAAATGGCAACACTGGGCGATCCACTCATGGATTTAGGCTCAGCTTTGGCATATTGGGTTGAAGATACCGATAACCAAATTTTTAAAGCGACTCGTCGTCAACCGACGCATTTAAAAGGCATGTTCACACGTCAGCAAGTGGTGGATTATTATTTACAAAAAACGGGCTTGAACACTGATAATTGGACATTCTATGAAGTATTTGGAATTTTCCGTTTAGCGGTGATCGCCCAGCAAATTTACTATCGTTATTTCCATAAACAAACCAATAATCCTGCATTTAAGGATTTTTGGATTGTCATTCATGCTTTGCATATTCGTGCCTTAAAGTTAATTGGCTTGCAAAAATTAGAAGCAAATGAACTGGCGCAAAAATACATCGCTAAATTTAAGGAACTCATGCCGAAATGACCACTATTTATTTAATTCGTCATGGGCAAGCATCTTTTGGGGCAGAAAGTTATGACCAACTTTCGCCCAATGGTGAGTTACAAGCCAAATTGCTCGGCCGTTATTTTGATCGCATTTTAAAAGAAGCACCTTATGTAGTGGCTGGTTCAATGCAGCGTCATCAGCAAACTGCACAACTGGCTTTGGCAGAATGTTTTCCTGAGGTCGAAATTCATACCGACAGTGCATGGAATGAGTTTAATCATCAACAGGTTTTCGCGCAGTATGAACCGCGTTTTAATCAACCTGAATTGATGAAAGAAGATGTCGCCAAAGAGGTTAATCCTCGTGCATATTTGGCAAAAATCTTTGAAGGTGCGATAGAACGCTGGACAGGCGGTGAATATCACCATGAATATGAAGAATCCTGGCCGCATTTTAAACAGCGTGTCGAAGATGTATTGCAGCATTTATGTGAAGATTTAGCCCAAAGACAACCACGATATGCTGTGGTATTTACTTCTGGTGGTGTGATTTCTGTGGTTGCAGGTAAAATTTTAGGCTTAACGCCTAATAAAACTTTTGCATTGAACTGGGCAATTACCAACTCAAGTATCACCACTTTACGTTTGGTCGGCAGTGAACCGCAACTGTTAAGCTTGAATGAACATCATTTTATTAAAGCTGAAAACTCAAATTTATTGACTTGGATTTAAGGATTAAACCATGACAAAAACAATTCTAATTACAGGTGCAAGTTCGGGTATTGGTGCGGGTATGGCACGTGAATTTGCTCAAATGGGTTATAATCTTGCGATTTGTGCCCGACGTTTAGAGCGTTTACAAACGCTGAAACAAGAACTGGAAAGCCAGTTTGGTATTCGTGTCATTGCAAAAACGCTGGATGTCACCAATTATGATCAGGTGTTTCAGGTTTTTCATGAATTTAAACAAGACTTTGGAAAAATTGACCGTATTATTGTCAATGCAGGTGTGGGCGAAGGGCGCCGCATTGGTAAAGGTAATTTTGCCATCAACAAAGCCACAGTTGAAACCAACTTTATTTCAGCTTTGGCGCAGTGTGAAGCAGCGGTTGAAATTTTCCGTGAGCAAAACTCAGGGCATTTGGTGATGATTTCATCTATGAGCGCTATTCGTGGGATGCCAAAACATCTTACTGCTTACGGCGCAAGTAAAGCTGCAGTGGCACATTTGGCAGAAGGGATTCGTGCAGAATTAATTGATACACCTATTCAAGTTACGACTATTTTCCCGGGTTATATTCGTACCGAAATCAACGAAGGTGCAAAAAAACTGCCTTTTGAGGTTGATGAAAAAACAGGTTCTCGCTTACTTGCAGCAGAAATTGAAAAAGCACCCATCAAAGCCTATGTACCCAAATGGCCATGGTTGCCACTAGGATTAGCTATGAAAGTTTTACCATTAAAATTGGTCAATAAGCTCGGATAAATCGCAGTAATCATAGTATTGAATAGCATCCTGAAATTTAAAGCTGATGATGAATGAAAGCACTTTCAATGACACGATGCTATTTTTTTATTTAAGTATCTACTTTTATTTAGGTTTTAAATTTTTTCGGTTTTTACATTTAAGAGCGAAGTGTGATGTGGCTTAGAACAGCAACCCTTGCTTTATTTCCTGCCTTGTTGATTCAGGGAAATCGCGTTAAAAAGAACACGATTCGATTGCCAGAAGCCGAAGGAGCACGTGACGGAATTACAGGGCAAGGGCAAACGCTATCATTATTGATTTTAGGTGATTCTGCCGCTGCAGGCGTTGGGGTAGCACATCAAAATGATGCACTATTGGGCGCGGTGGTTTCCGCTTTGCAACATCAGTATCAAGTACATTGGCGTTTAGAAGCACAGTCTGGAGATACGACCTCACAAGTTATTCAAAAGACCCAAAAAATGGTAAATCAAAAATATGATGTCGTGGTTACTTCTGTTGGTGTCAATGATGTGACTCGCTTAATGTCAGCACGGACTTGGATTAAACAACAGCAACAATTTTATCAACTTATACAAGCGAAATTCCAACCTGAATTAATCATTGCTACGGGCGTTCCACCGATGCATTTATTTCCTGCATTACCCAATCCATTGTCTTGGTTATTTGGGCAATATGCGAAACAAATGAACTTTCAGTTGGAAAAAATGATTGTAAAACAAAAAGATATGCAATGGATTGAATATGATATTCAAAAATATCAATCCATGAATTTAGAAATGGCAAAAGATGGTTTTCATCCAAGTAAAGAAATTTACCAAATTTGGGGCAAAGAAGTCGCGGACAGGATTTTAGAACGGTTTTAGGTAGAATTATTGTGACCTAAGATGTAAAAACTACTTTTGCTCTCCATTCCTTTATTTTTAGTAGGCTATTTTGCTAAACGCAGATTCAAATCACTAATGCCCGCAGCACACCCCAACGAGCTATAGACAGATACAGAGTTAGGATGTGAACCATGATATCGCTCGTTATTTTATTTGGTGAGGTTGTACCCGATTTTGATACTGTACTAAAAAATAGAGCATGCGTTGGGTTAAAATTTCGCTGTAACACATAAAAATACTTCTGCGCAAAAAAATCATATTGTGAAAATCTTGTGAATTCTCTTTTTTTTCCAAATAAACCAAGATGATTACACTTTTTAGCTAAAATATAAACGATGATGAACTCACATTGCAGCAAAGGCTTAATTTATAAATGACTGATTCTGTCATAGAAACCCATCCACTAAAACCCTTTTTACCCACCAATGCTAAGCTGTTAATGCTAGGTAGTTTTCCACCACCTAAAAGCCGCTGGAAAATGGATTTTTATTATCCGAATTATCAAAATGATATGTGGCGAATTTTCGGATTATGTTTTTTTCAGGATAAAAACTACTTTTTAAATGTAGAAGCTAAAAGTTTTCATCTTCATAAAATTATTGATTTTTTAAACACTACAGGTATCGCTATTTCAGATACCGCACAGCAGGTGATTCGCTTAAAAGGCAATGCATCAGACAAATTTTTACAGATTGAAAAACCAATGGATATTGCCGCACTTTTAAGCAATATGCCTTTGTGTCAAAGCATTATGACCACTGGCGACAAGGCAACAGATACACTTATGTTATCCATGCCTGAAACTGCCAAAAAACCTCAAATTGGGCAGGCGACACATTGTTATTTTGCCAACCGTGATTTGCATTTATATCGGATGCCTTCATCTTCACGAGCCTATCCGTTGGCTTTAGAGAAAAAAGCAGAGGCGTATTTTAACTTATTTAAAGAAATAGGCTTACTATAAGTAACTTTAAATAATTGTAGACAGTGATGGCAGAGAAAGAAAAATACGCTTCCATAATTAATGTCTATCTATTGTCATTACATCATCCATTCAATAGGGAATAATGATACTGTTTTCATTATAAACCGTTGAAATGGTGTAGTTTCAGGATCATGGTGATAGGTTTGAATACTGCGATTAGCCTGATGATCTAACCAAATAATTTGATCGTTGTTATCTAATTTTAGTTCATACGCAATTTGTGGCAAATAACGATCTAAAGACTTGAAAACATCATCTTGTAATTGTTCAGATTCTAACACCAAGCCAACTTCGGTATTTAAGTAGGCAGAACGAGGATCAAGGTTAAAAGAGCCTACAAAGACCATACCATCTATATCAAAGAATTTGGCATGTAAACTTGAGGCATTTTTGCCTTTTGCGGGAATTACGTTACCCGTTGCAACTTCATACCAAGTACGTTTTTTTCGCTCAATATAAGGCTTAAACTCATATAAACGAATGCCTGATTTAAGTAAATCTACGCGGTACTGCTGATAAAATGCATGTACCAAAGGCACATCATTGGCTAAAAATGAATTGGTTAATACGCGTATCTGTATTCCTTTTTTAGCCAGTTGAGTAAGTGTTTTTAGCCCATCTTCCGTTGGAACAAAATAGGCAGAAACCAGTTCCAGATGTTGTTTTGGTTCACCCATTAACTTTAACATTTGTTTATAAATCAGTTGCTCGCCTTGTGCTGTACCTCGAATTTTATTTGGCGAATCTGCCACAAAATACGCTCGTACCCACTGTACAGGTCTTCGGTCTAATTTGATGCTGATTTCTTCTTGTGCATTAGCCACACGTTTACGAATTTTATCTTTATATTTGTCATTTAATTCATAGCGATGACGTAATTCACGCAATTGCAACGCGTTTCCTGTGCCTAATAATTGCTTTACCGAATAGCTTAGTTCGTCATTCCAAAACTCTAAAAAAACAGCATTAGCTTGGGGAACAGTACTGCCATAGAATAGAATATCCATATCTGTAAATTGAAAATTTTCACTGGCATCGAAATATTCACGGCTAATATTGCGCCCACCTGTCACGGCAATTGCACCATCGGCAATAATTAATTTGTTGTGCATACGGCGATTGATTTGTTTAAAACGAAACAAATAATCCATGACACGAAAATGCCGATATTTGTATGGATTAAAAATTTTTATTTCAAAATTAGGATGTTGGATAAGATGTTTGAATGTTTGATCAAGTTGTGTACCATTTTGATCGTCAATTAATAAACGCACTTTTACACCACGATCTGCAGCTTTAAGCAGTTCAGCCAACATCAACTGACCGATTAAATCATTTTCCCAAATGTAATATTGTAAATCTAAATGATGCTGTGCTTTTTGAATCAAATATAAACGCGAGGCGATGCTACCAAAGGCAGCATTTAGCGAAAGATAAGCCGTTAAATTTTTAGCTAAGTGCGCATCAATTTCCTGACCATTCAGCCAATGATCTACATAAGGTTCAACAGGGCTATCCTTGCTCGCTTGATTCATCGGTAAACTGCATCCTGTCAGTAAAATAGCGAAAAAAGCCAACGTTCCAAGCCAGTAACAAGGTCTTTGGATCTTCATGATTATTCTTAAGTCATTCTGTATTTATACATGGAGATTATCCTCATGTTAATGCTTGAAACTCTGAATAGAAAGAGGGTATTGTGAGAGTCTGTTGATATTTTATAAATAGCTTGCGAGATATCTCTCTCACATCGCAAACATAGACGAATTGTCAGCAGCCCCTTATCATCTGTTAATGTATTTTTTAGGGATAATTTGCTCATGAAATCACGTGCAGCCGTCGCATTCGGCCCAGGTCAGCCGCTTGAAATTGTTGAAATTGATGTTGCACCGCCGCAGGCTGGAGAAGTCTTGGTCAAAATTACCCACATAGGGTTATGCTATACCGATGCATTTACCTTATCGGGTGAAGCCCCTGAAGGGGATTTTTCCTGCAGTTCTTGGGTATAAAGGTGCAGGTATTATGGTGGAAGTTGGTGAAGGTGTGACCAGTATATTGGTGACAGGTCGTACTTGGAAAGGAACAGCATTTGGTGGTAAAAGGTCGTTCGCAATTGCCAGACATGCTTGAACAGGCTATGAAGGGTGATATTCAACTCGAACCATTTGTAACGCACACCATGGGATTAGCGCAAATTAACGAGGACTTTGATTTTATGCATGAGGGTAAATCTATTCGTAGTGTGATTCATTTTGATCAATGATGAGTAACGCGCTTAAATAAAGACCCAACAAAAACCAAGCTTCGGCTTGGTTTTTTTAACCCCTGGATTCGCTAAAACAGCAGCTTAATTTTAATAAATACATCCAATAAAAATTATTTTACAAAAAGGATTGCCAAACGGAACAATACAGCGTATTTTAATTTTAACAGCTCATTTTTTGATGAAAACAAGATGTTAAAGCAACCTTTAATCGCAAACGCTTACTATTACTTTTGGCAGTTTCTATGATTGCCTGAGTCGCGTTCGGGCAAAAGGTTGCCCACCAGTTGATACCTGATCGGCAACCCTGATCAGGTTTTTTTATGTCTGGTGTTTTGAATTTTATAGGTTTCTCGGAGATTTAATCATGTACAACGTTAATTATTCATACTTTAGCGACTTTTATTGGTTTAACTTTAGTCAATCTATGACTCAAGCCTTGCAATCGATTAGCCCCATAACGCTGAAATAAATGACCGGACTGTAAAAAAGAGAAACAGTCCAAAGGAACAGACAAATGAATGCTTTAAATATCACTTTACAACAACAGACCAACAATACTGAAATTAGTTTAATTTTACCGTATCAACTCAAAGCGCAACTCCCACTTTCATCTGCGCTAAAACAACAAGTCGCACAACATCGACAAATTATTCAGAACATTTTAGCAGGCACAGACCCTCGCTTATTGGTCATTGTAGGACCTTGTTCAATTCATGATTCGCAAACAGCACTCGAATACGCAGAAAAATTAAAGCAATTACAAAGCCAAGTTTCAGATCAAATTTTCTTGGTGATGCGTGCCTATATCGAAAAACCACGTACCACAATAGGCTGGAAAGGCTTTTTGTATGACCCAGACTTAGATGGCTCTGCAAATATGCAACTTGGCTTAGAAAAATCACGTGAACTGTATCTACAAATTATAGAAATGGGTTTACCGATTGCCTCTGAAATTTTAAGTCCAATGGCAACGGGATATTTTGATGATGTACTGGCTTGGGGTGCAATTGGTGCACGTACCAGTGAATCACAAATTCACCGTGAAATTTCCAGTGCAATGCCTTATAGCATTGGTTTTAAGAACGGAACTGATGGCTCCATTCAAATTGCATTAGATGCAATTCAGTCGGCGAGTCATCCACATCAATTCATGGGAATGAGCCAGTCAGGTTTACCTGCTATTTTGTCTTCACAAGGTAATCCGCACGCGCATTTAATTTTACGTGGCGCAAATTCTGGACCAAATTATCAATTGGCAGAAATTGAGAAAATTCAACAAAAAGCCAAAGGGCAGTTGCCTGCATTGATTATTGACTGCAGTCATGGCAATAGCCATAAAGACCCACAACAACAACCGCAAGTCTTACGTACCATTGTGGCAGAACGTGAACAGACGCAAGTCCGTGGCATCATGTTAGAAAGTCATTTGGTCGATGGGAATCAAAAGATTTCTTGTAATATGACCTATGGTCAATCTGTAACTGATGGCTGCTTGGGTTGGGATAAGACTGAGCAACTGCTCATTGAGGTAGCTGAAAGCTTAAATCGTCAGGTTTTAGCTAAAACTGCATAAAAGAAAACTCCAGCAACCCAAAAAACCTTAATTTTCAGGTTTTTTGGGTGAGACAGTATTGAAAAATTAAATCTTCTTGAATCGGGTTTTAAATCTAAGCCTGAATGTCTGAATGGGTTTGTTTATCCACGACAAATTTATAGAAAACTAAACTGATCAATGTCAAAACAGCACACAGTAAATATGCCACTGTATAGTCATAACCTGCAATGACATAACCTAAAACTAAAGCACCCATGGCAATCCCAATGTCATAACAACAGAAATAAGTTGAAGTGGCGAGTCCAATGCGGTCTTTTGGTGAGCGTTGAATGGAAATGGTTTGTAAACATGGCTGTGCTGAGCCAAAACCTACACCAATCAATACTGCTGCAAACATGAAACCGATCACAGTTTGTACTTGGCTCAAGACAATTAACCCTAAAGCAAATAGCGAAATTGCAGGATAAATCACTACGCTCGGTCCACGACGATCATAAATTTTGCCTGTAATAGGGCGCAAACTCATCATAGAAATTGCAAATACCACAAAGAACAAACTGGCATAAGACAGCATGTGGCGTGATTCTGCAAAAGTAGAAATAAACGACATAATGCTGGCATACGCAAAAGACACCATCATCGCCATCAGTGAAACTGGCAGAGCTTTTTTCTCTACAAAATCATGTAGTCCTAATTTACGTTTTGGTGTCGATTCAACTTTTACTTTATTAGCATTCGCCACAAGCGGAATCATCAAACAAAAAGCAAAACCCACCCAAACACTTAAAGACAATAAAGTTGAAATGGCTGAATAGGAAATGGTTTGAGTCAAACCTAAACCAATTAAAGGTCCCAATACAATCCCTAAATTTACCGACATCAAAAAATAGCCCATACCTTCACCTTTTCGACTGTCTGGAATAAAATTATTGGCAATAGGGACGGTAACTGTGGTGACAATGCTGAACCAAATCCCATGTAAAAAACGCAGTACGAGTAAAAACACCAAACTATCTACAAAAATGTATGCCACGCTACACAGACAAAACATGATTTCAGAAACATATAAGGTTTTCTTTACACCAAATTTTTCAATAATCAGCCCGCTAAATGGGCGAATCGCGATTGCAGATAACATAAACAAAGTCATGGCTAAACCTGCCTGGGACAGATTACCACCCAACTCATTCACAATATAAATAGGCAAAATTGTCGTTTGCGCAAAATAAAATATGAATAAGAACAAGTTATTCAATAAGCAGAAAATAAATGACTTATTCCATAAATGTTCAGCATTTATAGCAGACATAACTTAAACCTATATATATGGTGAGTGAAGCAGCGTGAAATGTGTACTTTGTTATACAGATGCTTTGTTATTGCAAGTTAACACACCCCTAGATCATGCAAAAATAATAAACCATTTATGTGAAAAGTGCAGTTTTTTATAAAATTATGGTAAAAATGAGGTTTTTTTTCTGTTTTTTTATCATTTTTATCAAATGAAGATAATTTAATTTATTTTACAAATTAGAGTAAAAAAAAATCAGCCGAAGCTGATTTCTTTGAATTTGAGCGATTAAACGCTGCAAATTTTAGGCTTATAAGCCAGATTCATATTCCGCACTCGATAAAAGTTGTTCTACATCTGCCATATTGTCTGGTTTGATTTTATAAATCCAGCCTTTGCCATACGGTTCATCATTTACAAAGTCAGGGTCATCATCTAAATTACTATTCACTTCAACGACTTCACCTGAAACAGGTGCGTGAATATCTGAAGCTGTTTTAACAGACTCAACGACACCTGCTTGTTCACCGGCAATTACTTTTTGACCAACTTCAGGCGCTTCTACATAGACCAAATCGCCTAAAGCATCCTGTGCATGGTCTGAAATACCCGTGACGACCAAATCACCTTCAATACGCACCCATTCATGTGTTCTTGCATATTTTAATTCCGCTGGGTGATTCATTTGATAACTCCTTAAATTGTGTCGAATCTTTTTGCCATGTTTTATACATGCTTTTTGCCAAAAACAAAAGTTTATAAATACGGATCTTTACGCCAATTGCTCGGACTGCGTCCACTCCAGCGTTTAAAAGCACGACTAAAATTAGCCACATCGCTATAACCCAATTCATCGGCAATTTGTTCAAGCGTATAGTCCGTACGGGAAAGCAGGGAAGTTGCATGCCGATAACGGACTTCATCGACCAAGTTTGAAAATGAAGTACCTTCTGCAGCCAGTTGACGTTTGAGTGTGCGGTCGGACATGTGTAGATAGTCGGCAACATTTTCAATGCTTAAATAATGCTGTTCTGCATGAGTTAAAATATCACGCACCCGCATAGAAATTCGGCGACGTTCACCTAAAGCTGAAAGCTCAGCTTCACATTGATTAATCGCAATTTGACTGGCAATAGGATCGGCATTAATCATTTTTAAGCCCAGATATTGCTTATCAAAACTTAAACCTAAATACGGCTGATCAAAACGGAATTGATGATAAGGAAATTTCGCAAAATATTGATCAAAACCCGCAGGTTTTGGGAAGTCAAAATCGACTTCGCCCGTAAAGTGTTCTGTACCTGTCATGGCTTTACTCATGGTAATCATGCCAATGATTAAAGCAATGGCGATTTCTGTGCGTAAAGGTTCCATGTGAATGTCGCACTGCAATTGCAGATTGGCTTTTTCACCAAAAGTCGAGAAAAACAACTGTAAAAAGGGCATCCGCAGTTGAATAAAACGATTGGCTAAAATCAGTGCATCACTAATTTCATGCGCAGTCATAATTGCATAGCCAATAAAGCCATGAATTGAAATACGCATTTGCGTACCAAGATGATAACCGAGCGTCGATTCGCCTGTGAGTTTTAAAGCGTGTTTGACCAATTCATTGGCAAGAGGCGTAGGAATCCGAAATTCTGGGTCTGCCAACATTTCGCTAGTGAGTTGAAATGGTGCAAATAAGGTATCTGCGTTATAGCCCCAACGGGATACAACATCTAAAACCAATAAGCCATAGACCCCTGGAACACCTTGTTCCTGACGTGCTGATATTGTTTTCATGCATGTTCCATTGCATTTGCTAATTTTATTTTAATTTACCTTAGCGACTGTCATCTATTTTAACTTAGCTTGCCAAACAACTGCATAACAATGTAGATGACATATTGCATCTTGGCATGAAAATTAAAGAAATTCTATGAAAATTGTTAGACAAAACAGGCTTTGACTACATGCGATAAATCTGCATCTCATCAAAGCCTGAGTAACGGCAAGATTGCTGGATATCTTAATGTTTATCTGTTGATGGTTTTACAATTTTATCTTGTTCAACTAAAAAACCACCTGTTTGACGCTGCCAAAGTTGTGCATAAATTCCGTTCATCGCAACTAGTTCATCATGCGTACCTTGTTCTGCAATTCGTCCTTGATCGAGCACAATTAAACGATCCATTTGTGCAATGGTGGATAATCGATGTGCAATCGCGATTACAGTTTTACCTTGCATCAGTTCATCGAGGCTCGATTGAATTGCCGCTTCAACTTCAGAGTCAAGCGCGCTGGTGGCTTCATCTAAAATTAAAATAGGTGCATCTTTTAAGAAAACACGGGCAATGGCAATACGTTGACGTTGTCCACCTGAAAGTTTAACACCACGTTCGCCCACGTAGGCTTCATAGCCTTTTTTGCCACGTAAATCGGTCAATTCCGGAATAAATTCTTCGGCTTTGGCTTTGCGTACTGCTTCAAACATTTCTGCATCTGTCGCGTCAGGTCGCCCATATTTAATATTTTCAGCCACAGTACGGTGTAATAGCGAAGTATCTTGAGTCACAAGTGCAATGTTTTTACGCAAACTGTCTTGGGTCACATCTTCAATATTTTGCCCATCAATCATTATTGAGCCATGTTTTAGCTCATAAAAATGTAAAAGCAATTGAATTAAGGTCGATTTACCTGCACCTGAACGTCCCACAATACCAATTTTTTCGCCTGCACCAATATGCAGATTAAACTGGTCAATCACGTTTTTACTGTTATAAGCAAAACTTACATCTTTAAACTGAATTTCGCCTTGAGCAACTTGTAATGGCTTCGCATCGGCTTTGTCTTGAATCGCAATTGGACGTCCAAGAGTTTTCATACCATCTTGAATGGTGCCGACATTTTCAAACAGGGCAGAGGTCTGCCACATCATAAACTCGGCAATACTGTTTAGTTTGAGAATCATGGCTGTAGTGGCAGCAATAATCCCCAATTCTGCGCGACCATTGAGCCAGAGCCAAATTGCAGTACCTAAAACGCCCACATACAACACCACGCTCAGTAAATTGATGCTGATTTCATATTGAGCGCCCAAACGCATTTGTTTATAAACCGTCACCATAAAATCTTGCATCGACGCTTTGGCGTATTGGCTTTCACGACCTGCATGCGCAAATAATTTTACGGTTTGAATATTGGTATAAGCATCGGTTACGCGTCCTGTCATCACTGCACGTGCATCGGCTTGTTGATTGGATACTTTGCTCAAACGTGGAATAAAATAAGCTGCGGCAAGAATAAATAAAGCCAACCATAGCAATAACGGCAAAATGAGCATTGGAGAAATTGCGCCCAATACCAAACTAATCGTAATAAAGTAAATGAATACATAGGCAAGCATATCGCCCAAAATGACCCAAAACTCACGTACGGCTAAAGCGGTTTGCATGACTTTGGCAGACAGTCGTCCTGCAAAATCATTATGGAAAAAATCCAGACTTTGTTGCAGCATTAAATTGTGGAAACGCCAACGTAAACGCATTGGGAAACCACTGTATAACATTTGATGCTTCACAATCGACTGCGCACTGGCAAAAAAGATATTGGCCAATAAAATACAAAACAGCAAAGTGAGGTTCTGTTGATGTTGTGCAAGGAAAGTATCTGGCTCACTTTGACTAAGCCATGTGACTAAATCGCCAATTTTTGCATATAACAAAGCTTCAAAGCTGGCAGCGCCTGCAGTACATAAAACCAATAACAATAAATATGGGCGCACACCTGATGCTGCTTGCCAAACAAAGGCAAAAAAAGTGGTTGGCAAGGGTTCGGTCAAACCTTTATTTGGATAAGGATCTATAAGTTTCTCGAACCACTTGAGCATACGATGTTACCTTGATGACTAAACTTAAATTTAACGACAGATAAATTCTAAAACAGTAAAAATAAGTACTTGGGATGAAATTAAGAGCATTCCTGTGAATTTTCTTAACTAATAACGATCCAACTTGCAGAGCTAGTTTACGCCATAACACAGCAAATGTTGAACGAAGAAATATAGATGGTTAATTTGCATACAAACCCAAGTCACAGATTCACTTTTATCTATAGGGTGTTGTATGAAGCTACGGTTTCTGTTTTGCCTTTTGGCGTAAGACGTATAAATATAAGCTTTCTACTTTTTCTCGTGCCCATGGTGTGGTACGCAAGAATCGCAATGATGATTTAACACTTGGGTCTA
>ERZ650302.1215-NODE-1215-length-14629-cov-9.189035_pt1 | contig 14629 bp, 14 predicted proteins | sample MGYA00376238_ERZ650302 | MGnify/ENA primary metagenome ERZ650302 (study PRJEB26733, sample SAMN07839298) | wastewater metagenome | biome: urban; feature: wastewater treatment plant; material: waste water | place: USA: North Carolina | collected 2016-04-28 ... | reverse complement strand
CTTAAATTGCTTTTATGGGATAAAATCCTAGACACCATTAACTAGGTTTGAGATTTTCTCAGACTGTAAGAACGAGTTTAAGTGTCTTCCCTTTTAGATTTAAACTCAATGCATTTCTATCTTGAAAAGAACAGCGTATATTGTTTTAAAACTCGTTCTTAGCTTATTGATTATCATAAGGCTTTTGAAACTGTCGCACCTCATGTTTGAATTCGCCATCACATGACCAGCAACCAAAATGCGAATTGGTGTGTCACTAAACCTTGGTTCGATTATATTATGGGAACGCGTGTTTTAACTGATGTATCGCATACGGAAACTAACCCTCTAGCCATCAAAATGCCATTATGGTTAGAAAAAAAGTGAATCGTCTTGCTTGCCGTGCATTACCTAAAGCCTATGCAAAAATTGATGCGAATACTACTAGATCAGCAGAATGTAAAACAAGGGATTGAAGTGGCGCTTTAAGAATAAAACCGAACGAGATTTGCGTTCGGTTTTTTATTGCCGCAAATTAATGTGAACTACTTTTCGACAATAAGTTTAAGATCAGCACACCACTCATAATCAGTACAATCCCAATAATTCCCCAAACATCTAACTTCTGATCAAATACAATCCAAGCTACAGTCGTAATGAGGACAATCCCGACACCCGACCATACCGCATAAGCAATACCAACGGGAATTGTTTTCAATGTGAGAGATAAACAATAAAATGCAATCATATAACCGAGTACAACAACAATAGATGCAATCGGCTTTGTAAACCCTTCACTACTTTTTAAAGCAGAAGTAGCAATCACTTCAGCAACAATTGCGATAAATAAAATGAGCCAATTCTTCATTCAATTTCCCATAGATAAATGGTTAAGAACAAAATCATAAAAATTAAAAAAATACCCTCTTATAAAAAGAGGGTATTTTTAACACGTAACTTTATACAAGAATTATGCTGATTTCTTCGCCATATTGTTTTTACGAATGGTGATCATCAATAATTGTACTGCTGCGGGAGTCACACCTGGGATACGACTCGCTTGTGCCAAAGTTTCTGGACGAACTGTTTTTAACTTCAAGGTGATTTCACGTGACAAACCTGAAATCCCATCATATTCAAAATCAGCAGGAATTCGGGTTTCTTCTAGACGTTTCAATTGTGCAACATCTTCATGTTGACGGTTGATATAACCTTCGTATTTCACCGCAATTTCGATTTGCTCACCCACTTGCTCTGAAACTTCAGAACCCGTTAATTCTGCAATTTGACTGAAATTGATATTTGGACGTTTCAATAAATCAATCGCACTACATTCTTTACTAAGATCAGCACCCGTCATTTCAACGAATTTTTTACCCATTGGATTGTTTGGCGCAGCCCATAAATGTTGTAAACGAGAAGTTTCGCGCTCAACTGCTTCCATTTTTTCGCTATATGCAGCCCAACGCTCATCATCCACTAAGCCAAGCTCACGACCAATAGATGTTAAACGTTGATCAGCATTGTCTTCACGCAACATCAAACGATATTCCGCACGTGAGGTAAACATACGGTACGGCTCTTTAGTTCCAAGTGTAATCAAATCGTCAACCAATACGCCCATATAAGCTTGATCACGTTTTGGTGTCCATTCCTCTTGTTCCCAAGCACGACGTGCAGCGTTTAAGCCTGCAAGTAAGCCTTGAGCACCCGCTTCTTCATAACCTGTCGTACCGTTGATTTGACCCGCAAAGTACAGATTTTGAATCGCTTTGGTTTCAAGTGTAAATTTCAATGCTTGTGGATTGAAATAGTCATATTCAATCGCATAGCCTGGACGCAAGATATGCGCATTTTCCATACCACGGATCGAACGAACTAAATTGAACTGTACGTCAAACGGTAAAGAAGTCGAAATTCCGTTTGGATAAAGTTCATGGGTATCCAAGCCTTCTGGCTCCAAGAACACTTGATGTGAATCTTTATCAGCAAAACGGTGAATTTTATCTTCAATTGATGGACAATAACGCGGGCCTACGCCTTCAATTACACCCGTATACATAGGTGAACGATCTAGACCACCACGAATAATTTCATGGGTTTTTTCGCTTGTATGGGTAATATAGCAATTCACCTGTTCAGGATGCATAGATGCATCACCCATAAATGACATTACAGGCGATGGGAAATCACCTGGCTGCGGCGTCATAACAGAGAAATCAACTGTACGGGCATCAATACGCGGTGGTGTACCTGTTTTTAAACGACCTACTGGCAATTTAAGTTCACGCAAACGATGAGCTAATGCAATTGACGGTGGATCGCCCGCACGACCACCACTTGAGTTTTGTAGACCAACGTGGATCACACCGCCCAAGAAAGTACCTGTCGTCAATACCACAGTTTTGGTATCAAAACGGATGCCCATTTGGGTTACAACGCCTTTAACGGTATCGCCTTCAACAATCAAATCATCCGCAGCTTGTTGGAAAATATCTAGATTCGCTTGATTTTCTAAAGTATCACGAATTGCAGCTTTATAACGAACACGGTCAGCCTGTGCACGTGTTGCACGTACAGCCGCACCTTTACGAGAATTTAGAATACGGAACTGAATACCACCTTTATCCGCAGCAAGTGCCATTGCACCACCGAGTGCATCAATCTCGCGGACAAGGTGTGATTTACCAATACCACCGATTGCAGGGTTACAGCTCATCTGCCCCAAAGTTTCAATATTATGCGTCAACAATAATGTTTGTCTTCCCATACGAGCAGCAGCAAGCGCCGCTTCCGTACCAGCGTGACCGCCACCAATTACGATAACGTCGTAAACTTTAGGATAGTGCATAGTGGTAAATGTGTATTCAAAAAATGACAGAGTATTATACAGGATTTTTCATATTAAGTTGACAAAAACCGTCAATATTCTTATTCACTAGAAATCAATGGTCTGTATACAAAACACACAAAAAGAAACCTTCTGTTGCATTTTTCTCCAATGGTTAACAAAGCGCCACACAATCATTAACCTGATCACCACTGTTTTAGTGAATGAATTTCTTATTCTAGTTAATGCATAAAATACTTTAGGAAAATGATATGAACAAAAAGCTTTTAATTTCATCGTTTCTTTGTAGCCTATGTTTAGCTGTAACTGCACAGGTAAATGCTAAATCGACTGTTGATGCTCAAACTCAAAAGTATCAACAAGTTTGTAAAAGCAAAAAACAAGGTGATATGGTTTCTTTTGCTTATAAAGGTGTTGTTTATAACGGTACATGTGAACCGAATGAAGCTGGAAAACTAGCATTCCAGCCACCGATGCCTGCTAACAACGCGACACCTGAAACTCAAAGCAAAATTTCAGAAACTCAGTCCGCACCTCGTCCAGTAAGTTCAGTCCAAACACCATAGACTTATCAAATAGGAAAGTTATAAATATTTAAAATGATAAAAGAATGTGACCTAAGCACATTCTTTTATCCTATTTGATGTGATCAACACACTAAATTCAAAAAAAAGATCTTAAAATTGTAATCTGCCTATTTTATAATCCCTTTAGACTAGCTGAATCTATTACAATAACCCCAAATACATTTACTTAGGTTTTCCTGTGAACTGGCTACAAATTCATATTACCGTTGATCAAGATCAAGTTGAGCTTACTGAAACACTGCTTCTCTCTCTAGGTGCTGTGAGTGTGACTTTGGATGATGCTGAAGATCAGGCACTTCTTGAACCATTACCGGGTGAAACGCCACTATGGAATAAAGTTATTGTTACTGGAATTTATCAACAAGAAGAAGATGATCCTATCGATGTTGATACCTTAGAAGCTTTCCTCAAGGCGCAGCTTCCTAACGTTCCGATGCGTCATGAATATTTAGAAAATCAAGTATGGGAACGCGCATGGATGGACTATTACGAACCAATCCAAATTGGCGAGAAATACTGGATCGTACCTGAGTGGTTAGAACCACCTGAAGCTGATGCAACAAATATTAAACTTGATCCAGGTCTTGCTTTTGGTACAGGTAACCATGCAAGCACTTTCTTATGCCTACAGTGGTTGGGTAAAACCGACGTAAAAGATAAAATCGTCATTGACTATGGCTGTGGTTCGGGCATTTTAGGCGTTGCAGCTTTATTGCTTGGTGCTAAAAAAGTTTATGCCACTGATATCGATCCTCAAGCAGTATTGGCTACAAAACAAAATGCAGAATTAAATGGTGTACTTGAGCGTCTTTATGTAGGATTACCTGAAGAGTTTGAGCAAGAATTCAAACAACAACAAGCGGATATACTTGTCGCGAATATTTTAGCGGCACCGCTCATGGCACTTGCGCCTGAATTCTCAACTTTATTGAAAAATGAGGGTGAATTCGCACTTGCTGGTGTAATCGAAGAGCAAGTTGCTGATGTTTCTAGTGTTTATTCTGAATTTTTTGATATATTACAGATCGAAAAACGTGAAGAGAACTGGTGTCGCATCTCAGGAAAACGTAAAACAACAATTTGAGAAATTTGTTCCTTATGAGTGAAAAACAAACCCGCTGCCCTAAATGCTCAACCGTGTATAAAGTAAGCCTTTCACAACTTAGCGTTGCACAGGGCATGGTTTGTTGCCCAAAATGTATCATTAATTTTAATGCTTTAACGAATCTAATAGATTCTGAAACGGCTGACACGACCTTAACACCACCAAATCGTTCATTATTTTCTTCGATTCAACCCGATAGTTCTTTTGCTGAGAAGCAAATGCAAATTTTGAGTATTTTTGATCAGAAAATTGAAAACTCAAATATTGATTTATTGACTTATTTAAATAATTTAAATTACTTTAATACTGAACCTGTTACGGCATTGCCTAATTTGAACTTATCAGAAGATAACTTATTAATCGTCCATGAACAAAATCATAAACAACATGGCTGGCTTTATTACACATTGTGGGGATTAGGCAATATTGCATTAATTCTAGTTTTTGCTTTTCAGATTTTATGGTTCAATCCAAAACTCATGCATGATAGTCCAGCATTGAATCACATCTTTAACTATGCTTGCAGTGTAGTAACGTGCAAAATAAAGAATGAACAATATAAATTTCTTAGTTTTGAAAAAGTAAAAATTAAACGTGTAGGAAAAGATGAAACAAGCTTCACGGGTGTATTAGTAAACCGTCACAAAGATAGTCTTGTGATCCCCTCTATTAAAGTGATTCTAAAAGAAAATGGAGAAGTCATCACCGATATCACGCTAAAGCCACAGGATTATTTAGTGGATAGTTTAAAAAGCATCCAAAGAATCCCAACGAATAGCCCTTTTAGATTCGAATTTATAGTGCCAAAGAGTAAAAATAGCTTCGATGATTATAGTTTAGAAATTGTACAGCCTTAAAAGCGTAGAAAAATGACAAAAAAATAAAAAAAAGTGCAGTTAATTTGCTCACTTTTTCGCAGACAGTGGTATGATACGCGCCACGAATGCTTAACCCACTTACTCCTCGTTATTTATAGACAATAAAATCGTTAAACGAACTGTGCTTCTAACACATAAGCGCATTGTTGGTTTTTTTGTTTTTGAAAGTAGGCTGTAACAAATATTTAACTATTGTTACGCTTATTTTTTACACAAATCGAGGATTTGTGGCAAGCTAATAGTCCCTTTGTTTTAGAGTCACTGTTTTAGGATCTAAAACAGGACTCAGTAATTTAGACCACATTTACATATCACTTTATCCAAGTGATATTTTGATTTTTCGGATTAACACGCATGAATAGCAAATCTCCTATTTTTACGGCTCAATCTGATGTCGCTCTTCGCATCCATGTAGATCGCGCAGTTCGTCATTATTTTGCACAATTGCAAGGTGAGCAACCATCTCAAGTTTATGACATGGTTTTAGCAGAAATGGAGAAACCTCTTTTATCTGTGGTCTTAGAATACACTCGTGGCAATCAAACGCGCGCTGCTGAGATTTTAGGCCTTAACCGCGGAACTTTACGTAAAAAGTTAAAAGCTCACGGTTTAATGAGTGAATAATTGATAAAATGCTCACGTTCTCGTGGGCATTTTTTTTGCCTTTTATTTTTAATCTGTAGACTTCAAACTGTTGACTAAAATCATGACTATCAAACGTGCTTTAATCTCTGTTTCCGATAAAACTGGAATCGTTGAATTTGCTCAAAATCTTGCAGCTCTAGGGGTAGAAATTTTATCTACGGGCGGTACATATAAGTTGCTTAAAGACAACAATATCGCTGTAGTAGAAGTTTCTGAACATACAGGTTTTCCTGAAATGATGGATGGTCGTGTTAAGACACTACATCCAAAAATTCATGGTGGTATCTTGGCACGTCGCGGTCTAGACGAAGCTGTGATGCAAGAACACAATATCGATGCAATTGATCTTGTGGTAGTAAACCTTTATCCATTTGCTGCAACAGTTGCTAAACCAAACTGCTCACTCGCTGATGCGATTGAGAACATCGACATTGGTGGTCCAACCATGGTGCGTGCAGCAGCAAAGAACCATGCTTCTGTGGGTATTATTGTAAATGCTTCTGACTATGATTTAGTTGTTGCTGAATTAAAAGATCATGGTGCACTTTCTTACGAGACTCGTTTCGACTTAGCGGTAAAAGCGTTTGAGCACACAGCACAATATGATGGCATGATTGCATCTTATCTTGGTGCTCGTGTTGGCAAAGCTGAGGGTGAAGCAGATTTATTCCCTCGCACGTTCAATACCCAACTTAATAAAGCTCAAGATTTGCGTTATGGTGAGAACCCTCATCAAAATGCAGCATTCTATGTTGAAGCAAATGCTAAAGAAGCATCAGTTTCAACTGCGAAACAATTACAAGGCAAAGAATTGTCTTATAACAATATTGCAGATACAGATGCAGCACTTGAGTGTGTTAAATCATTTGCAAAACCTGCTTGTGTCATCGTTAAACATGCAAACCCATGTGGTGTTGCAGTTTCATTAGATGGTATCCAAGCGGCTTATGATCTTGCTTATGCAACTGATCCTGAATCTGCATTTGGTGGCATCATTGCATTCAACCGTGAATTAGACGTTGCAACTGCACAGGCCATTGTGGATCGCCAATTTGTTGAAGTGATTATTGCACCAAGTATTGCTGAAGGCGTACTTGAAGTTACTGGCGCGAAAAAGAATGTACGCGTGTTAGTCTGTGGTGAACTTCCTGCAATCGATGCACGTACCGCTCAACTTGACTATAAACGCGTGAATGGTGGTTTGTTAGTTCAAGATCAAGACTTAGGTATGATCACCAAAGATGATCTTAAAGTAGTAACTAAACGCGCACCAACTGAACAAGAAATTGATGATCTTATCTTTGCTTGGAAAGTAGCAAAATATGTGAAATCAAATGCGATTGTTTATGCTAAAAATCGTCAAACGATTGGTGTAGGCGCAGGTCAAATGAGCCGCGTAAATTCTGCTCGTATTGCTGCAATCAAAGCTGAACATGCTGGCTTAGTGGTTGAAGGTGCGGTCATGGCATCTGATGCATTCTTCCCATTCCGTGATGGTATTGATAATGCGGCTAAAGCTGGCATTAAATGTATTATCCAACCGGGTGGTTCTATGCGCGATGAAGAAACAATTGCAGCCGCTGATGAAGCTGGTATTGCAATGGTATTCACGGGTATGCGTCACTTCCGTCATTAATACCCCCTAAGTCCCTCTTTCTTGCGACATCTAAATCGCATCCTAGGGGGACTTTTTTATTCTGAACAGGTATATTCTTAAATACGGAAAAAGGAAATAACTTAATAATGAATATTTTAGTTTTGGGTAGCGGTGGCCGTGAACATGCACTTGCATGGAAAATCGCACAAGATGCAAAAGTAACTCAGGTTTTTGTTGCGCCAGGTAATGCAGGCACAGCAACCGAAGATAAGTGTCAAAACGTTGACATCGATATTTTAAACAATCCTGCCATTATCGAATTTGCAAAAGCAAATGATGTGGCATTGGTGATTGTTGGTCCTGAAGCACCTTTAGTGAATGGTGTGGTTGATGCAGCACGTGAAGCAGGTTTAAAAATCTGGGGGCCGACCCAGTACGCTGCACAGCTTGAAGGTTCTAAAGCATTCGCTAAACATTTCTTAAAACGTCATAACATCCCTACAGCATTTTATGATGTATTTACTGAAGTAGATGCTGCAAAATCTTATATCGAACAGCATGGCGCACCAATCGTGATCAAAGCGGATGGCTTAGCGGCAGGTAAAGGTGTAATCGTTGCAATGACCAACGAAGAAGCTTTTGCTGCGATAGACGATATGCTTGCAGGCAACAAGTTTGGTGACGCTGGTTCACGTGTTGTAATTGAACAATTTCTTGCAGGTGAAGAAGCAAGTTTCATTTGTATGATTGATGGCAACAACATCTTACCTATGGCAACTTCACAAGACCATAAACGTATTTTTGAAGGCGACCAAGGTCCAAATACGGGTGGTATGGGGGCGTACTCTCCTGCTCCAGTTGTTACACCAGAAGTATTTGAACGTGTAATGAATGAAGTCATGCGCCCTACCGTTGATGGTATGGCAGCTGATGGTCATGTTTACACAGGTTTCTTATATGCTGGTTTAATGATTGATGAACAAGGTCAACCACGTGTGATCGAGTTTAACTGTCGTTTTGGTGATCCTGAAACTCAACCAATCATGATGCGTTTAAAATCATCTTTAGTTGATTTAGTAGAAGCTGGTATTGCTGGTAATTTACCAAGTGAAGCTGAGTGGGATGATCGCAAATCAATCGGTATTGTACTAGCAGCAGAAGGATATCCTGAAACTGTACGCAAAGGCGATGTGATATCAGGTATTGGTCAATCTCCAGAAGATACAAAAATTTTCCATGCAGGTACTGCAACGACTGAAGATGGTCATGTGATTACTGCTGGTGGTCGCGTTCTTTGCGTGACTGCGCTTGGAGACACAGTTCTAGAAGCTCAAATCAATGCACTAGAAGTATGTGGTCAAGTGACATTTACAGGTATGCAGTATCGTAGTGATATTGGTTATCGCGCAATTGCACGTGAAAAAGCAGAATAAGCTTTGGTTAATTAACAAAAGCCTTCTTCGGAAGGCTTTTTTATTCTTTAATTAGCATAAAAATCACTTCCTTATTCATTATTTAAATATTAAATTCAGAAAAATATATATCACTAATTCAATAAAATTTGACATTTCCATCATCAGAAAAAACTACAAAAGTATCATTTATTTACTTTTACCAAAATTAAACTATTTTTCTAATAATCATATATTTATACCCACAAGTACAAAATAGAACACTATAACAGAACCCAAATTATTGTTATGATTGCCAAAATTTTCGGCGAGTACTTTTAGTTTTATACATATTCTTTTATATATGAATAAGAATATGAAATTTAACTCGAAAAGTATCAGCTAATCTCGATTTGATATGAAAATTATTGAACCAGTATGCTTAAGTCAAATTCTTAAGATCAATGTTCTTAATTTTCTGTTGTTGCAAATGATTCGATCAGTCGCCTGTTCATAACATTAAATTTTGAACCGACTCACCTCTTTGTAACAAGAACCCTATAGCTCTTAAGTAATGCATTAGCGGATTATTTACTAAGCATTATTCCGATTAGGATTTATACATGAAAAAGCTGATTAGCCTTTTTTTAAGTGTATCGGTGTTATTACTTGCAGCATGCAGTAAACAGCCTGATACCGCATCTACTGAGCAAAAAGCAAATGCTGGTGGATTACAAACTGTTGTTGTGGCATCTACTGGCTCAGATGCTGATATTTGGCGTTATATTGCGACATTGCCTGAAACTAAAGCAGCAGGTATTAAACTTGAAGTCAAAAACTTTACTGACTATGTTGCAATGAATACAGCTGTTGCTAATAAAGAAGTTGATATTAATGCCTTCCAATCTTACGCTTACCTTGTTGCTTTTAATGCGGCAAATAAAGATAAGATTGCACCTGTTTCAACGACTTATTTAGAGCCGATGGGTATTTACTCAAGCAAAGTCAAAAAAGTTGAAGAATTTGCTCAAGGCGCAACCATTGCAATCCCAAATGACGGCGCAAATGAATCACGTGCATTGTTACTTTTACAAAGCGCAGGTTTAATCAAATTAAAAGCTGATTTCGATCCTGTGAAAGGCACGCCTGCTGACATTATCGAAAATAGTAAAAAAATCGTAATCAAGCCAATTCAAATGGCGACAGCTGTACGTGTAAAAGACGAAGTTGATGCGATTTTATTAGGTAACACCTTGGCTTTAGAAGGTGGTTTGAACGTTCTTAAAGATGCAATCTATTACGAACCAATTGATCAAAGTACTAAATTAAATGTCAATGTTTTAGCAACTGCTGAATCTCGTAAAGATGATGCAGTACTACAAAAAGTTGGTGCGCTTTATCATACAGAAGCTGTGAAAAAATATGTGCAAGAACATTTTGCAGGTACAAAAGTTGATGTAAACAAACCGACAAGCTATCTCACTGAAGCAAAATCGTAATATAATATTTTCAATGAAACAGGCAAAGATATTTGCCTGTTTTTTCTTTTTTGCTTAGTACTGACGAACATGATCCAATTTAAAAACATTTCGAAACACTATCAATTGAAAGGTCAAACGATCAACGCACTGGATCAAATTAATTTAGAGATCCCAGAAGGCAGCATCTTCGGCATTATTGGTTATAGTGGTGCAGGTAAAAGTACGTTGATTCGTTTGATTAATTTGCTTGAACGCCCAACGCTGGGACAGGTAATTATCAATCAGAAAGACTTTACTGCAATGGATGCGCGTACGCTTCGTCAAGAACGTGCAAATATCGGCATGATCTTTCAACATTTCAATTTACTGCAAACTAAAACAGTATCTGAAAATATTGAAATGCCACTCAAATTATTGGGGCATAACAAAGCTGATCGTGAAAAGCGCCTAGCAGAACTATTAGATTTCATCGATCTCAAGCACAAGAAAGATGCCTATCCTGATGAACTTTCAGGAGGACAAAAACAACGTGTAGGTATCGCCCGCGCGCTTGCAAACCATCCCAAAATTTTACTGTGTGATGAAGCAACCTCTGCACTTGACCCTCAGACCACACAATCCGTTTTAGCGCTATTAAAAAAGATTAATAAAGAACAAAAGATTACCATTGTGATGGTCACCCATGAAATGGATGTAATTGAGTCAGTCTGTGACTATGTTGCAGTCATGGAAGCAGGTCATGTGATTGAAACAGGCCCCACCCTCAATATTTTTAGTCAACCCCAGCATTCGACTACAAAGACCTTCATTCAAACAGTTTTGCAACAACAGTTACCAATTAATATCCTCAATAACCTTGAACATAAGCATCACAATAGTATTTATAGTCTGCAATTCTTGGGGACATCTGCTCAAGAAACCGTCATTCAAGCTGTGATTAAGCAATTTGATTTGAGCCTAAATATTCTTTTTGCCAACATGACTGAAATCAATGGCACTGTGATTGGACAGATGTTTATTCAACTTTTGGGTGATTCAGCGACTATTCAAGACGCTATTAAGTTTCTTGAGCAACAAGGCGTGAAAGTTGAACAATCAGGAGTAAGCCAATGAGAGATTTAATCGTACAATGGCTTACTGAAGCTTCCGCGCCGTTTTGGCACAGTTCCCTTTCAATTGATCAATTCGTCACGGCATTACAAGAAACCTTTCAAATGGTTTTTTTCTCATTGCTTTTTGGTTGTATTTGGGGATTGATTCAAGGTGTAACTTTAGTTGTCACTCGCACAGGTGGTATCTTACAAAACCGAGCAATCTATTATTTTCTCAACCCAATTGTAAATGCACTACGTTCTTTACCATTTATCATCTTACTGATTGCAGTTATTCCATTAACTAAATTATTAGTTGGAACTTCGATTGGTACTTGGGCTGCGATTGTTCCCCTCACCATTTATGTAGGTCCGTATTTAGGGCGATTGATTGAAACTTCATTACTTGAAGTGAATGAGGGTATTATTGAATCAGCTCAAGCTATGGGTGCCTCACCTTGGCAGATCATTTTTAAATTTATTATCCCCGAAGCACGTAGCTCATTAATTTTGAACCTGACCACAGGGACGATTTCCTTAATTGGTGCAACTGCAATGGCTGGCGCAGTTGGTGCAGGAGGTATCGGTGATTTAGCTATTTCCTATGGTTATCAACGTTTTGATACCAGTGTTGTTATTTTAACCGTGATTGTACTGCTAATTTTAGTTCAACTGGTTCAATCATTTGGTGATTGGTTAGCAAAATTACGCTAATCACAGCAACAGACAAAGCTCTCATTTTGAGGGCTTTTTTTGTACCTTTCTATTTTAAGGAAAGTAAATTTCATTTGCAGCTTTGAATGTATTGACATGTAAAGGCACTAAATCATCCAGTTGTTGATACCCACCCGCCAAGACAAACAGTAATGGAATTTTCATTTTTTTTGCCATTTCAAAAACTAAGCGATCTCGCTCATATAACAGCTCAGTGGTAAACCATTTTGAGCCATATTTATCTAGTTGGTGGCAGTCCATACCAGCTTGATAGATGATTAGATCTGCTTCCCAATGTGAGGCATATTGAAACGCTTCAAAAATTGCTTCGCGATACAAATCAAAATTACCCTGTTTAGGATGAATATAACGGGTCAGGCTACGCTCCCCTGCCTTGCAACCAAAACGAATCCCAAAAATTCCGAAATTGACCAGATTGGTGAGTCTATTGGTAAATATTGCCGTTCCATCTCCGCCATGCTGATCACAGTCCAGCACAAAGATACGTTTTTCAGGATTTTGTTTAGCAACCAGAGCCAAACCATTAAAGGTACAATATGCCGCACCAGACTCATAACTGGCATGATGAAAACCCTGTGCGATATTGGCCGCAATCCCCTCTTTAAAGGCAATATCAGCGCCAAGCAACTGCCCTGCCTGTACTGATAGGATTGCGTCCCTTAATTGCTCATTCCACGGTTTAAAGCCCTGTATGGTTGCAAATGCGGACTCACCTGCCAGAAAGGCCTCCACATACTGTGGATTATGGAGTTTCTTTAAAATTTCAACATCAATCAAACCTGGATCAATCAGTTCAACCATTTTATGCTTACGCAACACATCCGCAACTGCGGTGAGTTTTTCCATGCTATTGGTATGCGTTTGGGCATAATAGCGTGGAGAGTAACAGGCTTTTAGCATGGATGTCCTACCTAAATTTGATCCTGGGCAATTTCCATCAGTTGACTCAATTCAGTCGTATCAGGTCGAAATAATCCATTATCTATCTGCTGTTTAAAGTGATAGTTAAATGCACGGGCACGGTTTTTAGGTGACACCGCCAAAGTAGTCAAACGCAAAAACCAGAACCCATTCATTTCAGAAATCGGAATCACATAACCTTTATATTGTTTATTTTTATGTTTTTCCAGTTGTTCAATGTCATAGTTTGCAGAAAACAGGCTACCTGCGGGTAAACGCACCCCATTCATCATCAATGGTACCAGACTAATACAGGAATGATTGTCCCCCATATTCAGCTTTTCCATCATAATTGGCTGGTGGTTTTCATCGACAAAAATATTAATTTCACCCTGTCTCAATAAACGATGATGTGCGATCCGTAGAAAGAATTTCTCTGCCATTGGGCAGGACCCCACTTTGGGTTTTTCTTCCAGCGCATGGCATTCAATCATCTCAATCGTCCGTGCATCCTGCGGCAAAATAATATCAGCAAGCAACTGGCAAATCAGAATACTTTCCTCAAGTTCAGCATATTGATGGATATTTCTTAATTTGGCCTGAAAATCCACTTCCTGCCTTAAATTCTGGGCAAATGTCTCTTCTGGATTTAGGCGTTGCAGACACTGCTGCACATCGGCATGTATATCCAGATTGCGCCAAGTGGCAAGTTCCAAGCCATAGCAAGAGCTCTGGTTTAAAATATTTCTCAGTCCCTTGGTTTCATAATCATCAAAGATTCGTAAATCCTGAAAACCAAGCGCATCACGCGGCTGTGAGACAAATTCGGCAATCACACGTGTTGCCTGAGTATAACCGCAACCGCGACGTTCGGTTTGATGACTAAAGTGCTCATTCAGCATTTCAGTGAGTTTGGCACACAAGGGATGCAAATACTTTTTAAAAATCACCACCACTTCGTGATCAACCAAATCAGACATAACTTCCTCTCTTATTGTTATGATTTATTTGCATTTCATCCTAAAAAATTGCCCTGTACCCAATGTTGATCAGCAATCTTTTTAAATTATTTTCACATTTATTCCATATATTTAAAGATGAATATAAATCATTAACTTATAAAACTTTTATACCATATTTATTTAAAATACTACACTTGTCAACTCTAAAGATTTTCTGGTCTTAAAGGTGTCAGAATTTACCCCAAACCGTCAGTTACATAACACACTATTTTTGCACTCTTTACTATTTCCACTTACACTAGACACAGGTGATGGTCTTTATCATCAACCCAGCATGAAACAAATATTTAGGACTCGGCTATGCATTATAAGATTCATGCAATTGACGTAAAAAATGCCTTAAAAAACTATATTTGGTTATTAGAAG
>ERZ650302.1214-NODE-1214-length-14636-cov-8.334065_pt1 | contig 14636 bp, 13 predicted proteins | sample MGYA00376238_ERZ650302 | MGnify/ENA primary metagenome ERZ650302 (study PRJEB26733, sample SAMN07839298) | wastewater metagenome | biome: urban; feature: wastewater treatment plant; material: waste water | place: USA: North Carolina | collected 2016-04-28 ... | reverse complement strand
GGAGCGTAAAACCTCGGGGTTTAGCCCGAGGATATAAGCGACTGGCGTAAGCCATTAATGCGGTGTTTGCTGTTGTTGAATGTATTGTTTAATAATTCCAATTGGCGCACCGCCACATGATGCAGCGAAGTAACTTGGAGACCACAGGGCATTGCCCCATAATTTGCTCTTAATTTCAGGATGCTTAGTGCGTAGAATGCGACTAGACGCACCTTTTAAGCTATTCACTAAACTAGAAATGGCGACTTTAGGTGGATAATTGACGAGCAAATGTACATGATCATGTTCACCGTCAAATTCTATCAATTCAGCTTCAAAGTCTAAGCAGACACGTTCAAATACTTCACGCATCGTTTCAAGCATGGCATTGGTGAAAACATCTCTACGATATTTCGCCACAAATACCAAGTGAACGTGCATATTAAAAACACAGTGACGACCTGTTCTAATTTCTTGACTATTGCTCATAGACTAAATATATTCTAATGATGAAAACACTTAAATTACGTATAAGAGATAAACATTGCAAGGTGCTAGACCAATTAGCATTTGAAGTGAATTTTGTTTGGAATTATGTGAATGATTTAGGATTTAAACATCTCAAGCGTAAGGGTGAATTTCTATCGGCATACGATATTGCAGAATACACCAAAGGTACATCTAAGGAATGCAACCTGCATAGTCAAACTGTTCAAGCCATTACAGAAGAACTTATTACCCGAAGAAAGCAATTTAAAAAAGCAAAGCTGAAATGGCGTGTAAGCAACAAAAAATCAGCAAGACGCTCTTTGGGTTGGATACCATTTAAAAAATCAGGATTCAAGTATGCCGATGGCTGGGTTGAGTACGGGAAAACTAAATTCAACTTATGGGACAGTTATGGTATAGGCAAATACAAGGTTAAAACTGGCTCATTTGTTGAAGATAGTCGTGGGCGCTGGTATGTGTGCCTCGTGGTTGAATCACCTAAACAAGAAAAACCAATAGCAACCAAAGCCATAGGCATTGATTTAGGTTTAAAAGATATTGCCACGTGCTCTGATGGCACAGTGATCACAAACCCTAAATTCTATCGGAAGTACGAACAGAAATTAGGGATTGCTCAACGCTCAAGGAATAAAAAGCGTGTTCGTGCATTACACGCTAAGATTGCAAATTGTCGTAAAGATCATTTGCACAAAGCAAGCACAATGCTTGTAAAAAACAATGCACTAATTGTTGTGGGTGACTTAAGTGCCAAGAAACTAGTCAAAACTAAAATGGCAAAGTCTGTTTTAGATACAGGGTTTTCGGCACTAAAAACATTGCTCAAGTATAAATGCGAGAACGCAGGGGTATTGTTTGAGGAAGTCAATGAAGCCTATACCACCCAAATCTGTTCGTGCTGTGGTGAGATCACCTCAAGTAGTCCGAAAGATACCGTCTTGGCTGTCAACCTAATTTAGTAATTATTTACCTTATATTTGATAAGCAGTTTGATGTTTTAATACACCATAGCATAGGTGTACTAACTTACGCATTGCAGCACTAACAATCAGCATTTTAGGCTTTCCTTTTTCACGTAGTCGCTGATACAGTGCCTTAATATGGGGATTATATTGAAGTGCAACTATAGATGGCATAAATAGGCTAGAGCGTATTTTACTATCACCTGCTTTTGATAAACGACTTCGTTTATTGACCGAACTGCCAGATTGGAAATGTATAGGAACTAGACCAACATAAGCTGCGACCTGACTTGCTTTTTCAAAGTGATGAGAGCGTAATAACCCTAGCATGAGCAATCCAGTTTTCCTTCCTACTGCTGGAATAGTAGTTAGTAAAGCAAGATCATTTTTTAGCTCCGAATCACCATTTACATGACTAGAGATCGTTTCATCCAATCTAATAATCTCTTGTTCAAGTTGTTGAATACGAATATTAATTGAGAGTAATACTTGTGGAAATGTTTGAGTAGATTGAGCCTTTTCTAAACGATTCTTTTCACGTTGCAAGTCTTCTTCAAGAACTGCATATCTATTTATTAAAGCCTTTAATATTCTTACATTTTCTTTCTCAGGTTGCCATGTTGCTAACTTAACAGTATTTGCATAATAGACGAGAGCTTCGCTATCTGCTTTATCTGTTTTATTTAGCATTGATAATCCTTTTGCAAACGCTCGAACTCTTGCAGGATTAGCGATACATATTGTTAATTCCATATCATATAAAAAATGAGCTAGATTCTCATGATATACCGATGTAGCTTCCATTACAGCCCGAGTGTCTGATAAATTAACATCTAGTTCGGTTAACCACTTTACGAGTTTAACAAAACCAGATTGTGCATTATCAAACCTTTTGGTTTTTCTCTTTCCAGTTAGACCAGAAGGAAAAATACAACAATCAATTTTGGCTTTACTGACATCAATACCCAATGTAATCATGTGTACCTCTACAATCCATATAGTGTTTTAATTACTCACTAATCACGATCTAACCTTGTGAATACAGCATCAAAGTGCTTAGTTACCGTTCAGAGTTGAAAGGAGTAATTAGGGGAAAATTGTAGACTTACTCTTTCGGACAAACTTAGAAGTTTTAGGTAGAACACAAGCTCTACAATTTTCATATAGTGATAGCTAATCACTATACAAACTAAGATACAAGGTAGGACGGGTCTTGGAATAAGAGAATGGGAGTGCGTAAGTTGCGGTACAGCTCACGATAGAGATAGAAACTCAGCTCTAAACATTCTTGCGCTCGGGCATGAGCGTCTAGCAGTAGGAATCACCCTCCTTTAGGTGGGTGAGGATGTCAAGTAGAGCAGCAAGTTTATAGCTTTAATATCCGTGATATTTACAGTAAAGATAGTTGCACTTGCTCATCGGCAGGGCTGAGTTGATACAGACCAACACCAATTAAACGGAATTGATCCTGTGTGGGAATATGCATTTCGTTGAGCAAAAGCTGCAGGACTTTTTCAAGATCATTTTTACTTTCAAGTGGCTGTTTAAAACTTTTGCTGTGTTGTAAGACCTGAAAATTTTTGAGTTTTAATTTGACCGATATACCACGTGCAACATATTGTTTTTTCACTAAACTATGCCAAACCTGATCAATCAAGCCAGACCAGTAAGTTGCACATTCAGCTAAGTTTAAATCATCATCAAATGTGATTTCTTTGGAAATTTGCTGGCGCTCACGCTCTGCCTGCACAGGACGTTCATCAATGCCTTGGGCAAATAAAAATAGGCGTTTTCCATATTTACCAAAATGATGAATCAACAGGTTTTCTTCGATGTGTTGCAAATCGCCCAAGGTACTTAAGTTCAGACTTTTTAATTTTTCCTGTGTGACTTTGCCTACGCCTGGAATTTTCTGTAAGGCTAAGTCTTGAATAAATTGCTGCACTTGACTGGGTTTAATTACGCAAATGCCATTGGGTTTATGCCAGTCCGAAGCAATTTTGGCTAAAAACTTATTCGGTGCGACACCTGCCGAAGCTGTTAAACCTGTAATTTGAAAAATCTCTGCCCGAATTCGCATAGCAACTTCTGTTGCGCTTGGAATACCTTGTAAATTTTCGGTGACATCTAAATAGGCTTCATCTAAAGACAAGGGCTCAATCAGTGATGTATAACGCTGAAAAATCTGATGAATTTGTGAAGAAACCTCACGATAGAGCGCAAAATTAGGTTCGAGTACTACCACCTGCGGGCAGCGTTTGCGAGCCTGTACCATCGACATGGCAGAACGTAAACCAAACTCACGCGCAGGATAAGATGCCGCGGCAATCACAGCCCGAGGATGATGCGAAGCAATCACCACAGGTAAATACTGTAATTCAGGACGACTGCGCAGCTCAACAGAGGCATAAAAGGCATCCATATCAATATGAATGATTTTCCGCATGGCACAAACTAGATGAAGCGTTTAGATTTCAACAGTATCGCACGTTTAGGAAGCAGGTTGTAGCATCGGAGCAAACGGTTAAGGCGTGTTGCTATTCAGTAGAATCACTTGTGTTGATTGTTGTTCTGTACAGTCGATCAAACCCTGTAAACTGCTTGGACTATGATCGGCTATGCGAGGCAAAAACTCAAAAGGGCGCAAAGGCAGAAAAAAATTATCCCAATCGATTGGAATCACAGCATCAGGACGCAATGTCCCCGCAGTTTCGTCTAAATAGGGAGGGGCAACTAAAAAATCCATCAATCAGAATCTAGTTTTCGCATCATCAAACAATAGGGTAGATACGCCAAAATAATGTACCTTTAAATTAGAACTTATAGTTTTTGTTGGATATTGCCATGCTGAAAATTGCTCCAGTTTACTCGCAGGTTGTAATAGGCAAAGCAGCGTGAATCCTGAAAAATGCAGAGCGCGAGAGCAGCCCTTTAAGCAATTTCATGACGGTATTTTTTTATTGTGATACGGCTAGCTTGTTATTTTTCTGGTTCGGTTCAAGTCTAGCGGGTTGAATCGCGTTGTCTGTTAAAAAACGCTGCCATTGTTTAGCGTTTCCATAAAAAACATTCAGGTCGACTGGGGTGTGAATACCTTTTATTTGACCCTGATTGGTATGTTGCCAAAACAACCATTTTGGCTGACCTGCCAATTGTGGTTTACCCTGATATTCTCTGACCCAAAGTGGTGTTTGCTTGAAACTTTCAGTCAATACCATATTGTAAAAGGCTTTGGATACATAAAAAATCGGTTGTTTTTCATAATGTTGATATAGCGCATCATGCATGATTTGAATTTCGCGCAGTAACTGTTCTTTGCTATAGGTATTGATGCAGTTGCTGTCATACTCCAAGTCAATTACAGGTGGCAAACTGTCGGATTTTTTTGGAACAGTCGCAATAAAGTTTTCTGCTTGGATTGTTCCATCACGGCATAAGCGATAAAAATGATAGGCACCGACTAGAAAACCATGTTCACGGGCTTTGAGCCAGTTATCCTGAAATTTACGGTCTTTAAAGTCGCCTCCTTCAGTGGCTTTTAAATAGACAAAGGCATATTTTTGTGGGGAAATTTTTTTCCACTGAACATCGCCTTGATGATGTGACACATCAAAGCCTTGAATCGGATATTCTTCGGCTACCGCAGGTTGTTGGCGCAATATGCCTAAATACAATAAAACCGCCAAAACAGCACTGCCCAGCACCGCGACGGTCATGCGATAGTGCGGTGTAAAAGCTGAATGTTTAGCTCGATTTGACGGTTTACGCATGTTAAAAAAGCTTCGCGGAGCAAAGCTATATCATAACGCGCAGTGCGATGAAGCACCATGCGCTTTCGGTAGTGGTGTTTTAAACAGCCGTGTGCTTTGGAATATTCCAAAACACTAAAAATGCCAAAATATTTAATACACCTAGACAAATTAAAGTGGCATGAAAGGCACTGACTAACTGTTCTGCACCGTAATAGGCACTAAACATATTCACCAAAGTACCTGCTAGTGCCACGCCAATACTCATCGACAGCATCATAATCATGGATAAAAAACTATTGCCGCTGCTGGCATCTGGTTGAGGTAAATCTTTGAGCGTAAAGGTATTCATAGCTACAAACTGCAATGAATTCAGCACCCCAAATATAAAGAAATGTAAGCCACGTAACCAAGTTGCAGTTTCGGCAGTGGTCAGCGCAAAACTGGCAATACAGCCACCGACCAATAAAGTATTGGTCAGCAAAAACTGCCGATAGCCAAAACGTTGAATTAAAGGTCGAATGATCGGTTTAGATACCAAAGAACCAAGCACAGTCGGAATCATCATCAAGCCCGTGATAAACGGTTCAAAACCAAAAGCCACCTGCAGCATGATCGGCATGATAAAGGGCATGGCATTGCCCCCGAAACGGGCAAAAAAGTTACCTAAAATACCAATCGCATATAAGCGATTTTTAAATAAATCACTGCGAAATAAGGCATTTTGATGGGTGTGGGCATGGCGGGCATAGCATGCTGCAGCAATACCGCCAGCCAAGATGAACGCTAAATTCCAAAACAGATTATGGTGTGGATTGGCAAAATTTTCGATGCCTAAAGATAAGCCTACCATCGCCACAACCAATAGAATAAACCCCAAAAAATCAAAGTTTTTGACCTCAGTTTCAGTTACATTTGGCATGGCTTTGATACAAATCCAACAGCCCAAGATGCCCATCGGAATGTTGATCAGGAAAATCCAGTGCCATGTGGCGACTTCGACCAACCAACCGCCCAGCGTTGGGCCAATTAAGGGGCCAATCAACCCTGCCAGACTCATCAGGCTCATGGCAGATAAAAACTGGGTGCGTGGAATAATTTTGAGCATCGCCAAGCGTCCGACAGGCAAAAGTAATGCACCACCGATGCCTTGAATCACCCGATAAAACAGCAATTCATTCAGGCTCGCTGCAGCAGCACAACCCAAAGAGGCAAGGGTAAAAATAATAATCGCTGCAAAATAGGTATTGCGTACCCCAAAACGATCTGCCAACCATCCACTTAATGGAATACACGCTGCCACCGAGAGCACATACGCCACCACAACACTGTGCATCCGCAGCGGGTCTTCCTGCAGGCTGTGTGCCATTGCAGGGATTGCTGTATTCACAATGGTGGTGTCGAGCGCCTGCATAAAAAAGCCAATCGAAACCAGAAATACCAAAAGGCGGTATTCAGGATGCAGGGCTTGATGGGTCGGTGTTTGGTTCATAACGCGGCAAAATGGACATTTGGTCTAGTTTAAACCATTTTGCAATCTAGCCGAACTGCATCTGCAAAAGCATGAAAAGTATTTGAAAATTCAAAGAAATGCCATGAAATTGTCATTTATTTGTCACCGATTATTCACTTTGAGTTTGTAAGTTGGGTGCATTTAGAAAAATGATGAGTAATTTATGAAAACGCAAATTTCTGCATTAATGTTGGCTTTATTGTCTGTGGGGATGGTGGGATGTAATGATGATAATGATCCTATTCCTGTAAAAGAAGAAGTTGTTGAAGCAACACCTACAACAATTAGTTTGGAGCGTTTAGGGGAATACGATGCACAAGTTTTTGGTGCCAGTGCTGCAGAAATTCCTGCTTATGATGCTGAAAGCAAACGTTTATTTGTAGTCAATGCGAAAAATGGTGTGGTCGATGTACTCGATTTAAGCAACCCAAGTGCACCTGTTAAGCTGAATAGCTTGGATGCCAAGACTTATTTGGCGAATTCTGAAGTTAATAGTGTTGCAGTACATCAAGGTATTGTCGCTTTGGCCGTTCAGGCCACGCCTAAAACGGATAAAGGTATCGTGGCATTCTTTAAAGCCAAAGACCTGAGCTTTATCAGCAAAGTTGAAGTCGGTGCATTGCCGGATATGTTGACTTTTACCCCAGATGGCAAAAAAGTTTTGGTGGCCAATGAAGGTGAGCCAAATGAAGGCTATGTGATTGATCCAGAAGGTTCGATCAGTATTATTAGTCTGACTGATATCACCAAGCCTACTGTAAAAACTGCAGATTTTCAGGCATGGAATACACGTAAGCAGGAATTGCTGGATGCGGGCGTGCGCATTTTTGGGCCAAATGCGACTGTCGCACAAGATTTAGAGCCTGAATATATTGCGGTGAGTGATGATGGTAAAACCGCTTGGGCAAGTCTACAAGAAAACAATGCCATTGCTGTGATTGATTTGACTCAAGACCAAGTGATCGATATTTTTCCATTGGGTTATAAAGACTTTAGTTTGGCTGAAAATGCTTTAGATGCTGGTGATCGTGATTGTGTTGTGGGTAAACAAGACTATAACGCTAAAACGATCACAGCCTGTGCGAAAGATGAGGGGATGATTAATATTCAAGCTTGGCCAGGTTTATATGGCATGTATATGCCAGATGCAATTGCGCAATATCAAGCCAATGGGCAAAGCTATTTGGTCACTGCCAATGAAGGTGATGCGCGTGAATGGTTGGTTGATGAAGACTTATATTTCAGCACAGATGATCTGACTCAAGGTTATGCAGAAGAAATTCGTGTTAAACACTTATTTAATAATAAAGGCTTCCGTAGCAATGGCGATTATGCTGCGCATTTACGTCTATTAAAGTCAGGGATTAAAGGCGCAAAGCTTGATTCAAACGTATTTAAAGCATGTACCACTACCGATGCCAATGAAGTCTGTGCAGAGAATTTGATTAAAGATTCACAATTGGGTCGTTTAACGATTACTTGGACGCAAGGTTACAAGAAAGATGCAAAGGGTGAGCCTGTGCTAGACAGCAATGGTTTAATGACTTATGACAAATTATATGCTTATGGTGGTCGCTCGTTCAGTATTGTAGATCCTAAAACCAAGAAAATTGTTTGGGACTCAAAAAATGACTTTGAACGTAAAGCTGCTGAATTATTTCCAGAATACTTTAATACCAACCATGAAAAATTAAGTGTAGATGATCGTAGTGACAATAAAGGTCCTGAGCCTGAAGGCATTGCTTTAGGCAAAATTGGTCAAAAATCCTTTGCCTTTATTGGGTTAGAGCGTATGGGGGGTATTATGGTGTACGACATTACCCAACCGACACAAGCATCTTTTGTTGAGTATTTTAATGATCGTAAGTTTGGTGAAACCCGTACATCTTTCGATGCAGAAGGTAATGTAGTGACTGTTGAAAATTCGAATCTCGGCCCTGAAGGTTTAATCTTTATTGCAGCCAAAGACTCACCTAATGGCAAGCCACTTTTGGTTGTGGGTAATGAAGTCAGCGGAACTACTGCCGTCTACCAAATCAAGCTCAACTAACAGCATTGCAAAATTAGAAATCTATTAAAGAGGGCACTTTGGTGCTCTCTTTTTTGTGCTGTAAAACCAGTTTAAAAATAGTGAATTAAAAAAGCGAGTCACCGACTCGCTTTTGCTGCTATTTTTTTATTGCGATTTCATGCAGCTAAAAAAGTTCAACCAACAAAATGACGTGGAGAATTCAAGTTCTTTAAGGCATTAATAATTTTATGAGAGTGGTTACACACAATTAGTTTAGCGCGGTGTTGTGGTGGTAAAAAACCTTCGTGCACTGCATGGTCTAACTGCTGAATCAGCGCATCATAAAAGCCATTTACATTATATAAAATCATGGGCTTTTGGTGCTGATTTAATTGCCCCCAAGTGGCAATTTCCAAAATCTCTTCAAACGTGCCCAAACCACCTGGTAAAGCGACAAAGGCACTAGCACGTTCTGCCATCATCGCTTTACGCTCATGCATACTTTTTACTACGTGTAATTCGGTTAAATTACTGTGGGCAATTTCATAATCGAGCATAAATTCAGGTATCACTCCTACGGCTTGCCCACCGTGTTGCACCATGGTGTCGGCCACCAAACCCATTAAACCAATACTCGCACCACCGTAAACCATGCCAAAGCCTTGTTCGGCTAGTTTTCGGGTGAGTTGAATCGCTTTTTCCTGATAAATCGGGTTATTGCCAGCACGCGAACCACAATATAGTGCAACCAAAGGCTGGGTGGAAAGGGGAGAGGGATGATTAAGAGAAGTTGATTGTGTCATTCTTGATACGCTATTCATTTATTTTCTTCACCATAACATGTTCTTTTTCTTGGCTCTAGCTTAGTCCCGAAATATGACAATCACGCAGATCGTTTCTTTTCAATTTGCAAAGATTTGTGATTCTACCGTGACACAGCAGCGCTGCATCTAAAAAAGAGGATGAATCTGAGCGCAAACTTTCCTATACTCAATGCTTGTCTTACAACTATAGAATCGTCATGGACAGTGGCAGTAGTCGCACCGAACGAATAATTTTTAATGTGATGTCAAGCCTGCAAGGGTCAGCCAAGTTGGTATTAATACAGAATACGTTTTTGGCGTATTCCGCTTCAGATATTCAGGAGAAGAACAGATGATCTTTGAATGGATGTCTGATCCCGCCGCGTGGGTTGGATTATTGACCCTGATTGTGCTTGAAATTGTACTGGGCATTGATAACTTGGTGTTTATTGCCATTTTGGCAGAAAAACTACCGCCAGAACAACGTAATACTGCACGGGTGGTGGGTCTGATCCTTGCTTTGGGCATGCGCCTGATTTTACTCGCATCTATTGCGTGGGTGGTCACCCTGACCCAACCACTGTTCCATATTTTTGAACATCCTTTCTCTGGACGCGACCTAATTTTACTGTTTGGTGGTGTATTCCTATTGTTTAAAGGCACCATGGAACTGCGTGAACGCATTGAAGGCAAACCTGCACTAAAAGAAGAAAATCCTGTACATGCGACTTTCTGGATGGTGATCGTGCAGATTGTGGTGTTAGATGCGGTGTTCTCACTCGACAGCGTGATTACTGCTGTAGGCATGGTGCAACATTTATCGGTCATGATGATTGCGGTGATCATCGCGATAGGCATTATGTTGTGGGCGTCTAAGACGCTCATGGATTTTGTCAATAAGCATCCGACTGTGGTGATTCTATGCCTGTGCTTCCTGATGATGATTGGTTTCTCATTAGTGGTGGAAGGTTTTGGCTATCACATTCCAAAAGGCTATTTATATGCCGCCATCGGCTTTTCGGTGATGATTGAATTCTTGAATCAAACCATCCGCAGAAATCAGGAAAAAACCGTGACCACCACCGATTTACGCTACCGTACTGCTTCTGCAGTGATGCGTATGTTGGGTGGCAAAAGCCAAAACACCACAGAAAGTAGCCATGTGAATGAAGATGTTTTGGCTACCCGTGCCTTTGCAGATGAAGTCTTTGACGCAGAAAATGGGGTCTATCACAGTGTCATGGTGCAAGGGGTATTGGGTTTATCTGAGCGTCCTGTAAAGTCGGTGATGACGCCACGCCCTGAACTGGAATGGATTGATTTAGACGAAGATGATGCCTCAATTCGCAGCCAATTATTAAGTATGACCCATTCACGAGTGATTGTGGCACGTGGTGAATTAGACAATATTTCGGGTATTGTCCTGACCCATAAAGTCATGAATCAATACATTGAAACAGGGGTGCTGGATTTTGAAACACATTTGCGTGAACCTGTGATTGTGCATGAAAATGCCCAAGTCCTGATGGTGATGGAGCAATTACGTCAAGCACCGCTGCAAATGGCAATTGTGCTGAACGAATACGGCTCGATTGAAGGCGTTGCCACACCTATTGATATTTTGGAAGCAATTGCGGGCGAATTTCCAGATGAAGATGCACTAGAAGCCAGTGCTGAAAGTTTGGAAGATGGTTCTTTGTTGCTAGATGGTTCCACCGATATTCGCCATGTTTCCTTATTGCTTGGGCGGGATTTAGTGGATGAAAGCGAGCAATATTCAACTTTATCTGGCTATATTTTATTCCATTTGGGACGTTTGCCTGAAAATGGTGAAAAGCTGCTTTCAGATGGTTATGTTTTTGAAATTGTGACCATGGATGGACATAAAATTGAAAAAGTGCATTTGATTCAACAGGAATCTTCAAGCGCATCATAAACTGAATGCTAGACTGTATTTCAGTCTCGTGCTTCCGCTAAAATAGCCTGCATTGTCAGGCTGTTTTTTTATTATCAATTTGAATTTATGGAATTTTCTATGAATCACTTGGCATGCCCATGTGGGCAGGGCAATTATCAACACTGCTGCCAACCTTTACATGTGGGGCAGGCAAATGCAGAAAGCGCGAGCCAACTCATGCGTTCGCGCTATAGTGCTTTTGCCTTACAACAAAATGATTATATTGTACAAACGACTGCGCTAGGACAACAGGCAAGTCTGGATGTTGGTGCAATTGCAGATTGGAGCAAGTCGAATCAATGGTTAAAGCTCGAAGTGCTGAATAGCAATGAAAAGTTAGATAAAAACCACGCCCAAGTTGAATTTAAAGCCCATTACCATGATGGCAAGCAGACGCAAATTCACCATGAAATTTCCCATTTTGTACAACATCAGGCCCGTTGGTATTTTCTAGATCCGACTACAGGGCAACAGCCGACTATGAAACAGCCGTGTATTTGCGGTTCGGGTAAAAAATTTAAGCAATGTTGTGCGCAATTTTTATAACTTTATCTTGGTTTTTCGCTTATGATAACGCACATCTTTTGGCCTAGTGAAAGAAGGGCAAGTCCATGTTGTTGTTGGTCATTTACTTAATCGCGATTACCGCAGAAGCGATGACAGGCGCATTGTCTGCAGGGCGTCGCAGCATGGACTGGTTTGGTGTTACCTTAATTGCCTGTGTCACCGCATTGGGTGGTGGTTCGGTGAGAGATGTATTGTTGGGGCATTATCCACTGACTTGGGTCAAACATCCTGAATATTTGGTGCTGACCTGTATTGCCGCTTTTATCACCATTTTAATTGCCAAATGGATGAGGCATTTACGTTCCATCTTCTTGGTGCTCGATGCTTTAGGCTTAATTGGCTTCACGATTATTGGTTGTCAAATTGCTTTAGAAATGGGGCATGGCTTTGTGGTATCTGCTGTTGCAGGCGTCTTAACAGGTGTGTCAGGTGGGATTCTACGTGATATTTTATGTAACGATGTGCCTTTGGTGTTCCGCCGTGAGCTATATGCCAGTATTTCTTTTGTGTCCGTGATTTGCTATTGGTTGTGTATTAAAATCGGTTTATCACTCGAATTAACCGTGATTGCAACGCTTATTTTTGGTTTCACCTTGCGTTTGATTGCGATTTATTTTGGCTTAGAAATGCCGAAATTTATTTATCAGGACGATGATGAACATTCAGCATCCTCTAAAGATGAAACCTAATTGGTTATAAGATAAGAACAGTATTGAACATAAGCTAACCGATCACCAGATCGGTTTTTTAATGCTATCCACATCCTGTCAATTCATAGTATAAAAATATAACAGCAGCTGTGTTTGGCATCGCCCATATCCTTTTAGCCAACTTAAAGAGTGTGTTATGGATTTAGTTTCGCGTGTGCAACGTCTACCCATTGGAAAATTCCACTATAGCCTACTGGTGGTGATTGGTCTGGGCTGGATGTTTGATGCCATGGATACAGGACTCATCTCCTTTATTTTGGCAAAGATGGCAGAAGACTGGAGCATGACTCCTTCAGAAAAAGGCATGGTGGTGTCAATTGGCTTTGTCGGAATGGCCATTGGGGCAGTCTTTTCGGGCGGTCTGGCCGATAAAATTGGCCGTAAAACTGTATTTGCTACAACCTTGGTGATTTACAGTCTAGCCACGGCCGCTTGTGCCTTTGCACCGAATTTAACTTGGTTACTGGTCTTTCGCTTTATTGTCGGTTTAGGTTTGGGCGGGCAGCTTCCCGTAGCGGTCACTTTGGTCAGTGAGTACATTCCTGCGCATGTGCGTGGGCGTTTTATTGTATTGCTGGAAAGTTTTTGGGGCTTGGGGTGGTTGTGTGCGGCATTAGTTTCTTATTTTGTGATTCCAAAATTTGATTGGCACACAGCATTTTTAATTGGTGGTTTACCTGCTTTATATGCCTTAGTCATTTGGAAAAAAGTCCCTGAATCTATCCCTTATCTGATCAATCGTGGTCGAATTGCCGAAGCACATGCACTGGTACAAAAGTTTGAGCGTCAATGTGGAGTTGAGGTCATTGAACAAATTGAAGTTCAGCCTGTTGCCGCTAAACAGCATATCTCTTTTACCCAACTGTGGTCGGGGCCATTTGCACGCCGTAGTTTAATGCTGTGGCTGATTTGGTTTGGCATTGTCTATTCCTATTATGGCATTTTCACTTGGTTGCCTAGTCTGTTGGTGCAGCAAGGCTACAGCATCGTACAGTCATTTGAATACGTGTTGGGCATGATTTTGGCACAATTACCTGGTTATATTGCAGCCGCTTGGTTGGTCGAAAAACTGGGACGCAAAGCCACACTGGCGGGTTTTATTGGCATGTGTGCTGTTTCGGCATATTTCTTTGGTCAGGCTGACAGCGTGGCGATGATCATGTTCTGGGGCTGTTTGATGTCGTTCTTTAACTTGGGCGCGTGGGGGGTGCTATACACTTATACCCCTGAACAGTACCCAACCAATATTCGTGCTTTTGGTTCAGGTTGGGCCTCGGCGATTGGACGCATGGGCGGTATTGTCGCCCCAATGGTGGTCACGCACATGATGGTCATGCAAAATGGCTTTAGTTATGTGTTTATAATGTTTACCGCGGTTTTATTGGCTGTTGCTGTGGTGATTGTGGTGTTGGGTGAAGAAACCAAAGGCAGAACTTTAGAGTCGATAGGTTTGTAAAATGACTGCAAGCCATCGTATATTTTGCAATGCTTTTATAAAATGAATATTTTTACGGCATAAGACACAAATTGTCGCAGTGCATCCCTACTAACTCTTGTGCAGGATGCTGCTGCGGCATAGCATAAGCCGATTGATACAAAAACAAATGATTTAGGACGACAGGTTTTATGACAAGCCTCGCGCATCATGCAACAGAAAACCGTTCCGTAGCAGAATTTACTGAACGTGCATACCTTAACTATGCCATGTACGTGATTATGGATCGTGCATTACCCCATATCAGCGATGGTTTGAAACCTGTACAACGCCGTATTGTGTACGCCATGAGTGAGCTTGGACTCAAGCACAGCGGCAAACCGAAAAAATCGGCCCGTACCGTAGGGGATGTATTGGGTAAATACCATCCACATGGTGATTTT
>ERZ650302.1213-NODE-1213-length-14637-cov-9.659169_pt1 | contig 14637 bp, 14 predicted proteins | sample MGYA00376238_ERZ650302 | MGnify/ENA primary metagenome ERZ650302 (study PRJEB26733, sample SAMN07839298) | wastewater metagenome | biome: urban; feature: wastewater treatment plant; material: waste water | place: USA: North Carolina | collected 2016-04-28 ... | reverse complement strand
GATGGTAAGTTGTTCATCTTAATTCCGAATAATTTTGATGTACTTAGTGACGCTATCGCGACTCAGGCGTGTTATTTATCTAAAATAGATTGATAAAGCACATCACCCTTGCTCAGAATTCATCAGAAATTATCCACAATTTCTGTGGATAATGTTGTGGTTATCCACAGGATAAAGTAAAACTACTTACTCATCAGGATATTCAAAACGATAACCTACACCATAAACCGCTTGAATCCATTCATGACGATTACCCGTTTCAGCAGCTTCAGTAATTTTCCGACGAAGATTTTTAATATGACTGTCAATTACACGATCTGCCACATCAAAACTATCTGGGTTAATATGATCTAATAATTGCGCACGTGAATAGACTTGACCGAGATGCTCCAAAAATAATTCCAATAAACGGAATTCAGTCGGTGTTAAAGTTAATGCTTTTTGTTGATACCAAATACGTTGCTGTGCTTTATCGATACGAAATAAATCATTTTGATCAGGTTCTGCCTTACGCTCTAAACGACGTAAAACAGCTTGTACACGTGCAACCAACTCTTTCGGACTAAATGGTTTACAAATATAGTCATCTGCTCCCATATTTAAGCCTAAAACACGATCAATTTCTTCAGTACGCGCAGTTACCATAATAATCGGTAAATCAGATTGTTCACGTACTTTACGGCAAATGGTTAAACCATCCATACGAGGAACCATCAAGTCTAAAATCATGAGACTAGGTTTACGTTGTTGAAACTGGGTATAAGCATCCTGACCATCATGAAACATACTGACTTCAAAACCAGCCGCCTCTAAATAATCACGAACCAACTGCGCTAGTTCAACTTCATCTTCAACCAACATAATATGCTTCATGGTTTTCATCCTATCCATCGTCCTCAAGCAAAGAGGATCAAAAAAGTTATTTAATTAATTTTGGGAAAGTCAGCACACAACGCAATCCACCTAAAGGTGAATGATTAAAAGTAAGTGAACCACCTAAAGCCTGCGCAAGTTTACAAGACAAAGCCAAACCTAAACCTGTTCCGCCAGTGCTACGGGTACGGGAGTCATCCACACGATAAAAACGCTCGCCTAAACGCGCCAACTGCTCATCACTTAGCCCAAATGGGCTATCATCCACATACAGTACCCATTCATGCTCATTTTGTTGAGTGTGAATCTGTATTTTTCCACCCTGTTCCGTGTAACGCACACAGTTCCCTAACAAATTGACGATAATCTGTTTAAAGCGATCACGGTCTAAAGATAACAACGCACCCTCACCTGACAGTGAAACTTCCAACTGATTCTGCTCAAAAGTCGATTTAAAATTGTCAACCTCCTGCAACACCACATCCCAAGGGTTGACTTCAGCAAAATAGCATTTCAACTGCTGCGCATCTGCCTGTGCCAAATCCGCCAAATCTTGTGTTAGCTTCTTTAAACTACTCACTTGACGCATCATTGCATCAAGATGCTCGGGTGTTGCTTTACGAATTCCATCCTGCATCGCTTCAATCTGTGCTTGTAACACAGCCAAAGGCGTTTTTAATTCGTGAGAAGTATCTGCGACCCATTGACGGCGAGACTCTTCATGCTGATGCAAAATATCAGCCAAATGATTCAGTTGATTCGATAAATCTCCCAATTCATCATTTCGCTTAATCACAACCTGATGTTGGTAATTTCCACGCGTTAATTCCAACGTCGCATTGAGCAAACGTTGAATTGGCTTTTTAAAATAAGTTGCCATCAATAATGCAGCCACCAAACTGGAAAGCACCGTTAAGGCATAAACTAAAAGCAAATAACGCTTTTGATTACTAAAGAAATTGATACTTGATGCATCATCCTGATCCAATACGGGTTTTAAGCCGAGATAACCCACAACTTTTTGATCGACCAGAATTGGACGGTAGGCTATTTGATCAGTTGCAGGTTCGCCCACAATAAATTGGTGTTTTTCATCATATAAAGACAGTCTTGAACTTAAACCTAAACGATCTGGAATTGATACAAAACGCTTTTTAACGTGTTCAGATGATGAACTAGATTTGGTCTCTTGCTTGTCATCTTTCGCATCTTTCTTTAACCGAAATTGGCTCGGACTCAAAGGAAAACGTAAGCCTTCAAAGGGTTGATATTCTGAGGGTAAATTTTGTTTAAGAATCTTTAATTCTTCATCATTAAAAATCTGACGATTTTTTATTTCGGTGTTGTTTTGAGCTAAAGTGGGGGAAAGCGTTAATAAGGTATGGTCATTAAAATAACGTTGTTGTAAGGCAATATCATACTGACGGCGCAACCACCACTGAGACAAGCGATCATAATCATCAGGTGCTGCGTTCCCTTCAATTTGTAAAATCTGCGCCTGAATGGCATTCCCCCAGTCATGATAAACCGTATAAACATTACCTAGATTCGCAATCAAACGATCTAATTTTTGCATTTCCACATCAGCAACATAACGTGCGAAGTTCTTTTGCATGGTCCAATGCAATACCCCTAAACTGATTGTTGCAATCACTAAGGTAGTCAGTAATAGCGTTAAAAATAAACGTATGGCTAAAGGCATGCGACGAACATTCAAAAGCGAAATCTCAATAGTGTTCTATTTATGGATTGTAACCAACATGGTTCAAAAAAACTCTCCATTCTTTCTTCATCTTTATTATCTAATCTTTAACAATCGAATCTTAACTGACTACGCAGGATAAAATAATGAACAAGACAAAAATTGTATTAATGACAACTCTTCTCGGTTCTGTTTTAGGTTTGGCTGCCTGCCAAGTAACACCTTCAGAACAAGCAATGAATCATGACCGCCACCGCCACGAAATGCAACGTCAACCGCTAACCCCTGAACAACGTGCAGAATGGCAAGCTAAACGCGAACAACGTCAAGAACAACGAGAACAAATGCGTGAAGAACATCGACTACAGAGAGCACAGATCGAGAAAGCCTGTCAGGGCAAACGTATTGGTGACCGTGTCAACATCCAATGGAACAACCGTACCATTGAGGGGACATGCGAAGTGCGCTTTACCCCAGATCAGGCCAACTTTAAACGTCAGGCTTAATTACCTCTCCCTCCTCTTCCTCAAGGGCGCATTAAGCGCCCTTTTTTTGTCTACACAGCTGCTTACGATTTTCGACATGCAGTTCGAGTTAAAACCTAAAAAATCACCTACAATCTATATGCTTAAACAGGTTGAACCACAAACTTTGACTTAGCAGTCACTCAGAAATGACCTGTAAAAGCTTGTACCGAACGATGACTTGCTGCACGATTAGCGGTACAAAATGCTGCCATTGGGCACATTTATCATTGACTAAGATTATAACTCTGGTTTAACCAGTATTGAGGAAAATGCTATGCCACAATACAAAGCACCCTTACGTGATATGCAGTTCGTATTGCACGAATTATTAAATGCTGAAGCACATTACGCAAAACTTCCTGCATTTCAAGGCACCGTAAGCCGCGAATTGGTTGATCAATATTTAGAAGCAGCAGCTGATTTCTGTGAGAATGAACTTTCTCCTATCAACCAATCAGGCGACCGTGAAGGTTGTACCTGGAATGATGGTGTTGTAACGACTCCTACTGGTTTCAAAGAAGCGTATCAAAAATACATCGAACTTGGCTTCCCATCTCTTTCTGCTGATGAAGAGTTTGGCGGTCAGGGATTACCAAACTCTCTAGGAATCACAATTTCTGAGATGGTTGGTACAGCAAACTGGTCTTGGGGTATGTACCCAGGTCTTTCTCATGGTGCTGTTCGTACAATTGAACACCATGGTTCTGATGAACAAAAAGCGACGTATATGCCAAACCTTGTATCAGGTGTTTGGACAGGTACAATGTGCTTAACAGAATCTCATGCTGGTTCAGACTTAGGTATTATTCGTACTAAAGCAGAACCAAATGATGATGGTAGCTATGCAATTTCTGGCGAGAAAATCTTTATCTCTGCTGGTGAACATGACATGGCTGACAATATTGTTCACATTGTTCTTGCACGTTTACCAGGTGCACCTAAAGGCACTAAAGGTATTTCGCTCTTCATCGTACCTAAGTTCCTTGTAAATGCAGACGGTTCAGTTGGCGAGCGCAATGCTGTACGTTGTGGTTCGATCGAACACAAAATGGGTATCCATGGTAACGCAACTTGTGTGATCAACTTTGATAAAGCAAAAGGTTACTTGATCGGACCAGAAAACCGCGGCCTAAACTGCATGTTCACATTCATGAACACTGCACGTATTGGTACAGCCGTTCAAGGTCTTGCTGCATCTGAAGGTTCTTTCCAAGGTGCTTTAGCATATGCGAAAGATCGTTTAGCAATGCGTTCACTTTCTGGTCCTAAAGCGCCTGAAAAAGAAGCAGATCCAATTATTGTTCACCCTGCTGTTCGTAACATGCTTTTAACTCAAAAAGCATTTGCTGAAGGTGGTCGTGCACTTGTTTACTTATTGGCTCAGTATGCAGATATCGTTGAAAAAGGCGAAACTGAAGAAGAGCGTAAGTTTGCTGACAACATCTTATCTTTGTTAACTCCAATTGCTAAAGCATTCTTAACTGAAACTGGTTATGAATCTGCAAACCACGGTGTGCAAGTATTTGGTGGTCACGGATTTATTTCTGAGCACGGTATGGAGCAAATCGTACGTGATACACGTATTGCTTGCTTATACGAAGGAACAACTGAAATTCAAGCACTTGACTTGTTAGGTCGTAAAGTATTGCAAACTCAAGGTGCAATGTTAAAAGACTTCACCAAGATCATCCATAAATTTATTGAAGCAAACAAAGACAATACTGCAATGCAAGAATTCATTGCACCATTGGCTGCTGCAAACAAAGAATGGGGCGATATTACGATGCAAATCGGTATGCGCGCAATGCAAAACCCTGATGAAGTTGGTGCAGCTGCAGTTGATTACATGTATTTCTCTGGCTATGTAACGCTTGCTTACCTATGGGCTCGTATGGCATTGGTTGCTCAGGAGAAACTAGCTGAAGGCACCACTGACGTTGACTTCTACAATGCAAAAGTAACGACTGCTCGCTTCTACTTCAAGAAGATTTTGCCACGTGTTCGCTCACATGTAGATGTACTTTCAACTGGTGTTGCGCCATTGTTTGAACTTGATGCGGAACACTTCGCGTTCTAATCATAGATTAGAGTGAGATGCAACGTTCATCACAGAAAAAGGACTGGTCAGTTTTGACCGTCCTTTTTTTGTTTAATCAATGCTAAATTTACATTATTCAATTTATTTGTTCGTTTTATTTGATCACTTTGCACATGACATGTGCGTAAAAAGGAATGATTATGCCAATTTACAATGCACCTTTAGCAGACATGAAATTCATCTTAAATGATGTATTTAAAGCAGAACAATTCTGGCAGTCTAATGAGAATCTTGCTCATGTAGATGCTGCAACCGCCGAAGCAATTTTAGAAGAAATGGCAAAGTTTGCCCAAAACGTGACGCATCCATTAAACCGTACTGGTGATGAAGAAGGTGCACGTTGGGTTAATGGTGAAGTATTCACACCAGCAGGATTTAAAGAAGCATTCCGTCAATACGCTGAAGGTGGTTGGATTGGCCTAGGTGCTGATGAGGAATGGGGCGGTCAAGGCATGCCAAAAATGCTGACAGTATTGTCAGATGAAATGCTCTTTGCCACCAACCCATCATTCTTGTTGTATCCACTACTGTCTGTCGGTGCAGGCATGGCGTTAAGCAGTTATGCATCACAAGAACAGAAAGAAACGTATTTACCTAAAATCTACTCTGGCGAATGGTCAGGTACGATGTGCTTAACTGAACCGCATGCTGGTACAGATTTAGGGATTATTAAAACTAAAGCTGAACGCAACGAAGATGGTACTTATAACATTACAGGTACTAAGATTTTCATCACAGGTGGTGATCACGACCTCGCTGAAAACATCATTCACTTAGTTTTAGCGAAAACACCTGATGCTCCTGCAGGTTCACGCGGTATTTCTTTATTCATCGTGCCGAAATACATTGTAAATGCAGATGGTTCTTTAGGTGAGCGTAACCCTGTTGGTCCTGGCTCAATCGAACATAAAATGGGGATCAAGGCATCTGCAACTTGCGTGATGAATTTTGATGCTGCAAAAGGTTATCTCGTTGGTAAAGAAAACGAAGGTCTTGCAGCAATGTTCGTGATGATGAACTATGAACGTTTATCAATGGGTATCCAAGGTCTTGGTGCTTCTGAATTTGCTTACCAAAATGCAGCTCAATATGCGACTGATCGTTTACAAGGTCGTAGTGCTTCTGGTGTTAAATCTCCAAGCAAACCTGCGGATAGCATCTTAGTTCATGGTGATGTTCGTCGTATGTTATTGAATGTACGTGCAAATAATGAAGCATCTCGTGCATTTGCAGTATATGTAGGTCAACAGCTTGATATCACTAAATTCTCTACTGATGCAGAAGCAGTGAAGAAAGCCAATGACCGTGTTGCGCTGTTAACACCAATTGCAAAAGCTTACCTCACAGATACTGCATTCCAAGCAACTTTAGATGCGCAAATGGTATTTGGTGGTCACGGTTATATTCGTGAATGGGGTATGGAACAGTGCATCCGTGATCTTCGTATTTCTCAAATTTACGAAGGAACAAACGGCGTTCAATCTCAAGACTTAATTGGTCGTAAAACCATTAAGTGTGGCGGTGCGTTCATTGCTGAATATATTGCTGAGATCCGTGATTTTGCCAATTCATTAGACACTGACTTAAACTTCATTAAAGATGCAACTTTAGATGCTGCAACTGAAATTGAAGCAATCACTCAATTCATCATTGAGCAAGCTGCTGAAAATGTAGACTTCCCGAATGCTGCTGCAGTAGATTACTTAAGCGCAGTTGGTCTACTTAGCTTTGCTTATATGTTTGCTAAGATTGCTGCTGCTGCAAAAGATAAGTCTGGTGATTTCTACCAAAACAAACTTGCTTTGGCACAGTACTTTGTTGACCGTATTTTGCCAGAACTTGATTCTCGCCTTGCGAAGATTAAAGCAGGTTCTGACTTAATCATGAACTTCAGCGAAGATTACTTCACAAACCAAGCTTAATTCTAGTTCGGTTTTAAAAACTGCCTAAATCATTTGGTTTAGGCAGTTTTTTTATGGCTATAATAAAATCAGCATAAAAATTGCATCCATTTTCATGATCATGTTGAGTACATTAAATTTCCATGTCTAGTTCAAAAGAGAAACTTGAAGACCTGCAACGTCTATTCGACCGTTTAGGTCACTATGCAGTTGAAGCATTTCATTATCTGGCGCTGTTTATTATCGGCTGTATGATCGCATGGTCAGCCGTGCACACGGTGATTGAAATTTTGACCGTTAAGCAATACGCAAGCATTGACGATATTCTGCTGTTATTTATCTATCTTGAACTGGGCGCGATGGTTGGGATTTATTTCAAGACCAATCACATGCCCGTGCGCTTTTTGATTTATGTGGCAATCACTGCACTTACTCGCCTCTTGATTGCAGATATTCAACATAATCATAAAGCCTCAATGGATCAGGTGATTATTACGGGTTCTATTTTAATCCTCGCCCTAGCCATTTTAGTGGTGCGTTTTGCTTCGTGGAACTATCCATCGGTGATTCGAAGCAAAGAGCAGGAACAACAACTTCCTGCAAATAAGACACCACGACCACAAGATGACGAACTTGCATAAATAAAAAAAGCAGGCATTTCGCCTGCTTTTTCTTAGGTATTTTATGCAACTCGGAACACACGATATTTCGAATCAACCAATACATATTTGCCCTGTACCTGCATCCAGTGATAACCACGTGGTGGTTCATATAAACGGTGCATACGATAGTTGGAAATCATATATCGGTTGCTACGGAACTCTGAAGGTAAACGTTCACCACGTTTAAGATTTATGCGTTGACCATAGTGGTTGCCACGATCACCATTTGACCAGCGGGCTTCACGATGATCATGGCGGTCATAGCGATGATCGTAACGATCTTTATGATCGTGATGATTGTTCCAACGATTGGAATCTGCCATCGCAGATGCAGAAACACCAAGCATTAAGGTTGATACAAGTAATATTGCTGTCTTTTTCATTGTTTGATCCTCTGTTTGACCTGAATCCAGATTAAGAGAAACTCAAGGAGAAACCATGAACAAATCCAGCGACATTGCAAAGCTTTGTAATGAAATCCAAGAAATTATGGAGGTCATTATCAAGGCACAATTTCAAAAATACCCAAGAAATCAGCGAATAATTTCAATGGTGAAATTATCATCGGTTACCAAGAGATAACGTCCATCCACCATAACCCAGTGTCGACCGCGTGGCGGCTCACGCAAGGAATAATAATCCCAGTCACGAACCACATAACGCTCACTACGAAACTCACCAGGCAGCTCATTCCCCACTACAAAAGCCTCACGGCGATAACTACCCTCATATTGGGTATCTGGATAATATTCAATCCGAACACTTGGTCGATGGTTGGGGTAAGAGTGGTTATTATTTTGATAGGGCTGATAATAATAGCCTTTTGGTGGCGCAGTGGGGGTATAGCGCTGACTTGAAAAGGCAAATGGGTCCTGTGCAGGCTGCTGATAAGATGGCGAAGCTTGATGCGAGGAGCGGCGCTCCACCCCACTATAACCGCTCCAGGCATTATCGGCGTAAACCATTGCGGGGAGACAGCTCAACACACTGATAAAAGCATAAACATCGTATTTAGATCGCAACATTGCCCTCTCCCATCATCAAATCCTAATTTCTATTTTAGAGTAAAAAACCAGCAATGACTGTTACCATTCGATACCATTCAGGGCAAATCAAGGATGAAATAAGGAGGGATTTTCTTGCTCAGATTAAGAATATGCTAGAATCCATTTTTCAGTTTTGGGGCAATGTCAGTGTCTGAAATGAATTTTGATCGTCTCTATCAATTCTTCTGTAAGGTTCCAAGTGTACAGGAATCCAGAATCGTGGCGCATGGTACAGATGGTCAACATGCATGGTGGTTTAAGTTCAATATTGATGTTGAGCATCCTTTGGCATGGCAAACCGTTCAGGAACTTGGGCATGTACTGAATTATTTATCCACCAATGAACGCCTGCCAACCCAGTTCTTTCCTGTTTCACCGCCACCCTACATGAATGGTGAAGCCAAAGATTTTCTGGCTTGGGTAATCCAGTGCAATCATGCTGAGTTTAGTCCTGATGTAGTGTGTGACTGGCTAGAAGCACGACTTCCAACACCTGTGGAAGATGAAAGCCAGTGGAAAATCAAAACGGATCTTAGTGAACTCGATCAGCTGGCAGATAAAGATTTAGATCAGTTGATTCCACCGAATTCTTAAAAGCATGTTAAGATCAAATCTTCCCAGAAGCTCGTTATGAGGTATTGTCATGACAACCGCATATACTTACGAACAAGACTTTGTTGGCTGGCTGAATACTCAGGCTGAATTACTCAAAACAGGTAAAGTAAACGAATTAGATATTAAAAATCTGGTTGAGGAAATTGAGGCCATGGGCAGAAGTGAAAAACGGGAACTTGAAAGTCGCATGATTATTCTTGTGATGCACTTGCTCAAATGGACATTCCAACCTAATTATCAAAGCCGAAGCTGGGCAAATACCATCAATGAGCAACGAAGAAGAATTGGTCGTGTGATTAAAGATTCTCCAAGCTTAAAAAATTCACTCAATGATACTGAGTGGTTTAATGACATCTGGCAATCTGCGCTATATCAAGCTGTGAGTGAAACTGGACTAGATATTAAAATCTTCCCAGAACAACCCATCTGGACAACGCAACAAATCCTTGTAGATGACTTTTTTCCTCATCATGATAGTGAGTCTAAATAACAATATAAAACGCTCTAATTGTCAATTAGAGCGTCTTTAGATCTAAAAAGTCGATAAACCCGACCATTCCATAAAACGATAGAGCCAGTACTTGGTTTTCGATTCATCTGCATATTTTGCATAATCGACCGTCACCTGACGACCATTGGCATTGCTCCACGCCGCATCAAAATATTGTCCTGCATCTTTAAACACCTGCGCCTGTGCTGAGCCAACCACTCGCATATCAGTTTCAAGGTTATAATTTTTCAGGTTACGTGCAGTGAAGTTCGCTGAACCCAAAATTAGCTCAGCTTGCTGGGCATTGTATTTGAACAGCATTTTGCTATGGCACTGTTCGCCATGTGTATCACACCAACGGATCGGGATGCCTGCGGCATGTAGCTCCGAAGCCACCTGACGGTTTGGAATGCCATTTTTTTGACGACCAAAGGCATCCTTGTTTGGGTCAATCATTAAACGAATATTCACACCACGTTGCTGTGCCTGCTTCAATGCCTCAATAATTTTGCGCTCAGACAGATAGAACATGGCCATATCCAGATGTTCCTTAGCCTTTGCTTCATGAATCATTTTTAACACAGCATCATAAATGGCTTTTTCAGTCAGCACCTGAACCTGTGGCAGGCTTTTATCTTCAGTGAATCCACCCATAATTACAAAAGGACTAGAACCCTGCGACATTTGCGCAACCGCCTGTTCAGTTTTAAGCACATCAACCGCAGTTGGACCATCTACAACTAAAGCAACATTACTATGATGTGAGCTGCCATCGTGTGGATTGGCTGAAGTCACCAGACTTTTCCAACCCTGCTCTGTATCCACCACCAATGTTTTACGGTGATTCGCCTTAAAGTTAAATAGTTCCAGATAACTGCGCAAAGTAATCTTTTCATCGCCGAAAGGATTGCTTAACCAACCTTTTTCTGGGTTATTGCCCAGACTCTGGCAGCAAATGTACCAGAAGCCCGACCAGAGTGGATTTGAAGCACGCAATGGTTTTAAATCGGTTTCAATCACATCCACGCCTGCCTGACGTAGCTGACGGTAATGCTTTGGTGCTATCCCACCATAAACAGAATTGATTGGATCAGTAATGACAACTACCTGAATATTTGGGTCTTGACGACGCTTTGCGATCAATGCATTAGTCAGTTGCTGCGTTAAAGGAATCTGTTTAACTTTAGATTTTCCAACTTCCTGATTAAACAGGAACATATCCAGCACAATTGTGGTCTGTGCCTGATCAATCAGTTGAAAGACTTCCCTGAAAATATGTTGGTCTACCTGTTGCTGACCCTGCGCATCCATATAAGTTTGATCGGCTAAAAATTTCACATTGGCATGGCGCAGTTGTCCCGTAAAATCCAGCCCTTGTGGGAGCGGTTTTACAGTGTGGTAAATTGCCGAAGCAATGTACCCAATCACCACAATACTCAATATGACTGCCATGTAACGTCGACCTGACCAGTTTAATTTTTGATGGATTCGTTGGAAGATACGCATATAAACAGAAAAAGCCCTAGCCTAATGGGTTAAGGCTAGAGCTTATACTTTGATTTTTCAATAAGATTTAAGTGATAAATTAGAAACTAAAATTCACACCAACGCTAAAGTTACGTCCCACCTGTGGAATGGTTGAAAGGAATGAGGCATGTTGATAGACCTGATCATCCAGCAGGTTGTTGGCATTCAGGAACACCCGATAATCGCTGACATTACTGTAATTACCTGAGTACGCCACACCGAGATTGAGCATGTTATAGCTTTGGCTGTCTGTTTCATAAGCCGCAATCTTGTCCTGCTGGAACACATGATAGTATTCAGCCGAACCACTCCAGTGATCATCAAAATCAGCATTGAGCTTAGTCCCTAAACGTCCTGCTGGCACACGTGGTGCATTGTCATTATCGATCTTGCCACGCACATAATCACCAAACACACTGAGCTTATAGATCGGTGAAATTTGATAGCCCGCTTCCGCTTCCGCACCATAGAACTTGGCTTTGTCCTGCGCATATTGCACCAGACGGAAGTCCTTATAACGGTCTAAGGTTTGGGCATAGATATAGTCATCAAACCAGTTGTGATACACGTGGACATGATAGTCAAAAGTGTTGTCATCATAATGGAAGCCCAGTTCCACATTATTTGATTTTTCCTTGCTCAGTTGGTCATTGCCCAGCTCATAGGTATTGGTGGCGAAATGTCCACCATCTGCATAAAGCTCCTGCGCCAAAGGCAAACGCTCCTGATGAGACGTGACCAAAGAAAGTTTGTAGTTTGGCGCAAACTCCCAGTTGGCTGCACCAGAAACAGAAAAGGCTGAACCGTCGAAATCTTTTTTGCTTGAATCATCAATATCAATTTTTTGCTGGTCTACGCGTGCCGCCAACTCAACATGCACATCATTCAACTGGGCATGTTCCAAAGCGAATACACTCCATTTTTTGGTGGTGTTTGGTGCCAAAAAGGCTTCTTCACCTGTCAGTTCCAGCTTTTGTTGTCCGTACTGTGTACCAATCACACCCTCCCATGCACCCAGTGGGTTGTGTACCAACTCTAAACGTCCATCATAACCCTTGTTTTTAAAACGGGTCGCAATGGTATCTTCCTCGATTTCATCATGTTGATAATCGGTATAACTGGCTTGAGCACGCAATTTTTTAAAGCCTGCAAATGGGTCATCCAGTTCGGTACGCACGTCATAACGTTCAGATTTCAGGTCAATCCAGGGACCTGCTTCATGTGCATGATCGTGATCATGGTCGTCATGGTCATGCCCATCTTCATCATGGTCATGTTCGCCACAGTGCAGGCTGAGTCCATGTAAATGACAGCTTTCATATTCATGGCTATGTCCTGGCAAGCCATATTGGTCCTGACGGTTGCTATAGGAAATCCCCGTAAAGCCACGATCATAAATCCATGACAAACCGACATTTACGGTCTGGCCTTTGGCAAAGGTGTTGTCAACACGGCGTTCCTTTTCGCCCTCATGTACATAATCTGGTGCGATATAGTCATTGGCTTCACGCTTTAAGCCCTCAACACGCAAGGCAACCTGATCACCCAAGCCCAGCGTTACACCTGCAGTCGCCAGCTTTTCATCACTACCTGTGTTGTAACGCAATGTCGCATTACCCTCATAGCCCTTTTCTGGCATTGCTGTTGGAAGTTTACTATCGGTGACATTCACCAGACCGCCTACCGTTCCAGCACCAAATAATAGAGTGGATGGCCCACGAATCACTTCAACCTGTTTTGCCAGCGCTGGATCAACCGTTACCGCATGGTCTGGGGAAAGTGTGGATACATCAATATTTTCAGAGGAGTTTTGTAGAATTTTTATCCGTGGACCATCTTGCCCACGAATCACAGGTCGGCTAGAGCCTGCACCAAACTGATTGGAGGAAATTCCCGTTTCACCACTCAATGCCTCGCCAATGGTCACTGCCCCTTGCGCCAAGCGTTTTTGGTCTACCACTGTATCTGCAACTGCAAAGTCCTTTGAGGTTTGCTCAAGCGGATGTGCCTTAATGCGGATGGTGTCCAGCGTTGTCGCCTGCTCATGTTCTGAGGCAAATACAGATACAGACGCAACAGCCAAAATGGATAAGGTCAGAATATTTTTAGGAAATGACATACCATGTCTCAAATCAGTCGATCTTTATTTTTGTTATATTATAACATTTCATTATTTTTGCAATAAAAAACATACAAACCCAGTGCTTTTGTTAAACTGCCCCTCCATGATTCAAGCATTCTTCATGATTCAAGCTTATGCCCTTTACCCTTTCCCATGCGGTGCTTGCTCCACCCTTATCCAAACTTAGTCGGGGTCATTTACCGATTGCAGCCTTAGCCATCGGCTGTATGACACCAGACCTGTATCGCTTGTTTACAACAGAAACCATTGCCTTAACCCATCAATGGTCAGGGATTTTATTTCCCAATCTTCCGATTGGCTTATGCTTTTGCCTGTTGTGGTATTTACTCTATCGCCCCGTGATTTATCGTTTTTTAGGGATCAGGCACCCTTTAAAGGTCAAATCCTTTGATGAGACGGTGGCTTTTATACTGATGTGTTGTTTAGCCATCATTTTAGGAACAGCAACACATCTCATCTGGGATGGATTGACTCATTTAGACTTTCGCACCTTTGCCTTTCAAGACACGCTCGCCCAAAATATTTCCCTAGGGAATGTTCATTATCCCCTGCATTTTATTCTACAAATTGCATCATCCATTCTCAGCTTGCCTTTCTTATTGTGGATGTGTCTAAACTATTACCAAACCTACAAACAGGACACGCCTATTTCAGGGAAAATAAAGCTGTTTGCCTTGCTGAGTATGGCCATTTCAGTGACTGGTGGCATGTTGGCAGTATGGAAATACAGCCACACCATTTCGGCTGAACTGTGGAATACTGAACGTTACTTCTTTATTGGCAAAGCCATCAACCAGTTCTCCCAAAATGGACTCATACTATTTAGTATTTGCTGTTTAATGAGTTTGTGGCTGCATCGAAAAGCCCATATGGCAGAATTTTAACCCAAAGCATTGAATTAGCATTGTCCCCAAAGCATTAAGACTTGAGACTAGCCGTTCAACAAGGCATAATCTTCGCTCCATTGATGCTGCGCTGTTTACGTATGCATCTTCTACAGCCAATATAGTTTGGATAAATAATTCAATATGATGCGCACTCATTACTGTGGCT